>JAEIGA010017425.1_pt1 | contig 10943 bp, 11 predicted proteins | sample 9270691 | NCBI WGS metagenome assembly JAEIGA01 (sample SAMN17057246, study PRJNA624740) | gut metagenome | biome: biome; isolation source: fecal sample | host: Bos grunniens | place: China: Xizang | collected 2019 | reverse complement strand
TAAATGTTTCCTTTCATAATTTGCTCCTTTTCTTTTATAGGGACGTAAGTTATATATAACAAAAAAGCCTTCGTCACTGTAACTTTATTTGTTACAGGGACGAAAGCTTATAACTTCCGCGGTGCCACCCTATTTGAAAATTCTTCAAGGAATAAAAGAATTTCCCACTTTTAAAATAAAATGTTGCATTACAAAATTTTACAACACTTTAAGTTGCTCCAATGTGTTTCACTAAAAGAACTTTATTTAAAACGCTCTCAGCCTCTGGCGTTTATTCTCTGTAAAATGTTTTTCTAATAGCTTTCATCTTCATCGCAAAATATATAACTAAATATAATTATACACTATCTTTTAGTATTTTGTCAAGATTAACATAATATTATTCATCAAAATAAAAAATGGTGTGAAGACATTTCTGTCAGCACACCTTCTTTATCGTAGAGATTAATCAAAAAAAATCTTATATACGATCCATCCCACGATACCAGCCACAATCAGTTGTCCCAATGTAAAACTTTCTAAAAGCCACAGAACAACCAAACCAAGAATAACGTAACCTAAACATCCCATTGAAGTCTCCCCTTTCTTTTGGCTGTAAATGAGATTTAACATATTCTCATTGTTGGGTTTTATTGTTTCGAACTTCATTATTATAGCAAGGTTTTGTTATTTTGTAAAGAAAAAAGAGCCATTTCTGACTCTCCTTATCTATTAATCTTGTTTAATTAAATTCATTGAATTTACACTTTCAATTTTTTGTAATTCAGCTAACATTTCAGAATCTTTTTTTGTACTAATTTCATACATAATATCAACTTTATCTTTAAATACATTTTTTGATTTTACTGTAAATTTAACTTTTTGATTTTTTAGCACTTCTTCTATTTTTGCTTCTTTATCTAAATCTTTAAAATTAATTACTAAAAGCATAGATTTTCCTTTTTCTGGAATTAATTCAAAAATTAATAATGCTATAGCTAATACAACTGCTAATACAGTGGCAACTGAATACAATCCAGCTCCTATTATAATTCCATTACTAATAGCCCAGAATAAAAATAATAAATCTTTTGGTTCTTTTATTGCTGTTCTAAATCTTACAATTGATAAAGCACCAACCATACCTAATGAAATAACAATATTTGATTGCATTGCTAAAACTAATGATGATGTTATAACTGTCATTAAACTCATTGCTATATTAAATTTTTTAGAATAAATTGTTTTATCACAAGTTAAAAGATAAACAATATAAACACCTATAGCAAATATTAAACTTACAACAGATGAAACAATTAAAGTTTCAAGCGATATCGCTTCCATAAAATTCTTTAAAAAACTCTTTTTAATAATATCTTGTACACTTACTCCCATTATTTATACCCTTCTTTCTATTTTTTGTAACATATCTCTACCTGTACTATATTTTGAGAATGATGTTACTTCCATGTTTTTTATATTTATTATTCTCTTTATTACATCTGGTAAAAAATCATTATATTTTACTTCTAAAATCGCTGTATTTTTTTCCAATAATGGAATCGAATTTATATCTTTATCAAAAAACTTATCTATTTCATATGAACACGAAATATTATAATCAATTGTAATTCTAACATCATTAATTGGATATGTAAATGCTCTTCTTTTATAATCAATTATTACAACCGGTTTATAAAATCTTGATTTCATAACTCTTTGAAGTTCATTTACAACCGTTTTATCGGTTATAACTTCTTCACCTTTTATTATTTTTTCTGTCATTTCTTGTGTCAACACATCTTTGTCTTTTTTACCTAAGTTATTTACTTTAGATTTTTTCTCTAAAGTTATATAAGATGAATCATAATCATAATATCTAATTCTATACTTTTCTCTTTTACTAATTCCTTCTATTACTTGATTATAACTTGTATCTTTATAATCATCAAAATACACGCTTCTTATAAAATAACTACCATCATCATTTTTAATATTTTTATCCAAATATAAAGCTGCTGATAAATTGTTTTTCAACAACTCCATTTGAATGTTATTTATCAAAAATTTCTTTTCATATCTATACATTCTATCACCTAAATATTTCATCTAAAATTTCAATTCTTTTTTCAAGCCAATTTCTAATTTTATTTGTTTCTACTTCTAAGTCTGTATCTAACCATTTTTCACTATCTCTTGGCACAATGTATTTTATTTGATTATAATAAGAATCAATCTTTTGATTTATATTATCCATATTATAAACTTCTTTTCTAAGTTGCCAATATCTATCTTTTAATAAATTATTTATATTTTCAGAATCTACCCATAAATTTTCGACTCTTTCTAAATTTTTAGGTTCTTCATACAAAGAAGTAACACCTTGTCCCCACGCATATCCATAAGTCATATCTAAATCCCATGGAGTTAATATCAGTTTTGTATCTTCATTCATGTTTTTCATAGAAATAAAAACATTCTTTTCTCTAAAATTATCAGCCGCGCAAATAAAATTCAATAATAATTTATAATCATTATAATTATAAATATCAAATGTATTTAACAAATATTCTTCTGTAATATTTTTCTTATCAAAGAAATTTGTATAAATTTTAGGCATTACAGTATCCCAATATTTTGTATAGTCTTCTTGGTTTTTTGGATATTTTATAACAAACGGATAAACCATTGAAGTATTTTTTACTGGATCATATCCATCCCAAGAAAATTGTGCATATGCAGCACCTTTTACTAAGATACCAGAACCATTTTCATTATTTTTATCTAAATCTAATTTCTTCCAATCTAAAAATTCTTTTAATAAATAAATTCCATTATATTCATGATTAATATAAACTTCTACAAATTCACCATGTAAATCATTATTAATTGTATTTCCAGAAACAGAATTCATTTCATTCCAAAGATCAAAAGACAATTTATTTCTTATTTTTGAATAATCTGAATATAAAGCATCTAGAATCCAATCTTCATCTGCTTCCATACCTAACAAAGATATCTGATTCTCTGCATTATTCGCTCTCAACTTTAACCTATATTGCTTTTTAGGATAATAAGAACTTGTTTGACCTCTTAAATAAATTAACGCTTCTGATGTTGTTGTTTTTACAATATTTTCATTACTATTATCTTTAGCATAAACCTCAACAACAGACGCTGAATCTACACTTGTTATCTCTCCACCAACTGTTATATTTACAATTGGCACACATGTTAACTTTATTGTTTTTTTATAATAATTTTCCTCATTATAAATAATTAATTCTATTGGTTTTTCAAAATCAATATAAAAGCCTTTTTCTTCATCATAATTTCCACTAGTTACTGCATATTTAAATTTATCTTTAGAAGCAATTTTAATATTTAAATCAACATATTGATTTGCATTTTCCTCAGATAAATAATAATACGCAACATCTTCAACTACATTATAAAAAACTGGATTTTTATTAACTGTTATTTCAAAAGAATAATTTCCTTCACCATTTAAATTCTTTTCAATTTCTAAAATCTCTTCTTTTGATAAAACTACTTGCTTAGCACTTCTATAATTTGTAAGTATAATTGAAATATAGCTTATACCAATAAATATTAATATCAATAATATTAAGAAAAACACTTTTATTTTTCTATTAAATATCATTTTTACCTCTATTACTTTAATATTTATTTTATTTTTTAAATTTATTTACAATAATATTAATAACACTAATTATTGACAAAACTAAAAATACCATATTTAGTAAATAAGCGCTCATTAAATAAAATGGTATTGTTACATAACCTTTAGTTTGCGTCGTATATGCAACACCAAAACATAATGTAAATACAGATCCTACTATCCCTGATAATATTACCCATATATTAAATAATGTATCACCAACATTTTTCTTTATTGCTTTTATAATTAAATTAATTGTTAAAATTATATAAGAAACAATACCCAAAACAGCAACTACATTTGCTACCATATTATATCCATCTCTTATATCGCTTAGTGCCTGAACTTTAGGTTGCATTTTTTCTATATATTCAGGCTGAGAATCTTTAATTAATTCACCAAACATATTCCAACTTCTTGGTTCATTATTTAATAATATTTTATCATTCGTTATTTCTAAGAAATATCTTATTCTTTGTTCAAAATATTCTGAACTATATAAACTTCCATATGTATCAATCAAACTAAATTGTGTATAATCATTTATCTTCATAAATGCTTCGCTAATATTTTTAATCATTGATTTATTATCATATTTATAAATAGCTGCATCAGCAAATATTGGAGTTAATTCTTGAGTCTCTAATTCTCCTTTTTCTATAGCTGCATTTATCTCATTAGCTATATCCTTAAAAACTTGATCTTGCTTTTCAAATGTATCATATCCAGATCCAGAAACTGTTTCTAATAATGCCCACATAAACATAGCATCAACAATAATTCCATCTTCTCTACCAGCTATCATATCTTGAATCCATTCAAATCTTTCTTCCATTGAAGCTAACGTCGGAGAAACTGTATACAATTTTCTTATTTTCTCTCTTGAATTTGTTACATCCATTCTTCCTTCGTTTTTTACAATATTTATTGCGTGGATCGCATCATTTAATGATTCTATTTCTGTCATATTTATAGCATCATCACCATAATAACTATAATTTATACCACCAACTATTACTTTAAATAAAACCATTGTAAGTATTGGTAATACTAACAACACTAATTTTATTATGTCATTTAATTTTATTTCATGTTTTTTTATAGATTTCGAAACAATATTTATCGCTACAATAATAGCGTAAAAAATAAAAATTGGAATAATCCATATTGAATCTTCTCTTAAATAGTAAAAAAACGGAAGTACTAAACTTGCCCCAACTATTCCTAATACATATTTCCACAATTTATCTTCATTTCTAGTTAATAAAACTAAATTTAAAAAACTAATTATCATTAATGCCAAACTTGGTACTAAACTATTTCTATACACTCTTTGAAAATCTATTGAATACATAATAGGATTAAACAAAGTTAAAGCAAATATTATTAATAAAGCAAGCTTATTTTTTACAATATCTCTTATCGAATAAATAAACAAACAACAAGCTAATGCAAATATAGCTGTAGTTGTCAACAAATATGGCATTTTCAAAATGCTCAAAAGAGCCAGATATATTGGAAATACTGGCCCTTTTAGTAATGTATTATATCCATATCTTCCTAACCAATTACCATTTTTTATGTTATAAGCTTGTTCTACCATTAGTTCATCATCACTTATATAATCAATATAAGCAAATACTGGCATTTCTAATATTAGATAATGTCTTATAATTAGTAAAATAACTATGCATAAAAGAAACGGTATTAATTTTAAGATTTCTTTTTTCATTTTACATCCCCTTAATAATAATTTTAGTTATATGTGAACCATTTACCTTCTTTTTTAAGCTTTTGTATCATTCTAACATGTTCATTATTATTTTTTGTAAAATATACATCTCCATTTTTATCTGCTACAAAATAAAACGCATCTGTTGGTGTATAATTTAAAGTTGCATCTATCGCATCTTTACTTGGATTACAAATTGGCCCTACTGGTATCTTTCCTGCCATATTTGGTCCTCTTGTATTGTATGGATTGTCAGAGTTTAATTCTTTAACTGTTAAATCTCTATCTCCCATATCAACTTTAAAAGCATAATATGTAGTAACATCACTACCTAAACTCATTTTTGTAACTAGTCTATTATAAAATACACCAATTATTTCTTTTCTATCTTCTATTTTTTTACCTTCTAGTTCAGCAAGTGATGCCATTGTTATCAATTGATGAATAGTCATTGAGTTATTATCAAATTGATCTTTAAACTTAGTTAAATATTTATCTGTAAAATTTAAAATAACATTAAAAATTGTTTTTACAGACACATCTTTATTTTCAAAAATATATGTATCTGGTAATAAATATCCTTCTAAAGGATAGTATATTCTATCATCTTTTATTTCATCTGTTAAAAACCAATATTTTTCAACTAATTCATTTATATATTCTTCATCTTCTAAAAGATTAAATACATCTTGTTCTGTATTATTTGTTTTTGAAGCTATTGTTTTAGCAATCCATCTTATGTTTTTTCCTTCTATAAATGTAATCTTTACTTCATCAGAAACTACTTCACCATTTGCTATTCTATTTAAAATAGTAGCCATATCTTCGCTATTATTTAAATCATAAACACCTGCTTGTAAAGCTTTTACATCATTTAAAGATGTATATATTTTCATTGCTGTAGCACTTCTTATAATATCTTTTTTCTCTAAAACTTTTGCTATTTGATTAGTTCCTAATCCTTTTTCTATTTCAACTCTTATTACTTCATTTTCTTCTACTTTTTTAGAACTAACTGGTGATAAACTTACGTTATACCAAACTAAAATTCCTATAATTACTGCAAGTATTAATCCAATTGCTCCAATTATTATTTTCTTCATCTATTACTCCTCTACTACGTAATCAACTATCTTTTCTAATTTCTTCTTATCTAAATTTACATTATCACCTATAGAAACACAAACTTTAATATCTGCATTTTTACATTTAGGCATAAGTTCTATTATAAATCTATTAAAGCTATTAACATCATCAACTGCGTTAAAGCCAATATTAATTCCCATATATTCATTTTCTTTTACAAGAGACACTAATGAATTTATTATTTGACTTCTTTGTGTATAACTTAACATACTTTCAGAAACTAAAACATTACTATCAACTGTTGGCATAAATATAAGTTTATTTTCTTCCATCCAATCTTTATATACTGAATATGCTGCTGTTTTACTTCCTGTTTTATTTAATACTTTAGAATCAGAATCTACATAGAAAAATGTTGGTACAACAACATTTAATTTCTTCTCATCAACTTCATCTAAATTATCATAAACTCCGTTTATATTAGAATAATTTCTATAAATTACTATTTCTTTTTTATCTTTTTTTGCTTTTTCTCTTACAACTGTTTCTTCTGATAATCTTTTTGTTTTTATATATCCAATATTTCCAAGTGGAGTTCTTACTTTCTTATAATTTCCATCTTCTTCAAGAATTACAACTTTATCACCTATAATAAGATTTTCCTTTTTAGAAGAAAATAATCCCTTCTTTTCTTTAAGTTCAGTTCTTCTTATAACAGATGAAATCTTTTTAGATTCTGTTGTTGATTCCATAATAACTCTATTACTTTTTGGTGAATATTTTATTTCCAAATCATATACTATTTGTAAGTCAGTTATCGGAATATATATTAATTCATCCTTTTCTTGAAGTTTTCCTTTTAATTTTGTATTTTCATCATCGATTAATCCGTATTCTTGATCTAACTTTAATAAAGCAACATGTTTATTATATGTTGTAATTAATTCTTCTTCAGCTTCGTTATAATAAATATTCTCATCAAAAAGAAGAGCTATATCTTCTTTTGAAAAATAAATATTTTCATCTTCATCGATATGTACTGGAGACATTGTTTCAATAAATTCATTATTAAACAATACCGTCAAATTTTCATATTCCTTATTAGGATTTGATTTCGCAATAATCGAAATCATTAACATTATTAATAAAAGTCCACCTATAATCGCACAAAATTTAACTTTCGCCATATTTAGCTTTTTTTCTTTTTTCATTGGTTAACTCTCCATATTAAAAGTTTTTACACATTTTTGATTATATAATAATAACGAAAAAAAAGCTATAATTTTTATTATATTTTTAAATTCTTAATAATTAGATTTTTTTCGCATTTTTCAACATTTTTTTATAAAAAATGTTTTCTTTTTTTCTTTTATATTGTATAATATAAAATGAAGTTTATTATATTACTAGAATAGATTGGAGGAAGCTATTATGTGGAAATTTTGGCTAATTTTATCTGGTATATTTCTAATCATAGAAATTATTAGTGTAGGTTTCCTTGTATTTTGGTTTAGTATAGGAGCATTAATCGCAATGATTGCTAGCTTCTTTATCCCAAACACAGTCGTGCAAATTACAATATTTGTTATTTCTTCAACAATATTATTATTTGCAACAAAACCACTAGTTAAAAAAATTTTACCTGGAGATGTAAAAACAAATTCATACTCTATAATTGGTAAAATTGCTAAAGTAACAATCGATATCGAACCTGTTGACGGAAAAGGTCAAATTAAGATTGGTTCTGAAGCATGGTCAGCAAAATCTGTTGACGACACATTTATTGCAAAAGACACTGAAGTTGAAATTGTTAAAATCGATGGTGTTAAAGCAATTGTAAAGCCATTAATAAAAAATTAATATAAAAAATAAGGAGGATTATTTTAATGGGTGCATTTTTATTCGTATTATTTGTAATCATTTGTATTATTGCTTACAAAACAATCAAAGTTGTTAGACAATCAGAAGTTTATATTATAGAAAGATTAGGTAGATTTCATAAAGTTGCCGATGCTGGTCTTACATTTATCGTTCCAGTAATCGACAAAGTTCGTTCAGTTGTTAGTTTAAAACAACAAACAATGGATATCCCACCACAAGGAGTTATCACATCAGATAACGTTACTATTACAATAGACACTGTTGTGTTCTACAAAATTACAGATCCTGCAAAAGCAGTTTATGAAATTCAAAGTTTGAAAAAAGGTATCGAATACTTAGCTATCACAACAATTCGTGATATCGTAGGTAAAATGGAACTTGACCAAACATTTAGTTCAAGAGATCAAATCAATGATAAATTAAGAGTAATCTTAGATGAAGCTACTGACGTTTGGGGATGTAAAATCGATAGAGTTGAAATCAAAGATATTACACCACCTGCTGACATCAGAGACGCAATGGAAAAACAAATGAACGCTGAAAGAAATAAAAGAGCGTTAATCCTTGAAGCAGAAGGAGAAAGACAATCTGCAATCACTCTTGCTGAAGGTAGAAAACAAGCTGCTATTCTTGATGCTGAAGCTGATAGAGAATCAAAAATTAGAAGAGCTACTGGTGAGGCTGAAGCTATTAGACAAGTTGCTGATGCTAAAGCTAAAGAAATCCAAATGGTTTATGAAGCAATCAAAAACGCAAATCCAGATGATAAATTAATTCAATTAAAAACATTAGAAGCTTTAAAAGAAGCTGCTGCTGGACCAGCAAACAAAATATTCATTCCATTCGAAGCTACAAAAGCTCTTGGATCATTAGGTGCTGTATCTGATATAGTTAAAGAAGAAAAAGCAACAAAAAAACAATAATAAATATTAAATAACTGGCTAAAAAGCCAGTTATTTTTTTGCCTTTCTCTCCTATTTTATTAATAAAAAAAGAAGAATCTTTTATGATTCTTCCCATCTTTTAATTTTTATATCTTTATACTTATTTAATATTTCCATATATTTTTGATATTCTTCTTCCCATAACGCATCAGGTACTTTTCCAAACGCATCAAAAATAGTATCCGCTTCTTGTAAAAATAATACTTGTTGTTGTGGAGTTAATTGATCATACTTTATAGAAAAAGCATATAATTTATTTAATGTATCATTAGCTTTTATAAAAGACCAAAAGTCTGTTACATTCATACCAGCCATCTTGATTTGTGCTACAGCAATCAAAGCTAATAATAATACCATTGTTACCAATATACATATAATGACTACGAATATCAAAATCTTACACCATCTTTCTTTTGTTAAACTAAAGCGATTATAACATATAACATTTTTTTAATCAATATCTTGTTTTTTAAATTCTTTGTGTTATGATTGTATTTGTATTATATTTAAGGAGTGATATTTTGGAAGCAAAAAAACACAATGATATAAAAAATGCTGGATTACTTGGGATATTAGGAAATATCTTTTTACTTATTATAAAAGGCTTTATTGGTTTCATGACTGGAAGCCAAGCTATGATTGCAGACAGTGTTAATAGCGCATCTGATATAATAGCATCTTTAATGACTTTTATTGGTAATAAAATTTCAAGCGAGCCTAAAGATAAAGATCATAATTTTGGACACGGAAAAGCAGAATACTTATTTTCCCTATTTATTAGTATTACAATGATTATTGCATCTTGCAAATTATTTATAGATTCAATTCAACATTTAATAAATAAAGAAGAATTTAATTTCTCATGGGGATTAATTATTGTATGTATAATTACTATATTAACAAAATTTATTCTATTCATATACACTAAATATCTTTATAAAAAGTATGATAATATTTTACTTAAATCTAATTATAAAGATCACAGAAATGACTGTATAATTACACTTTCAACATTACTTTCTGTTATTCTAGGTATGAAAGGAATATTTTGGGTTGACTCTTTAGTAGGTACTGGAATATCAATTTGGATTCTACTTACTGGTATTGAAATATTTACTGAAAGTTATAATATTTTAATGGACATTTCAATCGATGATAAAACTAGAGAAACAATTTTAAAAATTGTAAAAGAAAATCCAGAAGTAAAAAATTGCTACAACCTTTATTCAACACCAATTGGATATAAATATTTTGTTGTATTTACAATCGCTGTTGATGGTGAAATGACAACTTATAACAGTCATAAACTTGCAAATCGTTTAGAAAAAGAAATTGAAAAATTAGATAAAATCGATAAAGTTGTTATTCACGTACATCCAGAAAAATTAGATTAATAAATTTGAAGCACTGCTTAGCAGTGCTTCTTTTTATACTAGTGAACTATTTTTAATAAAAAATTTATATACATTATTCTCCAACTTTAAAAGATACTTAACATTCTTATTTATTTCCTTTAACAAAATAGCTTCTGCAATTTCATTTTCTACATATGTTTTTATTAACCTTTTTATTGGTCTTGCTCCTAAATTATTATTCTTCAATTTTTCTTTTATATCTTCTTTTACACTTTTATCAAATT
>JAEIGA010017424.1_pt1 | contig 10945 bp, 7 predicted proteins | sample 9270691 | NCBI WGS metagenome assembly JAEIGA01 (sample SAMN17057246, study PRJNA624740) | gut metagenome | biome: biome; isolation source: fecal sample | host: Bos grunniens | place: China: Xizang | collected 2019 | reverse complement strand
TTAAATAACAATGGGTATACAATATTTGAGGAGCCTGTTGACAATAACCCATTCTTAGTAGATTACTACAAAGACCCCGCACGATGGAGTTTTACATTGCAGGTATATTATCTATGGGAGCGATACAAACAAGCACAAGAAGCCCACATGGCATCTCTAAGAGGTGAGACAGTTATTCTTGACAGCTCGCTATATTCTGATTTTGCATTTGCGTTATTATCTCTACCAAATAACTTTGATAGTGCCGGCACCATAGCAAAAGCAACAATAAGCGATGATATTAACACCATGAGATATGCGATTGCCAGTGGGCGGAAAAATGCGCCCTCTAACCCAGAGAGCATCATCAGTGGTATAAAAACCAATGCTACGGTCAAGGTCGAAAAAGCGACTCCTGGTGCGACTGATTTCATCGCTGCGGCAATGGAAAGATCTTTTCGCCGCCATACGACCTCGGCAAAAATAATCGCAGCATCTACGATGTCGCCAGCGGCTACCGCAAAGCCGCCGAGAGTCATTACATTGATACCGAGTCCCAGTGCCGGGAAAAACGCCAGTGCTATTGGTAAAGTAAGTGCCATTGAAATCATCACCACCAAAATTGTCTGTATTTTAAGAAGCATAAGCGCTAATACGATAAGAACAACTACTGCGGCATCGCGGGCGATTCGTGCGCCGCCGGTCACAGATTCTTGGATGAAGTCCGCCTGCCGGTATGCGTTGGCATGAAGTGTGATTCCTTTGGCGCGGGCGATGGGACGGAAGTTTTCGATCGCCTTGTCCAAGCGTTTAGTTATTTCGGGGGTATTCCCTCCAGGAACTTTTTGAACAGAAATGATCACTGCCTCTTTGCCGTTGAAAGACGCGCTGCCGCGCCGCGGAGCACCCTCTAGTGAGACTTCACTTACATCATCGAGTCGCAAGGTGCCTTCGCCGTTAATTATAACCGGTGAGCGTCTAATGGCATCGAGAGTATCGGCGCGTGCGATTTGCCGGAGCGGAATTTCATCTCCTTTTACTGAAGCGAGATATCCGGCGCTGTTGTAAGTACGTGTATCGCGAGCAGCATCAATGATGTCGGATATGGTAAGATTGAATTCAACGAGACGGCGCGGTGCGACTGAGATGCGATATTCGGGGAGGCGTCCGCCTAAAACTACCACTTCGCCAACTCCGCGTTCGGATAGGAGAATTGGACGCAATTCGTATTCTGCGATTTCGCGAAGTTCTAATGGTGAGGCTACATTTTCATCTTCTGAGGTAAGTGCTATCAGCATTATTTCTCCGGTGACGGATACGGTCGGCGATATTTCAGCATCAGCTTCCTCAGGGAGTGATTCGCGGATGCGTTGGAGGCGCTCAAACACATCAAAGCGAGCGCGCGTCAAATCGCTCTGCCAATCCATCTCTACCCATACAAAGGATAATCCCCCTGAAGAGCTCGAGCGGATGGTGGAGATGCCGGGGATGCCGTTCATCACCGCTTCTATTGGAATGGTGATTCGCTCTTCAACTTCTTCGGCGGTGAGTCCTGGAGCTTCCGTCTGCACGACTATGCGCGGCACGGGAATATCAGGAAACACATCTACTGGTAGATTATGTGAAAAGTGCCACCCGACTGCCGCTATCAGAAATGCGGCTAATATGGAGATTATAGGTTTATTTGTGAAAAAATGCAGTAATTTGTTCATGAAAGTGTGCCTTAAAATGATTTGGATTCCCAAAACGGACTAACAAATCATTTTATGCGTTCATGAACGGGGCATTAGGCGCAAAGAGTAACTTAAGAAACTGTCTGGAGAAATCAGGGGTGGGGCAGTAGAGTTGACCGATTGGGAAAAAAACTTCACTATCCGGAAATTCGGCTCAACCGAACGCATTAAACAAAATTCTGGGAATTGGAAGCTGATGGTAGTTGTAGCTACATTCTGATCTATGGCGGAGAATTCGAGGTGAATACATTCTTCTTCGGAATGTTCATCGTGGCACTCATGGCACGCCTCACCGCAGTTGTCGGGGTCGTCTTCGCAAAGACAGATGGCCATACCACGGGTGCAGCACACAAAGGAACTGACGACCGTCATCGCGATCATCACTGCGTGGTTGAACTTACCTTTCTTTTTTTGCAAAAACATGTCATAAATTCTAACAAACGAGGCCTTGCTATGTCAAGGTTGCTGTTAAAATTCTATACCGAGGCTAAATTTTGTGACTAACAACACGCAAAAATATGGTATAATGTTTGGAATTTTTCAAGAAAAGGCATGCGATTATTCGTTGGATATAAACTCGCAGATCTAAAAAAGATCAAGTTGGATGGTGATGACACTGTCCACGTCCTAGATATTTATCATAAACACGCGATCGAAAAAAACATCCCAGGATTAAAGGTCGTTGCTTCGCCACATTTGCCAGAAGGGGAATTTAAGGAGATCAATTATCTCACAGGTCCTAAGCTCATGTCGGGAGAGTTGGCGCTTGATTTGATGCAGGAGATAAGCCTTAAAATCCGCGCAGATCAGGCTAACGGGCTTAAAGTTAAGTTTAATCTTGAATTTATCGGCAAAGAACGCGATAAAAATGAGCTTTTGAATAAAATTAAAGATGATCCTAAGCGAGTTAGAAGTTTTGCCGCGAAATGGAAAACGAGCGTGCCGGGAGGCGAGCCGATAGAATTAGTGAGTTATCCTGGTTGTTTTTGCCATCGCCGTGAAGATCAGGGAGGGCTTGCGCTCGCGGAGGTAGCTTCACGTGAACTCGCTAACTGTAAATCACCTCTAATTCTTGATATGGGCTGTGGGTGCGGATTAGTGGGTGCGCTTATAGCTTCTGTCATCCCATCTGCCCAGATTACGATGATCGACTCGCATACCCGCGCAGTTGAGGCAGCATGTGTCAATGCGGCGGCATTGAATTTGAATGCCAATGTGGTTTTGGCAGATGACGGCATTGATTCTATGACCGGAGCTAAAGAAACTTTTGATGTTTTTGTCGGTAATCCTCCGTATTATAGCGATTATCGCATCGCCGAGGTATTTCTTGATACGGCACTGAAGGCGCTAAAGAAAGGCGCGGTAGCTTATACGGTCGTAAAAAACGAGGCGGGGCTTAAACCTCTTCAGGAAAAGTATTTCAAAGAAGTCGAGGTAATAAAGCGTCGCGGATATTCAGTATTGAGATCAGTAAGGGAGGGTTAAAGTGTTAAAATCTAGATATAAGCTATTTGAATTGTTTAATATTCCAGTTTATGCCAATATTTCGTTTTTCATAATATTGTTTTTGTTTATTTCCGATTTCAAGTCCTTTTCTTGGGGGATTTCGGGGGCGTTGGTACTGGCGTTTTCGATAATTTTTCATGAATTTGCGCACGCATTGACTGCGAGGATTTTTGGCTATGACACCCATGATATAACATTGTCGCTTATCGGCGGATGTGCATCGATTATCGGGATGCCGCGAAAGGTTCATCAGGAATTTTTGACTGCATTGGCAGGGCCTTTGTCGTCGTTTTTCTTGTCGGGAGTGGCGTTTTTATTGTTGCATTTTCTGCCGATTGAAAATCAGTTTCTCGTCTTTATGCTGTTATATATGGAGTGGATCAATCTCATTTTAGGTGGATTTAATCTTTTGCCGGGCTTTCCGATGGATGGCGGGAGGATTTTCCGTAGCACAATGAGAATATTCATGTCGCGCGCTAAAGCTACCAAGGTTGCGATGTGGGTAGGGCGTGGGTTTGCGATACTTTTAGGCCTCAGAGGTTTACATGCAATCGTTACTGGCGGCGGATGGGGGTTCGTTTCCGTCATGATTGCATGGATGATTTGGCATGATGGATGGGCCGAATATCAGATGGCCCTCCGAGAAGAAAAATTCGACTTTTTTGACGCGAAGGTTTCGCCTCCGCCATACGAAAGGTAGCGTAAGAATGAATGTCATTGAAACATTAGGCAATGCGGGTATAATTCCAGTTATTGTTATTGAAGACGCTTCAAAGGCAGTTCCGCTCGCGAAGGCGCTTGTAAAAGGCGGGCTTCCAGTTTTAGAGGTGACGTTCCGTACCGAGGCTGCGGCAGATGCAATCGCCGCGATTCGGCGCGAGGTTCCGGAGGCAATTGTTGGGGCTGGCACCATTCTTAGTGTCGGGCAGCTTCATGCCGCTAGAAAATCGGGAGCGGTATTTGGAGTGGCTCCAGGATTTGATCCAGTTGTCATTGACGAAGCGCGCGATAATTTATTCCCGTTTTGTCCAGGTATCGCCACTGCCAGTGAATTGTCGCAGGCACTTTCTGCTGGACTAAAGATGGTAAAGTTTTTTCCGGCTGAGGCTTCCGGCGGCGTGAAGATGATTAAGAATCTCCTTGGGGCGTTTAGATTCACTGGCGTCAAGTTCATGCCTACGGGTGGAGTAAACCTTCAGAATGTTTCTGAGTATCTCGCAGTTCCGGAGATTGTTTGCTGCGGCGGCACTTGGATCGTGCCCAAGGACGCTCTCGCGAATAATGACTGGGAGACTATCGAGCGCTTGGCTTCTGACGCTTCTCGATTAGTAAAGGAAATTCGCGCAAAATGATGCGAGAAAAAAAAGCCTGGCTATTCTTTTACCTGAAATGCCTGTTGGGGATATTACTTGACACGGTGATTTTGGGGGTTTGTTATTTGTCGGCTTTTATCTTGAGGTTTGATTTCACGGAGCCCATGTGGGGGTGGCGCGCGGTAGCGATGTCATTTATTACAGTGTGTGCGGTACATATCACCGCGCTCGTTGTTTTTGGGTGCTATAGGATTTCGTGGCGCAATTTCGCCTTCGGGGACCTTCCGAGATATATTCTCGCGATGACGATAGCGTGCATAGTTTTGACGCTGATGCGACTTTTTTTAGGAGATATCTCTTTCGCGCACATTCGCCCGCCGTATTCGATATCGCTGATTTTCTTCGTATTGGCGACGATGGGATTAGTTGCGATGCGGATTTTGTGGGCGTGGTATTCAGCGTCGAGAAAGAACGATGAGTATTTAATAAATCGCCAGATTCGCACTATGGATAAGCGCGTAGCGGCAGATTTCTTCCGCGGTAAAGTCGTCCTTGTCACGGGCGCAGGCGGGTCTATAGGATCAGAGCTTGTTCGTCAAGTCGCTGACTTTAATCCTGCAGAGCTAATACTCATTGAGCGCTGCGAGAACGCTCTTTATGAAATTGATCGGCAACTTTGCAATGTCGCTAAGGATTTCAAGCACAAGTCCTTAATGGTAGACATTAATGATCGCGAGAAGATGGATGAAATTTTTTCCAGCGCGAATGTCAATGTCGTTTTGCATGCTGCAGCATATAAGCATGTTCCGATGGTGGAGCTCAATGCTGAAGAAGGGTGGCGCAATAATACCGAAGCGACCAAGTCTTTAGCTGAAATCGCGCTTAAGCATGGTGTTGAGAGGTTTGTGCTGATATCAACTGACAAGGCAGTCAATCCCGTTAGTGTTATGGGTAAGACTAAACTTGCCGCTGAAAAGGCGATAATGGCTATGAATGGGGGAGTTACGAGGTTTTGTGCCGTGCGCTTCGGCAATGTCTTAGGTTCGTCTGGTTCTGTCGTGCCATTATTTAAAGAGCAGATTTCTAAGCGAGAGCCAGTCACGGTCACTCATCCTGCGATGACTCGGTATTTTATGACGATAACTGAAGCCGTGGGACTTGTTTTGCAAGCTGCCAGCCGCAGTGAGTGCGCAGTCTTTACGCTTGATATGGGTAAGAGCATAAAAATAGTCGATTTGGCTGAGTCCATGATTCGCCAGGAAGGCTTGCGTCCGTATGTGGACATTCAAATAGTTTATACTGGTATTAGACCAGGCGAGAAACTCTCAGAAGAATTGGATATTTCAGAAAATTCAGTTTATCGCACGGATATGGCGAAAATATACATTACTAAAAACCATGCTTAAAATCAGATACATATTAAGTTTGTGTTCTTTGCTCACGGTATGTGCATTGAATGGCTTTGCGTATGAAATCGATCCAAGCTCTGCCATTGCCTCGAATGTGACGACGTGGGCGGAACTTGTCGATGCGCTCGGAAACAATAGCGTGAAAGAAGTTGTGCTTGCAAACACAATCACTTTGGGACGCGGGAATTATTCTATCGATGCTCTTGGCAAAACAGTGCGGGTGGAGGTGCCTTACTGTGACGACCACGGTCATGCGCGCTCGGGAGAAGACGAAGACGGCAATACCGAAGTTTATTCAATGTATAATCTTTTTACCGTGAATGTCGGTGCTACGCTCACTGTGACCAATATGATTATGAAGGGCGGCTCGAAAGGCGCAAGTGACGATTCTACCGGCTATTATGCCGCAGGAGGCATAATTAACTACGGTACACTCACGCTCGTGGATTCGGCGATTGGCTATTCCTGCACCGCGCTTTACAACGCTACGAACGCGCTTGCGGTGATGATAAGATCGGATATTGCGCGTAATGCCAACACGTTCGGCGGCGGACTCATGAACCGCGGGACCTTCGTGATGGATTGTGGGGCGCTTGCTCAGAACCGTTCGTTGGGTGCAGCCGGTGGCGGCGGCGCAGTGGAAAATAACGGGCTCATGCTTATCAATAACTCCACCATTTCCATGAATTCTTCGACAGAAATCGGTGGAGCGATTAACAATACGAAGGGTGGGCGAGTCTATATCGCCAACTCATCAATTATCGGTAATATCACCACTTCTTCCTACGGGGCATATTCAGGCGGCGGCATCGGCAATAACGGTGGCGGCAATCCGGAGGGGGCGTACGTATACGTCGTTAACTCCATCATGGCCGACAATTTTTACTTTAACGCTAAAACCGGAGAGTTTACGCCATCCGACATCGGACTTTACTCCGGCAATGACGTTTATGTCTATGGCTGCCTTTACGCATCGGTCGTTTCGGTAGATCAGTATACTAAGCCGACTATTGATTCTGCAAGTTTTATTCACCGCGAAAATGACATCTTCGCCGGCTATCGCAATGACGGCATTATTATCGGAGAGGAGGGTATTTCGCCCGCCTACGACCATCCGGCGGTGATTTCGCATGAAGGCGGCGACACTATCTGGTCATTTTATGCGCCGTTATCTGCGAACTCTCCTGCCGTGACCGATTCGGCGTATGCGACATATTTCGATTATTCCGCGCTTTATGAAAATCATGCGAATAAGGCGGTGATGAGTTTTGTTGGCATGAACGGCATAAACACTGCTCTTGGACCAGACGTTATAGCTGCTACTGATGAATCTTGCCGAGTCCTTTACACTTACGACGGCGCTGATCGAATCAAGCAGCCGGTAATCGGATCTGGTTCTGTCACTCAAGATCTGCGGCCGCTGTGCACCATTTACATGCGCCAGGAAAATCTCGATGCTGGTCATGGCGACGGCGTTTCAATCTTCGGTGAGACGTGTTACTCTGGTACGGTGTTCACAGTTTATGCCCATCCGCAAAGTGCGCATTACTTTGTCGGTTGGTACACTAATGCGTTCACTGGCGTTTACGATGAGATCGGCCCTGAACGCACAGCGACGGAATATGCGGATCTTTCGCGCGGACGCACTGTCTGGAGTTTTACTGTGAGTGGCAATACCGTAGTGACACCAGATTTTACTATGGCCCAGCCTATGATCCTTAAGGCTCGCCAGCGCTATCCGTGGAACGGACTTATTGATATTGACTATTTTGTCGATGCTGATGCGGTGAAGTACCGTCTTCTTTTCTTCGCCTCGTTCACCGACGACCGCACCGGCGAAAAGAAAATTGTGCAGCTGAAAAGTTTTGTCGACAATAAAAATATTTCAAAAGTGATTCGTCTCAATACGGATGACACTTACCGCAGCCCCGGGTGGCATCGTGTCACATGGGACGCCAATAAAGACGGCGTTGCGAATTATTCGCGCAATGTGACATATCGTGTAATCACCGTGCCGGGAGGTGAACGATGAAATTGAATAAGTTCATATTTTCTTTTGCGACGGCCATGATTGCATTGGTGGCGTCTGCAAATACATTCAACATAAGTTCGTCAAGTGATTTCAGACGTTTGCTCAATGGTGAGAAATTGCGCCCCGCAACGAGTAACAAGCGCGTAGCGCTTGCAAACGGCGACAGTATCATGATTACTGGCAACATCACCATAAGTGACTCGTTGACGCTTTCTAAAGATGTAACGATATATTCTAATCCCGACAGTTTGAGAACGATTACCTTTGGGTCATCTGCTTCGCTTACGATTACTTCCGATGCCACATTTATTGATATAAACATAAAGGGCAGTGGAACGCGCACTCGCAGCGCTATTATTGCCGATAATGGAAGCAAAGTCATATTTTCTGAAAATGCGACAATCAGCAACTTTACTGGTTCTGCTCCGTCAGTTACTGTTAATGCGGGCGGCAAATTCTCGCTCCGGCACATGGCCACCATCACCGAATGCCGCAATACGGCATCAAATGGCAAAGGCGGCGCCGTTTACTGCGAGGGTACAATGGTGATGCGCGGTGTAATTTCCAACTGCTCGGCAAGCGGCAATGGCGGTAAAGGCGGCGCGATTTACATAGCTGATGGCACTACCTCCTCGGTTGGCGACGTGTTCGTCGATTTCTCCGGCGGCATCATTGAAGAGTGCTCTGCTGAGTCGGCTGGTGGCGCAGTCTTCGCTGAATCAGGAGTGATGATTTTCTATTCCAATCCCACGATTGCAGGTAACTTTGTGGGTGGTGTAACTAATAACGTTGTGCCGTTGACCGATACTCAAATCGTCGTCACTAATACTTTTATCGGCCGCGTTGGCGTTACCTACCCCACAGCCGCCACGCAAGAAGATCTTGTAGAAAAACAATTTGGCGTTCTCTATGACGACGGTTTTAATCCAACTCATGCTGACGCACACTCGTTTTTTAACGATAAGTTTCAGAATGTTTTTGGCGAGGCTAACCTCGACAAACAGATCATAATATGGGAATCCTCGCACGGACACATTCTGCCGGATGCAAACGGTAAGACATTCGATGATTTTCTTAAAGAAGTCACTGCCGAGGGTAGGAAAGTTTTTGAAGTAAAGTTCATCGGTGATTACACTCAAAAAATCGTGGTTCCATCGGGCTATGAAGTTACCTTCCATCTTAACGGACAGAAAATTTTCTGCGATATAGAAACCTCAGGCAAGGCTCGTTTTATTGATGCTTCGCCGGCGCGCACGGGAGAGGTGACCGGTAACCTAACCGTGAAAGATGGCGGCATATTTGACATAGAAGGAGGTACTTATGCCTCGCGTCCGCAGGACGGGTGGATTGCCGCAGATGAACTTGCGGTTGATCCGACCGATGCACAAGAAGGAAAATACGTGATTTTGGAAAATTACGATGGCACCTTCTCCGTGTCGCGCGTAGTTTGGACGGAGATGGTAGACTCTATGCCGATGGATACGCGGCGAGGAGTAAGAGAGGCCGCTTCCAATGATGAACTTTTCGCGATTGCATTTTCAAGTGGCGATTGGGTGTACGGAGCTTCTACTAACGCTCAGGTGACGGCGAAGGTGCTTGTAGTGCCAGCGGTGGCACCTGAGGGAGCATCGTTTATTTATCATAACGGAACTAATAACGTAGGCAGCCAGGCTGAATGTGACGGTACTTTTGATTTCGCCATTGGAGGAGCTCTCGCCAACGATCAGATCCGCGAAATCGCAGGCGCGCGCGTTTTGGTGCATGAAGACTATCAGGAGTCTCGCTGGCCGGTTCAGGGCTGGCATGCTGCGGGGCTTATTAAAGCGATTCACATTAATTCTGCGACTGGCGAAGAACTCGTATCTTATTTTAAGTATCCTGATGTGACGCATACGGCGCTCCAGCGCGCCACTGGTACGGATGAACAAATTTCGCTTTCTGATGATTATCTTCAAAGTATTGGGTTTAGCCGGATTCACAAGTTCCAGGATCAATACCATGGAGGACACACTACGAATCACGTTCATCAGCATATCAACTCCTTTGAGGAGAACGGACTTAGGGTTTGGGAAAATCTCGTACTTGGCAAAGACGGTAACTCGCGCCACGCAGTCGATCTATCAAATAAGCCCTCTGGCTTACAGTTTGATTTGAGCTCGGTGGATGATAATGCTTCAAGCCAATACGGTTATCGGGTGCGGTATCAGTTGCGCCGGTTCGATAAGGGTAGGTGGCACAATGTGCATGAGCCTAAGTTTTCACCTCAGTTTGAACTTGCTTTTGGCAATGGCAATCCGTCAGGACTTTATCGCTTCTGGACGCTTATAACACCTAATTCCAATCACGCGGTGACTAATGAAATCCCGTCTACGAACGTTGTCGGAGTTCTTAAAGTCGAAAGTGCATACACTAACACCGTGACAGCAGTGCCGTGGCTTTCTGCCGATGTGGAGGGCATTACCGGTGATATGGAGATCGGGAAACTGGTGCACCCTGCGAACTTAAATGAGGGAGATTCTATTTTGGCCTACAACGATGCAAGCGGTGAATTGCTTTCGTGGGAATTGAATGGTGATGGAGAATGGTCGACGGTCGCTACCGTATCAGAAAAAGGAATCGCGGCGTATGGCGCAGATGAGATTAGACTGCCGCGTGGGGGAGCGTTTTGGATGGTGCGAAGAAAACCGTCTGAGAATTCTGTTACGAATAGTTATTATCTTGTCGGAGAGAATGTTTCAGGGGAGTATCGCGTTGAGCTTGCAGGTGGGACTAAAACCGCGCCAGGTCTTACGCTCGTCGCAAATCCCACAGCAAATTCGGTTAATTTGAATGAACTTATCTTTACCGATGAAAGTGGCACCGTAGTCGCGCCAGGACAAAGCGACACGATTGATATGCCAGGGCATACCGCGGCTGTGCCTCGGATTTACAGCCGAAATTCTGATAACACTCAGTGGGGTTATTCTAAGAAGG
>JAEIGA010017423.1_pt1 | contig 10945 bp, 9 predicted proteins | sample 9270691 | NCBI WGS metagenome assembly JAEIGA01 (sample SAMN17057246, study PRJNA624740) | gut metagenome | biome: biome; isolation source: fecal sample | host: Bos grunniens | place: China: Xizang | collected 2019 | reverse complement strand
CCAGGCACGACATAAACGCGAGCGACTGCTGATTTACGTCTTCCAAGGGCGTTTACTACTTTCATGCTCTGCTTAAATTTCGTTTAAAGTGATTGTTTTAGGGTTCTGTGCCTGGTGCGGATGCTCGTTACCTGCGTAAAGATACAGGTTGTTGAGGAGCTTTGAACCAAGACGATTCTTAGGAAGCATACCCTTTACTGCCATCCTTAAGACTTCAGTAGGCTTCTTAGCCATGATCTCCTTAGGAGTAGTGAAGCGCTGTCCACCTGGGTAGCCAGTGTGGCGAACGTACACCTTGTCAGTCATCTTCTTTCCAGTGAATCTCACCTTGTCAGCATTTACTACGATCACATTGTCACCGCAGTCCATGTGTGGAGTGAAAGATGCCTTGTTCTTACCGCGAAGAACGAGTGCAACTCTGGAAGCAAGACGGCCTACTACGAGATCAGTAGCATCGATAACGACCCACTCCTTCTTGATATCGCCTGCCTTGAGGGATACCGTTTTGTAGCTCTGTGTGTCCATCTTGTACTTTTAAATGGTTAATACTTAATAAAAAATCTTTGCGATCCCTACACTACATAGGGGGCGCAAAGATAGGAATAATTTTCGTATTGACCAAATTTTCCTAAAAATCAGCTTATTCGGCTTATTCAGAAGCCTCCTTCATAAGGATTTCAAGGTCGGACGGAAGAAGTTCGCGGCCATAGGAGAGAGTCAGATAAGCTCCGAAGACATTGTCTGAATTCTCCTGGATCTTTGTCCTGTAGAAGTTGCTGTAGGCAACCTCCATACTATTGATCGTAGCGACATTCTGCGTGTATGAATCCGTCAGTGCCTGCAGTTCGTCGAAGAAGTCCTTGATCTCATCATTCAGCGGAGTTCCCCCAAGGCTGAAATAATCATCGACGCGCACCTCCACCTGACCCGGCTCAAGAGCCACAGGAAGATACATACGGTCAGAAGCCACATTCTTATTACAGAACTGAAGCATCACAATCTGAGGCATGCTCTCTGCCTTGTCGTACACAAAACGGAAGTCACCGTCCGAAGAACGCGAAACGCTGTCCACCACCGCTCCGGCTATATCTACCATATATATTGTCTCATACTGAGGATAGATAATATTTCCATTTATTACACACGTTCCTTTAGGAGAACATGAGAACAACGCAACTGCTGCAGTCGCCATCGCCAAAAATCCTAATATCCTTTTCATATCAAAGTTGATTCTCCTACAAATATAATAAATACCATACGAAATCACTATAGAACACTAGAAAAATAAATAAAGGAAGGCCACGCGGCCTTCCTTTATTTATTGTAGTATTGCGGTAGATTAGAATCTGATTCCGAATTTAAGTACAGGCATCTCAAAGACCTTGATGCTGTGGTGTGCGGCAGAATAGACGCCGAACCCACGCGGTGCCATCTGAAGCAGGTCATAGCGGTAAGATGCAGGGTTGAACTCGAAGCCCACCACAAGGCCAGGAGCCAAACTGTATTCAATACCTGCTACGAATGCAGCTTTGAAATTAAGAACCTGTCCGAGATTGGTGCCCGACTGGTACATATGAAGGTCTTCACCCTCACGATTATCGCCGATATATGGTTCCTGAACCACCAGACGTGCCATCTGGAAAGTACCTGCAGCACCAATATAAGGATGAACTCTTGGGTTGCTAAGTGTGAAATAACGGTTTGATCCTGCTGTCACATACCAGTTGTGAGTACTCTGAGCATTGATGTACTTCTGTGCCGGAATAACCATATCCGGAACTGTTTCGTAATCACCCTCGATATAGTCCTTTCCTGGAGTAAGGTCTATGTTCATGCCGAACGAGGCGTTCACTTCCCAGTGGTCAGTCACGAAGTACTTTCCCTGAAGGCCGAGAAACTTGTAATTACTGTTGAAGCCTGAAATGTTCAGATACTGACTCAGATCGCCCGAATCGATCGTACCGCCATTTGGAAGACCGATGGTATTACCCCAGTTCTCCGGATCGGTCGGCGTAAGATTAGGGACAAGGTATGAGTTCAGATCGTCCTTTACAAAACCGCTGTTACCTACCACCATAGAAACCTGCCACTGTCCCTTGCGAGGAGCGTAGTCATCCTGTGAAGCCGGCTTTGCCGGTTGCGCCATTGCTGGCGCAACCATCAAAGCGGTCAATAAGATTGTGCAAAGTTTCCTGATCATTGCAAAACAATTATCTGTGTTATTAAAAACCTTGGTGTAGATTACTCAGCTGCTCCGTAGATCACAGCAAGCATAGCCTCAAGATCCGCACTTGCCTTCTCAAGAGCTGCAATTGCCTCAGCAAGCTCCTCAGCAGCTCTGTCATACTTCAACTGTGCAAGCTCGATTGCATTGAGATTACCTGCCTTAGCTTCCTCGACTGCCCATTCAGCCTCAACAAGAGCCTTCTCTGCATCGATTCTAGCATCTACAGCATCGTTATAAGCTTTTACAAGAGATGCTTCGAAGTCCTTAAGAGCTGTTTCTGGATCAGTAACTGTGAAATCATATGTAGCCATATAATCAGCAATCACGTAATCGAGAGCCATCAATGTAGCACCCAAGATTTCGCCCTTTGCTTCTGCCACCATGAATTCCTCATAAATAGGAGTCACAGTTTCGATGAATGCAGTTGTAACAGCCTCGATCTCTGCCTTGACAGCAGCAAGCTCAGCTTCCTTCTCAGCAACGTATGCCACGAATTCTGCCTTTGCAGCCTCTATAGCCTTTATATAATCTGGAATTGCAGCATAGTATTCCTTATTGATTGAGGTATATATATCCAGATACAACTTAGTAATATAAAGATCTATAAGTGAACCAGGATTAACTGATGTTATTTCGACATCCTCAATTGTATCAAGGCTTCCGGATATACTCTCGAAGAACTTTACGAATTCCTCATAAGTCAGATGCTCATATGGATACTTAGAATTTTCGTCAGCCCAAAGGGTATAATCTTCCTCTGATCCATCCTTATAGTAAACTGTCACATCAACTTCATACCACAGATCATTAGCAGCCTCAAATACTTCGTTTTCTACAAAATAATCCTTATCCAAGAGTCCGTCGAATGAAACCTCTACAAGCTCCTTTCCGTCTGTAAGGTAGCTTCCAACGCTGATTATATCAAGATCCAATTCACCATCCGGTGTACCATCGTAATTGTAAAGATTTACCGAATACTCATAATCTTCATAGGAAGAATTGTACTCGAAAAGATAATCTTCAACAAAACCCTCTATATCCCATGCTGCATCTCTCAACTCATTCTTGAGATCCTCGAGAATTGCAACCCAATAATTTCTGTAATCCTGGTCAAAGTTAGGATATTTAGCGTTGAAATCAGCCCAGATAGCAGCATACTTCACATTGATATCCTCCATCTTATCTGCGTAAGCTGCATCAATATCAGCGTAAACTTTTCCAGTGCCAGGAGCATAATCAGCCTGATCCTTAGTCCACTGATCATCAGCAGCAGCCCAGATGCTTGCAGGATCTGTCTTCACTTCAGGATCTGGATCCTCATAAGCATCGCGAGCGGCCTTGATATCCTTGAGAGCCTGCTCGTAAATAAGATGCTTTGCCTTATCTTCATCTGTTGCAGTAGCCTCAACATACGCAGCCTCAAAAGCCACCATTGTAGCCTCGTCAGCTTCTGCGACCTTTATTACAATCTCGATAGCTCTGTCTCTCTTAAGCACCGCAGCAGCATTTGCCGACTGAGCCTTCTCATATTTAGACTTTGCAGCTCGATATTTAGACTCCGCATCCTGATAACCCTTTATCTTCACTGCTTCTGCAGCATCTATCTCAGCCTGCTCAGCACTCTCTATCTCCTCCTTCTTGATCTGGTCGACAGTAAGTCTCACCTCTTCTGCCTCATAGTCAGCAATTCCCTTCTTGAATGCAGCAAGAGCATCATTGTAACGTTTGATCTCATCCTCGATATTGAAATCAGGATCAAATCTCTCTTCCTCAGTATATACGTACTTTGCAAAATAGTCCAGATACTTGCCTGACTTGACAGTTGCCGCAGCATCAGCATGTCTTTCCATAGCAGCAAGATGCTCAGGGTCCTTTTCATATTCAGCTACATATTTTGCTTTATCCTCCAACCAAGACTTGTCATAATGCTGGACATAGTTCAACATATAGTTGTAATAACGGATTTCATCATCAAAGTTATCAGCGATAAACTCATCTTCCTTTCCGTAAACATAAGATTCGCCGATAAGTTCGAAATCGCCCAATACGTCATTGAGGATCTGTACGTCAGGAACTTCAATTGCTTCAACAGGGGTGCCCGGGATCTTACCGAAGAGACCTGTTCCCATTTCTGCAGGGTTGTCTGCAGTATAGTCAAAGTCAAGTTCATAACCGGTTGTCTCCTCATACATTTCAATATCTTCCTCTATATCAGCGATAGCCTTTCCTGCATCAATGATTGTAGCAGCCACCTTTTCCTGAGCAATAATCACAGCGCGATTAAGAGAATCTATTCTATCAGCAATCTCCTTTCTCTTTACATCCCAATCTACAAGAGTCTTGTCTGCTTCGAGAAGAGCCTTTGCCTCTGCCTCTGCCTCTTTGGCAGCCTCTACCTTAGCCTGCTCAAGAAGTACAGTTTGCTCAAGAGCGGCAACAGCAGTAGAGTGTCCGGAACCATCGATTTCAGCCACTGCTCTTGCAAGAGCGATTGCTGCATCGTGAAGATCTTCTGTCTTAGACTCGACAGCATCTCTTGCAGTCTTGACTGCAGTCTCAAGAGTATTGATAGCACTAGCCTCAGCATCTGTCAAAGTAGCCTTTGCAACAGCAATGTCTCTCAAAGCCTGATCTACCTTCTGCTGTGCACGAAGAGCAGCCTCCTCGGCAGCGAGAAGATCCGCCTGGAGCTCGAGTGCGTAAAGTTCTGCGTCTAGTTTTGCCTGTTCGATAGCAGCTTCGTTGTCTGCGATGAGCTTTTCAAGTTTAGCTCTTTCTGCTTCATTCTGAATATTTGCATACTCAGCTTCATACTGAGCCTTCAGAGCCAAAGCCTCTTCATATTTGACTTTAGCCTCCTCCTGTTTAGCGATAGCCTCCTGCACCTTTGCCTGAGCAAGAACGAGTGCAGCTTCTGCTTCTACCTTAGCTGCCTGAGCTGCCTGAAGAGCTGTCTGAGCTCTCAGAAGTTCAGCCTTTGCCCCACGAAGGTTTTCGATACCTTCGGGCTCGATGTTCTCAAGACATGATGAGAACATCATGGTTCCCGTTGCGAGAACGAGGAACAGTTTTGACCAAATTTTCATAGAAAAAAATAGGATGGTCTTGTGTTACTAATTGAGTGGACGGGTAAGACCAATTACCCCCCCCCACCCGGCTATAATTATGTGTGGTTGTTTCCTATTTATTTTTCCATGACCCCGACAAAGACGGGTCCTCTACAAACTTGCGTGACAAATATATGTTTTTCAAGCCAAAAAAGCAATAGTTTTCCACATAAAAAAGAAAATCCCTCTTTTAATATAACCAAAAGAGGGACATGCACTTATATTTTAAAATCTGTTAAAAAACTATATTGAAAGCACGTTGAGGACGTTTATGAGCTCTCTGTCGATAGGTTTATCGATACGGATAGCTTTGTTGAAAGGAACATACACGATCTGGTCGTTCTTTACTCCGATCATCACATTGCGCTGACCGTCCTTGAGGGCTTCGATGGCGGCAACGCCCATGCGGCTGGCGAGGATGCGGTCGTTGGCAGTCGGGATACCGCCGCGCTGGAGGTGGCCGAGGATGGTTACGCGTGCCTCGAATTCAGGGTACTCATGAACAAGACGGTCTGCATAGTACTGAGCTCCGCCTGTGCCGTCCTTCTTGCTCTCGGAAACAAGGACGATCGAGCTGTTCTTGCTCTTGCGGACTCCGCGGCCGATGAAGGTGGCGAGCTGGTCGACGTCTGTCTGATCCTCAGGGATGATGGCCGCCTCGGCTCCTGTAGCGATCGCAGCATTCTGGGCAAGGAAGCCTGCATCGCGTCCCATCACTTCCACAAAGAAGATACGGTTGTGGGAGTTGGCTGTGTCGCGGATCTTGTCGACACAGTCCATGATGGTATTGAGGGCAGTGTTGTAACCGATGGTGGTGTCGGTGCCGTAGAGGTCGTTGTCGATGGTTCCGGGGAGACCTACGCATGGGATGTCATGTTCCTGGGCGATCACCTGCGCTCCTGCGAGCGAGCCGTTTCCTCCGATTACTACAAGGGCGTCTATTCCGTGCTGCTTCATGTTCTCATAGGCCTTGGCACGACCTTCTTCGTTCATGAATTCGTTGCTTCGTGCCGTACGGAGGATTGTACCGCCTCGATTGATGGTTCCGCTGACACTTTCCGATGTAAAGTCCTTTATCTCATTGTTGATGAGGCCTTCCCAGCCTCTGTAGATTCCCTTTACCTTCCAGCCGTTGTAGATGGCTGCTCTTGTCACGGCTCTGATTGCCGCGTTCATTCCTGGTGCGTCTCCGCCTGATGTAAGGACGCCTATTGTGTTTATCTTTGCCATTTGATTTCGTTTTATGAGGTGCAAAGGTACAAAATCCGTGAAAATATGTAAATAATTTGTACTTTTGTCGGATTATGAAAATCGGAAATATAGAACTGGGAGACAGGCCGCTTTTTCTTGCGCCGATGGAGGATGTGACCGACGCATCCTTCCGTTTCATATGCAAGGAATTCGGCGCGGATATGATGTATACGGAATTCATTTCCTCGGACGGACTTATCCGCGACGCACGCAAGTCGCTGGAAAAGCTTGTGACATACGATTATGAGGCTCCTGTCGGTATCCAGATCTACGGTAACATCCCGGAAGCGATGGTGGATGCGGCAGTGATGGCCGAAAGGGCGGCGGAGATTGCTGGAGGCCATGGAGCCGACCTGGTGGACATCAATTTCGGATGTCCTGTGAACAAGATTGCAAGGCGCGGTGCGGGCTCGGGCATGATGAGGGAACCGGACAAGATGGTCGAGATCACAAGACAGGTGGTCGAGGCGGTGAAGTTACCGGTGACGGTGAAGACACGACTGGGATGGGACGAGGATTCGAAGATTATCGTCGAGCTGGCTGAGAGACTGCAGGACGTAGGAATCCAGGCACTGACAATCCACGGACGCACACGATGCCAGATGTACTCGGGAGAGGCTGACTGGACGCTTATCGGCAAGGTGAAGGAGAATCCGCGCATGCATATTCCTATCATCGGAAACGGCGACATCAATTCTCCACAGAAGGCTAAGGATTATTTCGACCGATACGGGGTCGAGGCGATAATGATCGGTCGTGCGACTTACGGCCATCCATGGATATTCCAGGAGATAAAGCACTACCTCAGGACGGGGGAGATCCTGCCACAGATGAGCGTGAGGGACAGGGTGGCTCTTGCAAAGAGACACCTGGCCAAATCGCTGGAGCTGAAGGGGGACAGAGTGGGCATCCTGGAGATGAGAAGACATCTTTCATGCTACTTCAAGGGGCTGCCTGATTTCAAGGAGACAAGACTGAAGCTGGTGACCATCAACGATCCTGCGGAGCTTTTTGCAACGCTGGACCATGTAGCCGACAGATGGGGAGAAACTGACGCGCCTGAGGCGGGTAATGTATATAATGTATGATAGACAAGATATTACTGTTTCCATATTGGCTGACGCTTAAGGCCAGACATTTCATGTATGACCATGGAATGAAGAAGGTGCATACTGCGGATGTGCCTACCATCTGCGTTGGCAACATCACGGTTGGTGGTACCGGAAAGACGCCTCATACGGAGATGATTGTCAGGATGCTTTCCCAGGACAGTTTCTGGGGTTCGAAGAACATTGCAGTGCTTTCGAGGGGTTACAAGCGCAAGACGAAAGGATTCCAGCAGGTGGTCTGCGAGGGTTCGGCAAAGCTGTTCGGCGACGAGCCTCTGCAGATAAAGAGGAAGTTTCCTTCGGTTACTGTGGCTGTGGACAAGTCAAGGAAGCAGGGCTGTGCGTTCCTGAGCGATCCGGAGCAGGTGCAGACTTCTAAGAAGGCCCGCAAGTGCCTCCACAAGGATTTCCCTAAGGCAGACCTTATAATATTGGACGATGCTTTCCAGCACAGGGCTGTCAAGCCTAGCGTTTCCATCGTGCTGGTGGATTATAATCGTCCTATCTTTGAGGACCATCTTATGCCGCTGGGCAAGTTGCGCGACCTCCGGGAGCGCATCGGGGCGGCCGACATCGTGATAGTGTCGAAATGTCCGAGGTTCATCGATCCGTGGGAAAGGAGCAAATGGACCGAAGCCTTGAAGATAAGAAAGGACCAGCACATATTCTTTACCACCATCGGGTATGACCAGTCGCAGGCTATCTTCCCTGAAGGGGATCCGCGCTACCTCTACACCCATAAGCTCATTCTTTTCTCGGGCATCGCGAATGACAGGCCTTTCAGGAATTATCTGACAGACAACTATAAGATAATCAGGCATTTTGATTTTCCTGACCACCACAAATTCAGCAAGGCAGACATAGCCACCATCAGACGTGCGGCAGACGCATTCCCTACTTCTGTGGTAATGACAACAGAAAAAGATTGCCAGAGAATACGCGACTGCAAGTCGATTCCTGACAATCTTAAGAAAAGGATGTTCTACGCTCCGATAAAGGTCAACTTCTACTCGGAGATGGAGCAGGAGGTATTCGCTGCTACCTTGAACTCTTATTTGAAATAATCTCGTTCTGAGCCTCTACCGAAGCCTCATGGATTGCATTGAACACGTCTGCAAGGAATTTTTCCGGAAGGCCGTGCTCCTTTCCTTTTTCCATGACCTTCGCAAGAAGGGCATCCCATCTGCTGGCCTGTACGATGGCGATGTTATTGTTCTTCTTATATTCTCCGATCTGACGGCTGACTTCCATTCGTGAGGCCAGAGAAGCTATTATGCTTTCATCGATGATATCAATCTTTGCACGGAGCTGGTCTATGTTTTCCTTCCACTCCTTTGAGTCGGAGTCGGAATCCCTTACTTCTATCTGATTGTGCAGAAGTTCCTTGAATTCAGCTGGTGTAAGCTGCTGTCTGGCATCGCTGAGGGCAGCTGAAGGATTGCAGTGAGACTCGATCATCAGACCTTCAAAACCGAGGTCGAGAGATCTTTGCGAGATTTCCAGGATATAATCCCTGCTTCCTCCCATATGACTCGGGTCTGTAAAGAACGGTAGTTCAGGATAACGGCTTCTCAGTTCAATTGCTATCTCCCAGTGAGGCCTGTTACGATAATTTATCTTTTCGAAAGTAGAGAATCCCCTGTGGATTACACCTAGCTTCCTGACCCCAGCACGGTTAAGACGTTCCAAGGCGCCGATCCAGAGATCAAGATCAGGGTTGACAGGGTTCTTTACAAGGACAGGCATGTCCGTTCCTGACAAAGCATCTGCTATCTCCTGGACAAGGAAAGGATTTGCTGTCGTCCTGGCTCCTACCCAGACCATGTCAACTCCATGTTTCAGACATTCGTAGACATGCTTTGCGCTTGCCACCTCTGTCGCAACCTTCAGTCCGTACTCCTTCTTCGCCTTCTGCAGCCATTTCAGACCTGGCACACCTATTCCCTCAAAGCATCCGGGATGGGTTCTCGGCTTCCATATTCCTGCACGGAACACATTGATTCCCAATTCTCTCAAGCCTCTTGCAGTTTCCATTATCTGCTCTTCGGTCTCTGCGCTGCATGGACCGGCAACCACACTTGGGCGTGGTTCTGTGAACATTCCCCATTCGTAAAGGGGGATTATGTCAAGATTCCTGTCTGCCATGTTATATGTATTTATCTGATTATCCTTCTGATCTTGTTTGCCTCTTCGATAAGTGCGTGGACGGCCTCTTCGTCACCACCGGCTATCGCCTTACGGAAGGCATTCATCTTTTCGATATATGTATCCATCACACGGAGCACATTGTCGCTGTTCTGTATGAAGATGGGTGTCCACATGTCCGCACCGCTCTTTGCCAGACGTACGGTCGACGAGAATCCTCCGGATGCGAGATCGAAAATATGCTTCTCGTCCTTTTCCTTTTCGAGCACGGTAAGTGCGAGAGCAAAGGATGTCACATGGGATACATGTGACACATATGCCGTATGTACATCGTGGCTTGACGAGTTCATGTATATGACCCTCATGTTCAAGGCATCATAAAGAGATTCAACTACCTTCACAGCCTTGGCGTCGGACTCCTGGGAGTCGCAGATTATGCCAGCCCTCCCATCGAACAGTCCGGATTTTGCAGCCCATGGACCGCTGTATTCCGTTCCTGACATCGGATGCGAGGCTACATATCTGCTGCGCAAAGGGTGATATTTTACCTGACGGGCCAGCTGCTCTTTAGTGGAACAGACGTCAATCACTATCTTGTCTGCAGCTCCTGTCTGAGCGAATCTGTCCAGTACCATAGGAAGCAGTCTTGCCGCAGCACCTACAGGTACCGCAACTATGACCAGGTCGCTGCAGTCCACACATTCTTCGAAGCTGACAACACGGTCCACAAGCCCCATCTTTTCAGCTGCAGCCGCATTCACAGGGTCAGCATCCACGCCAAGCACCTCAGCGGCGAAACCTCTGCGCCTGAGGTCTATCGCCATGGAACCGCCGATGAGTCCCAATCCTATTACTCCTAACTTCATCATATCTTTCTCGCTTTTCGTGTCATAGTTTGTGAACGGCCTAAATAAAAATACTGTCCGGCAGATACCGGACAGCAATACATTTTATCTTATGAGCAATGATTATACTGTCATCATTTCCTTTTCCTTTGCAACTACGAGCTCATCGATCTTCTTTGTGAAAGCATCTGTCTCTTTCTGAACGAGCTGCTCGTACTCCTTCTGGAGGTCTTCAGGCATACCATCCTTGTTTGCCTTCTT
>JAEIGA010017422.1_pt1 | contig 10945 bp, 2 predicted proteins | sample 9270691 | NCBI WGS metagenome assembly JAEIGA01 (sample SAMN17057246, study PRJNA624740) | gut metagenome | biome: biome; isolation source: fecal sample | host: Bos grunniens | place: China: Xizang | collected 2019 | reverse complement strand
TACACTATATACTGAATAGTCAGCATTAGATGTTCCTAATTTAGCTATATCAGTAGTTAATACCCCAGCTTCATCTAATCGTTTCAAAGATTCTTCTGAAGACAATGATTCTATAGTGATATTTACTCTAGGATTTAGCTGTTTAATAGATTCTATAAAATCTGTTCTATCTAAAGTAGGACTATTTAAGTCAAATGTTTTTAGTGTTGTTTTACCTCTAACTATACTTATAATATTTTTATTTTTAGTGCCTATTAAAATGTTGTTTTCTCCTAAATGAAGCAACTTAACTAATTCACTTATAGCTTTGTGTCTTTCACTATGATTTTGAGATAATAAATCTTGAAGCAAAGAATCAATCTTATCTTTTAAACTTCCTTCGTTTAATTCGTTATACATTATAGGTTTAATAGCTACTGGTATATATTCTCCATTAGCAGCTTCTACCATCAAGAAAACATTGCCCAAATTACCTATAATATCCTTAGGAGGATGAATTACATCTCTACTAGACACATTAACTGTTGCAACTCTAGTTTCGTGTTGTATTAACCATTTTAAATCTCTTAAATTTAGTCCTTTAGGATTTCTGTTACTATCAGTTAATAATTCTTGAATAGTTCTGATTTTAACCTCAGAATCTTTCTCTAATTTTCTAACAATATTACCAGCTCCTATATATTCTACTTTAGTTTCAAAATTAGGATTTACATAAAACCTTTCATTAGGATTATAGTCAAAATAAGTCTTTCTATCCGCTTTTAATTTGTACTTTAAATTTCTAAAATTATTACCTTGTTCTGTATTACCTTTGGCAAATCCTAAAGTTCCTATAACTAGCCATTTTTTATTATTAGAAGTGATAACACCACCCAATAATTCATTATGTACTTTTTGTACTTCAGGAGTATATTCTACTACTTCTAATACATAGTCACTCAAATGAGCATCATTAGTAGCATTATCTTGAGGATTAACAGTTAGAAATTGTATTTTAGGATTTTTCTTTAAAATAGAATTAAGCTCATTATCAATAATTTCCTGTAACTCTATTCCAGCAGCTTTTAGCCAAGTAAAAAATCTATTCATAGAATCATTCTCAGAAGCACCTTTTCTTCTAATAATAGCTCCAGATTCTCTTAAAGAACTACCTTCATACATATACATAATATTACCTACTAGTGCTGTAGGATTTACAGGAGGAGTATACTCTACTGTTGATATATTTGTAATTTCGGCTTTATCTGAATTATTTACTTGTTGCTCTAATGTAGGAGAATCTACTCTTTCTACTAAATCAACATCTTCAGTACTAACTAGTTCTTCTTCTGTACCTATTTTTGATTCGTCTACTTCTATAGTTTCGATAATGCCTTCTCCTTTTGCAGATACTTCTTTTTCTTTAGCCTCTCTTTTTTCTTCAGCTAGTAATTTAGCGTCTTTTTTTATTTTATCTGCTTTTTCTTCAGCTTTCTTTTTATTTTCTTCTGCTTTTTTACGCTCTTCTCTTGAATTTACTTTAGTAGCATTTCTTTGATAATCAAGAGATTTCATGTTGTCTAGAAGAGTGTTTAATACATTTTTAGTGTTTTCATCGACATTTTCACTATCTATAACGTCTTCAATAGAGTTTAATGCATCTTCTCTATTAAGAGATTTTTCTGTTATATTAATTATAGACTGTCTTAAATTTTGTTTTACATTATCATCTATAGATAACTTATTAATAGTAGAAGCAGCATCTTCTCTAAATTGTACTACTTCTCTTACATCTTTAAATTCATCTGCTTTATTTGGATATTTTTCTAAATATGTATCTAAAGCTTTTAAAGGTAACTGTTTAGCAAAAGAAATAGACTCTTCTTTATTAGGATTATTTAGTCCTTCAGTTATTATTTCTAAAGCTTTTTTTCTATAAATGTCTTTAACTCTATTTATTCTGTCTTCTTCTTTAGCTTGTACATATAAAGAAGCTTCTATAGGATTTTCTATTATTTTAGAAAAAGCATCATTAACATTGTTTATTCTATTAGATAATTCAGCAGCATCTTGAACTTTTTGAATTAAGCTTGAATCTTTAGCAATCAATTCTTTTATAACATCTTTTATAACAAGTTGTTGCTTAGAAGAATAGTCATCTAGATTTTTTTTGTCTAATATCCAAGCTCTTTGAGTAGGATTTAAAGATAATATTTCTTCTTTACTTAACACTTGTTTATTATATCCTTTTTCATCAAACTCTATTTCCTGGTTATTAATATTATCTAACTCGACTTTAGCTATTTCTAATTTTTCTTTTATAGCTTTTTTATTTAACTCTAAAGCTTTGTGAGCAGCAGATTCTTTATCTTCTTTATTATTAAAAGACTTTAAAGTTGCATTTACATCATCTAATACTTTTTGTAATTTAGATACTGTATTTTCAGCAACTTCTTTTTTTCTTTCAAAAGCTTTTTTAGAACCATACTCAGCATTTATATTAAAACTATTATTAGAACCACTTCCTATTTCCTTTTGTATTTCATCTAATCTGGTTTTCCAATTTTTACCCATTACTTTTAGATAAGATAATTCTTCTCTAATTGCTGGAGATAATATTTGGTTATTAGGATTATTATCTAAAATAGAATTTACTTCTTCTATAGTATTTTTTACTTCTAATAATTTTTTAGCATTAGTAATAAGTTGAGTTTCAGCTATTCTTCTAGCGTTAGAATCATTAGTTAGGTTTTTATTTTGAGGCTGACCTAAGAAATTATCAATTTGTTCTATTAATGCTTCACCAGAGAGAGTTTCTCCAGCTAATTGATTGATAGTATCCATAGTTTCTTGATAAAGTTTAGACTGACTACCAACTTCACTATTTCCTAAATTATATAAAGCCATAATAGTATCGAATGCTAATTTTTGGTTGCTATCAATAGCTTCCATAATATTACCGCTATTATCTGCTTTTTTAGAATCTAAAAGAGAGCCTAAATTAAATGCTATATTTTTTATATCTTCTCCTCTTTCTTTAATAATTTTATTAACAGCATCTATTTCATTATTAATGATTCTTTCAGACTCTAAAGCTTCACTCATATCATTAATAATAGGATTAAATAAATACTTATTTATGCTCTCTACTACAGATAGTTTATTACCTTCAGCGTCTGTTCTAAAAGATTTTCCTCTTTGTTTTTTTGAAAAAATAGCTTGAGGTTTTATATATGTATTAGAGCCTCCTCCAAGTGCTCCTATGAATCCTTCATAATAAGCACTTTTATCTAAAATGGTATTTTTAGCAGAATCATATCCAGCAATTAAGTCTCCTATAACACTATTAGTAGCTTCTACATAATTCTCTGGATTATACTTTTTATCAAAATAATTATTAAACTGATTTAAACCTAACCCTTGTCCAAAATTATTAACCACACTATCAGTAAATTCTTCTACAAATTCTACAGAAGGATTCTTAATAATAGGTTTAATATATTTTGTAAATGTGCTTAATGGTACGCTTCCTAATGTATTGTCTACATTGTTTATTATTTCTGGTTTAGGTATATTATCTCCCAAAGTTTTTCTAGTTCCTTTATTATAAAGAAATTTCTGAAACATTGAGTTAGTAGCAGCTTCTTTAATAGCAAATATAGAGGATGTTGCTTTATACGCAGATGTAGCTGCTAATTCAGCTTGTTTTCTATCTTCAATATGTAAATTTTCAGATTCGTTTCTATATTTAGATTCAGCTTGTCTAGTTAATAAATTTATAGCATCTTCTCGTAAGGATTCATCTGTAAAAGATTTATTTTGCTCTTTATAGAGTTTATTTAAAATATCTATTTGATTATTAACATCAGATATAAATTGTTCAGATTTAGTGTATTCATTTAATCTATCTTCAACCTCTTTATTAATTTGCTGTTCTATTTTCTCATTTGCAGATTGTAAAGTTTCTTGAAATGCTCCTAAACCTTCAGACTCCGACATACCAGTAACTGACTGAGCAACATCTAATCCTGTGACAATTTTATTAGCTATTTTACCAGCTGTAGAAGTGGCTTTGCTCAATGGTTTACCAGCTATACCTAACACTCTAGAAGCTAACATTTCTGACCAAATGTATCCTAATTGAGATATTGCCTCATTAGCTGTATTCCAGCTAAAGAATTCCATTTCTTCTCCAGCTCTAGTTATATTTTTATATGGTGAAATACCTCCATTTTCTCTAATTTTATTTATTTCATTAGAGTCTCTTACATTAAATTGGTCAACTCCTTGCCAATATAGTGGATTATTATACCAAGGTAAATCATTACCATTTTCATCTTTTCCTTGTAAGAACATGGATAGAGCTTCTTTATCTCCAGATTTAATAAGAGCTTCTATACCCATAGCTTTATTAGCTAAGTTAGCAACTCCTTTATAGGCTACATTTTTTAGTGTATTTCCTGCCCAATCCCAGCTAGATTGATTTTCTGATATATAATTCTGCATCTCTGTATCAAGTACATCTAGAGCTGAATTAAAATCATACTCATTAGCTACTGCTAAGAAATTAGACATTATCCTCATTTTATCTGAAAGAGTAAAGTTTTCAAATATATCAGTATCTTTAAATGCTTTATAATACCTAGAATTATTACCGATAACTTTATCGAATTCCTCTTCTATTTCTTGAGAAGTTATACTATTATTATTTAAAGAATTCTGTATATAATTATATATATTAGTAGATTCTTCTACTGATGATTCCTTCTTTCTTAAATTATCTTCTGCCTTAGTTTGAAGAAATATATCATCATTATCTTGCTTATCTACAGCTATATCTGTATCTACATCTCTTATATCTTCAGCTAATTTTATTCCGTATGTTGGAGTTATTTTTTCATTAGCTAACTGGTCTAATTCTCTTTGTGTTTTATAGCCTCTATTTAATAAATCAATTTTTCCTTGAGAAGTTAAAGACTGTATTTCACTAAAATTAGGCTCATTTTTATATATTTGAATTGCTTCATCGGCCACTGATGCTTTATAATATTCATCCCGCTCTTCTGGAGACATTGATAGAAATAATTCTTTGTCATTAAATCTATTTCTAAATAAATCATTTCTATATGCTCTATCTATTATTTTATTGTACGTATTTATTCCTACATCAGTAATATTAGGGAATCTATTTTTATTAGACGTTATATATAATTCCCTATCTTTTTCTGATAGGGAATTAATGCCTTTTAAGCCTTTTAGTCCTTCTAATTTATTTAAACTCATATATATTTATATAATTATTAAATATCACTATAATCTACTTCTGATTGAGAGGCACCTATTAGTGCTATTTTATTTGGTATAATAATTAGTTCCCCATTTTTAGTTTTCCTAAAAATATAATACTTATAATAATCCTCATTTTTTACTACTGATTTAATTTTCTTTTTATCTTCTTCACTAAGAGGAACATCTTTATTTTCTTTATTAGTATAAGACATATTTCCTTTATCATCAACAATAATATTGTATCCTTTAGGTAATAATGTATTATCTGTTATATCAGAAGAGGAACCTTTTTTATCTATAATCACAGCATTGCTTAACATTGGTATTCTAGAACCTTGAGTATTAGATTTAGTACCTGTAGATTTGGATTTAATTAAGTTTCCTTTTTCATCCTTAGTCCATACAGGAGAAGTTTCATCTGGAACATACTGTTTTTTATTTTCATCATATTTATAACCAGATTCTGCCATATCTAAATTAAATTTAGCCATATTCAACTCATATTGTTTCTTAGCACGTTTATCTTGCGCCCATGCTCTTTCACTTGCATCTCTCTGTGCTGCGTTCATAAATTCAGTATCTATAACTTTAGATAAAGCACTATTAATACCTGTGTTTAAATATGCACTTAATTGTTTTTTACTATTATCATCTAAGGTACTCATATCTAGAGCTTCAGCCTCATCTGTATATAATTTCTGTATAATAGAATTTTCTCCTTTTATTAATTCATTTAAAGCTTCTATAGGAGATTTACCATCAGATATTAGTTGTTTATATAAAGCCTGTCCAACAACTTCAGCTTTAGCTGCTATTCTAGACATAACATCTTTTCCACTTATATAAGTGTTATCAGCATCATTACCTTTTAAGAAATAATCTAAAGACATATATTTAGGTGTTCTAAATATAGCTGTAGCATCTTTACTTCTTATAGTATTTCTATATTCGTTAGCTGCCTTTCTTGCATTAAAAGCTTGTTCGATAGGAGTAATTTCACTAGAATACCTACTTTTCATTTGTGCTAAAGCTTTTCTACTACTAAGTGTAAGACCTTGTGTTGCTAGTATATCCGCTTGCGATTTTAAATCATCTGAATATTTTTTATACATATTATAAGCATATGGGTCAGTTTGTTCATTTGCTAAACCTTCCCAAACATTAGCTTTGGTAGCTAAATCAGCATATTGGTTTTCTAATTCTTGATGTGCTTGAGTTGCCAATAATGCTGGCTGAAGTAATTCCTGATATGTGAAAGGAGAAAATTTTGAACCTACAATTAATGAATAATTTGCCATATTATTTCCTCCTTCTATTTATTTTACCTCCACATGCTGCTTTATACTCACCAGTTAAAACTTTATATAAAAGATATGGATTATTGTTAAACATGTTTATCATTGTTTGTTCTTTTCCTATAGCTCCTAAGTTATCAAGTAAGTTAGTTAAATTAGTACTTTTAGCAAGTGTAGATTGATTAGCTATCTGTTCTCTCATATTAGCTTCTTGCATTCTAGCATTTAATTTAGTCTTAGCAATATCAGCATTAGATGTATCAGCTCTAAATCCCATTTCAGTATTAAACTGATTAGTTCCTCTATTAAATGCTTCAACTTGTTGTCTTTGTGCTTGATTATATTCAAGAGCTTGTCTATAAGCATCTCCTAGAGCTGTTTGAGTATTTAAATCAGATGCTAATAAAGCAGCATTAGCTAAACCTCTATTACCAGCACTAGTGTTTAATATATTTCTTCTAGTAGCTGCAGATTGAGAAGCTAGTTTATTGCTCATATAGTTAATATCCATAGGATTATACGACAAATAATTTCCTATTGGAGTATAACCAATTGTAGGTAAATTATCTATACTTCTAGATATTAAATCAGCATTACTATAATCAGCTTTATCAGATAATAGACCTAAAGCATTTCCTACAACAGGAGCATATCTTAAAAAGGAAGATAAAGTAGAATTAGAGCTATTACTATTAGTATTAGTATCTTTGTTTATAGGTTTAATTGGATTAAATTGTTTAGTACCATAATTTAAAGCTGCTATTCTTAAAGCATCTTCTTGAGATAACGGTTTAACTTTAGTATCAACAGGAGTTATTGGAATAAGTTCTTTTTTAGAACCTCCATTATTAAATAAATTCTTTTCAGAAGACTGTTTATTATTTCTAATACCTTCTTGAACAGGAATTAGCTTATCTAAATTAGCTCTCAATCCTAATTCACTTATTCTATCATTAGGTCTTTCTTCACTCTCTTTAGCAAACTTTTCTACTGCATCTGCAAAAGTAATATCTTTCTTACCTAATTTTAATTCTTTCCTAACTTCTTTAGGAACTTTAAGCCTATTACTAAACACATAATCACCATAGATAACTTCTCCTTCTTCTACTAAGTTAGGTACTCCTTCATTATCTACTCCTATTTGAACTCCTTCATTAGGATTTTGTTCGTGAGTACCTCCATTATTTATAAACATTAGTTCTGAAGGCCAAATAATACCATTTGATTCTAATGGTCCACCATCAGCATGTTTCCATTTTCTTGCATTTGCAGCAAAGGTAGCTCTCTTTCTTACTGCTGGAGAAGAACTATTTTTACCTTTTTTAATACATTCTTCAGTAACTTTTCCTCCACAGTAATCAGTGAACTTACCTCTATTTTCTTTTTTAATGTGTATTCCACCACCCATTTTATATTCATTATTTATATCTAACATACCACCATCTGCAGCATAATTAGCTAAAGCATTATTAAATTGAGCTTCTTGCAGCTCTTGTACTGCATTTTGAAAATTATTATCTAGTCTTTCATTTGCAGCAGCAATTTGTTTATTAGCTTTGTTAGCTTCTCTTTTACCTTTAGATTTACCAGTTAGCCAAGCTGCAGTACCTGATACTGCTCCTGCTATTCCACCAATGGCAGCTCCCCAAGGTCCACCAAATCCAGCACCTGCAGATGCTCCTTTGCCTGCTCCTCCTAATATTTCTTTTAATGCTCCTTTGTCAGAACGAAACTGTTTTGCCTCTACAGGGTCCATATAATTAGCTGCAGACCATTGACTCATTAAGCTACTAGTATTACCAGCGTTAAAAGTAGTATTATTAACTTGATTAATACCTGATTGAGTAGCATTTATAGCTTCTTGATTTCCTTTAGCAGCATCTTGTATAGATGATGCTAGGTCTGCAGCAGTGCCTAAAGCACCTGCTACAGCCCCACCATTTTTAGTCATCCAACTACCAAAGTTATATTTGTTTACTTTCTTAAATACTTTCTTAGACATAATATTAAATTTAATACAAAAGTAAGAAATAAATTTTATATATCAAAGATAATTAATGTATTATTTACACAGAATAAGATAAAGTAGTATCATATAAAATAGTTTTATAATTACTAGGATTATCCATACTTAATTTTATATAACACCATGGATTTCTTATTCTCTGTAATCCATTATTATGTCTAGGTATTTGTGCTCTCCATACTCTAAATTTCTTTTTTAGATTGGATGTTCTTCCTATAACATTAACTAATTTATTTTTACCTCTTTGATATTCATTCCAAACTTCTAGAGTGTCAAATGTTCTATTGTCTAATAGAGTGTCTCCTGAATATGTATCAGCTCTAAAATCTAAATTATTAAATATTTTATCTCTAGTAGGTTCTGGATTTGCTATAAATGTAGTATAAAAAGGTTTAATATTTCCATAGAAACTATTGTAGTCACCATCAAAAAACTTCCATAGACTATTATCCTTATAGGATATAAAGTTTCCTTCTATATTTACCATCATAGGAGTATTCTCGTAATTATAAAAAGAAGTAAACTGTCCTAATAACTCATTATAACATAAACAAATATCTTTATTAACAAAATAAACATCTGAGTTTATTTTATCATAAAAACATCTAAAATTATCAGCAGAATTTGGTTTCCATTCTTTATTACTGTTATGTTCTTTTATGATAGAACTCATATTAAGCATGTCTGATATACATTTAATACCATCACCCAATAAATAAATTCCTAAGTTGTTATTGTCTATAAAGTAAGTACCTCCAGGTGTTGTTATAACAGACCATTTATTAATAGTTCCTATTTCTTGAGTTAAGTATACTTTTCCATCTACTTTACCACTATTAGCTATTTCTATAGGAACTCCTTCAGATGTAGGAATTTGAACTCTACTATTAAATAAAATTTTAGCTATAGCTGAATCTTGAAAACTGTATATACTATCATTTAGTATTTGTAGCTTTTGCAATTCTCCACTATTACCATCTAATTCTAAAGATGATGCCAAATTAAATTTAGTCCAACTATCAATATCTTCTCCTAAAGATTTATTTAAAGACCAAGTTATAGTAGTAGGAAACTTAGTAATATCGAATCCTTCTTTTAGTATTCTATAATTAAAGAAATTATTTTTCTGATTATATACAGTATTAAATAGATTAAAATTAGTAGGAGACATATTTAAATTATTAATCTGTCCTCTATTTCTATCATATCTACCATCTATATTTATATGTGTTTCACACATGAATGAAACAATTTCTACTATACTATTTTGGTCTTCATTAGTATAAGGATATGTTTTTAAACAATCAAATCTTTGATAAAAAGTATCTCCTTCTTCATATTTTACTATTATACTATCTCCAGATATTTCTACTGCCTCTCCTGCTGGATACCATAAATCAGATTCTTTGTCAGTATTACTAGTAGAACTATTAATTACATTTTCTTTATATAATTCAGCTAAATAGAACCCACCATACTCTGTATCTAAATTTATAGAATCAGTGTATATACTTGTATGATGAGTATAATCTATACCCCATTTATAATAGATAGTTTCATCTCCAGAATCCCAGTAAAAATATGTTCCAGATTTAAATGTTCTTTCTACCCATTCTACAGTTTTAGTATCTGTATCTATACCCTTACATCTATAAAATTTATTTTCACTATTAATAAATATTAATACTTTATCTGGGTCGTCTAAACCATATATTTCATCATATGATGGATACTCTCCTATAGTATATAGTTCTGTATATTTTTTACTAGAATCTTGTTCTGATTGTACTATTAATTTAAAATCTTCTAAATCAGTATCCCAATATACATTGGTTGTTCTATCTGTTTTATTTAAATTATTTAAAGCTGGTAGAGTTCTTAAATACTTCTTACTAGTGTAATTTAATCCAAATACAGCATGTGGAGTAGATTTATACTTAATAGATACAGGGTCTCTAGATAATTCTGATATATCGTCATTAGTATGTACTACTATCTCAGAATCAAAATCTCCAACAATTTTACCTTTATATATTTGATTATATCCTGTAGCAATAGTATCTATATTTCCTGTATATGTTATACCCTCTATATTAGAATTTAGAGGCTTAGGTATTTTTACTACAGTTGGTTCATTAGAGTTGAATAGCTTAACTTTAGTTATTCCTGTTTTATTGTTATCTCCTGCTGCATAAGCTTCCCAAGGTGAAGACATAAATATATTATCTTTAGAAAACTTAAGATTGGACATAACTTTCTTTTTTAGTACAGCTGTTCTAGTTTTATCTGCTCCTAGTTTAGGAGTATCATTCTGAGAACCATTTCTATGCCAAGGAAATACTAAATAAGAATATCT
>JAEIGA010017421.1_pt1 | contig 10945 bp, 11 predicted proteins | sample 9270691 | NCBI WGS metagenome assembly JAEIGA01 (sample SAMN17057246, study PRJNA624740) | gut metagenome | biome: biome; isolation source: fecal sample | host: Bos grunniens | place: China: Xizang | collected 2019 | reverse complement strand
AGCAATGCTTTACAGATGGCTGCCTTGTAGACTGCGGAACTCTTTCACGTGAGTTTGTTACAAAGAACAATGCAAATGCCGCAGATAAAGCTGCACAAACGATACCAAAGCTTGCAAAAAGCTTAGGAAGATGTATATTGATTACCTTATTTGCAACAAGGTCATATATAATACCGAATATCTGTTTAGGCAGATCCTCAACAAGATGGGAGGCAACGTTTGCCGTTGCAATAAGACGCGACCTTTCCAGTGGCTCTGGCGTTATGGTTGACAAATAACCTGTTTTAGCAACTGCAGTAAAGGTGGTTGCAGTTTCAGTAATAATACTCATTGCAAAGTAAAAAATCCACTTCGGAATGTAGTTACCCGGTGTATCAGGGAAAAGGAACGGAATAAGCCAATACCACATACCAAGAATGGTTAGAGGTATTTCACCTAAAAGAACATACGGTTTAAATTTACCCCAACGAGTTCTTGTTTTATCAACAAGAACACCAATGAATGTATCATTAACTGAGTCCCATGCAGTTGAAACAACATTCTGTATTGCAAGAAGATTAAAGTCGATTTTTACAACGTCGTAAATATAACGCTCTTTATAGTCATCAATATTAAGGCTTGCTGCCACGTCATTAAGAACATATGCTATAGTTTCTTTTCGACCCACATACCGCCTGACAGTATTGGTAGTGTTTTCTTCTGACACAAAACTCATCTCCTTACCTTTTGTTCAACACAAAAATTGTACCATTTAATAATATAACTGTCAATAAATTTATAGCAAGCGCTTTATATAAGATATATTGAAAATATGTCAATCGGGTAGTATAATTAAAGTGATAATTAAACAAGTTATTACATGGGACAAACAAATATGATTATTTTGATAACAGGCGCAAGCCATGTGGGTAAAACCGCCCTTGCACAAAGATTATTAGAAAAGTACAAATACCCTTACCTTTCAATAGACCATTTAAAAATGGGTCTGATTCGTAGCGGAAACACAAAACTTACTCCGTTAAGTGATGATAGAGACCTTACCGCTTATTTATGGCCAATTGTTCGCGAAATAATTAAAACTGCTATAGAAAACAAACAGAATCTTATAGTTGAAGGATGTTATATTCCATTTGATTGGACAAAGGATTTTTCGGAGGACTATCTTAATAACATTAAATATTATTGTCTTGTTATGAGTGAGAATTATATAAAAAAACACTTTGATGACATAAAGAAATATGCTAATGTTATTGAAAAACGATTAGATGACACGGCTTGCACCATAGAAAACCTATTAAAAGAAAATGCAGATATTTTGAAGCTCATCCGAGAGTATAATGTAAACCATATTATTATTGAAGATAAATATGATTTTGATATTTAGGGAGCATTTATTATGAAAAAATATTTAAAAGAAATAATTGTTTTACTACTTCAATTATTTATGTTTTATATTTTTCCTTTGTTTGTAGGACCTACAGATACAATGGGAATGGTTATTCTCATAATATTTGCAACATTTTTATTTTCCATCTTAATAGGTAGTATTTCAAAAGAAAAACTAAAATGTTTTTACCCATTGATTAGCGCTATTTTGTTTATACCATCTGTATTTATCCACTATAACGAGTCGGCATTGATACATTCCCTCTGGTATTTTGTTATATCCACTGCGGGATTATTAATAGGTACTGTTATTTACAAATTAACTCATAGAAAATAAAAATGCTTTCCAGGAGTAGTTATGCTTAGAAGTAAAATTCAATTTATAAACGGCAAACCAAAGATAAACATAAATGGAGAAATCCTCTCTCCCCTTGCATACACCACATATTTTGAAGAACGTGGCAAATGGACTGATTTTATTAAAAGCGGATACAAAATGTTTTTTATTAATGTTTCGTTTACAGATTTACCTATAAATAATTCTTCGGGTTTCACTCCATTTTTGACAGGTGTTTTTGATAGTGAAACTCCCGATTATTCTGAATTCGATGAGTTAATCCGCCATATTGTTACAGAATGCCCTGATGCATTTATCTTTCCGAGAATCAATATTGCTATGCCTCGCAAATGGCTTCAAGAAAACCCTTATGAAACTGTAATTACAGAAAGTGGTGCCAGAGAATCTCTTTATTCTGATTTATTTATGAGAGACGGCGGAGAACTTTTAAAGACACTTGTTAGTCATATCCGTTCTACCGATTATGCCCACAGAATAGCCGGATATCAGCTTTGCGGTGGCACCACACAGGAGTGGATGCATCACGACCTTTTTGGCTCATATTCAGAAACGGGTATGCAAAAATTCCGCAGATGGTGCTTTGAAAAACATGGATTTGATGATATTAAAATTCCTACAAGAGAAGCTTTAGATGGTAGCATTTTAACAGAAGAAGTTAAACTATATTATGAGTTCTGCAACGAAATGCCAACAAAAACAATTGAGTATTTTGCAAAGGTTCTTAAAGATTTTATAAACAATGAGCAGATAGTAGGTGTATTTTACGGCTACAATGCTTATGTGAATAATGCTCTTTGGGGTCTTCATGGACTCAGGAAGATTATAGATTCACCATACATTGATTTCTTTTCCTCCCCTTGCTGTTATGATAATAACCGCGAACTTGGTGCAGACTGGGGTGATATGTTACCTGCGGATTCTGTTAAAATGCATGGCAAACTATACTTTGTTGAGTGCGATATAAGAACTCATCTCACAACAAGAATGCAGGATTCCCGTCCTGGAAAATACCCTGACGATAAATATCTGCTATATGATTCAAACGGAAACAAAACAGTATGGTGCGGTCCTGATACAAAGGAGCTATCTATTTCTGCAATACGCAAAGCCTTTGCACATCAAATCACGAAAGGCTCTGGTATTTGGTGGTTTGATATGTGGGGTGGATGGTATCACGACGAAAGTATTATGAATGAACTTTCAAAAATGAAGATGATTTACGATAATGCTGAAACTAAAAATACGGATGATTTTCCAAAAGCCGAAACAGTGCTATTTATTGACGAAAAAGCGTATACTAATATACAAAGAGGAAATCGTCTTTTAGATACAGTTAACCACCATCGTATCAGAATGAGTATTTCAGGAATCCCATATGATATGTGTTTGGTTGAAGATGCAGATAAAGTTCTTCATAAATATAAATGCGCAATATTCACTGCTCCAATACCAACGAAAAGTGGCGTAAAAGCCATTGAACTTTATGACAACGCCGGCGTTTCGTATATTTCATTAACTGAAGAAAAACCTTTTTATGAAACGGATGAATTGAGAGACTTTCTCATTTCCTCTGGCGTTCATTGTTTTAACACTCAGAATGCTGTGCTATATTGTGGAAATGGTTTTATTGGAATACATACAACTACTGACGGAGAAACAAAAATAACTCTACCCCAAAAATATAAAATCCGGCCTCTTCTTGACACTAAAGGAACCGAATTCACATCTGATACGATTACATTTACTACACCCAAGCATAGTACAAGGTTATTTGAACTTTTACAATAAAAAAGACACGCACTACTTTTTGTAGTGCGTGCATTTTTATATAAGCGGTAACTCTGTAATTCGTAGTTTTGCACAACCATATGGATATAATTTGATTGTAAATTCTTCCGACAAAGGTTCTTGGCTTCTCGGTGCTTTAGCGCATACTGAATCGTGATCCTCATGAAGACCCCAATCAATTCTTTTCACCTGTGCCTCAACTGTAACAGGTGGTTTCTTACTCGAAAACGGAACATCAGAAACTTCTTCGAAAAAAATCTTCAAGCTCTCACTACTATACGCGTACTGCCACTCAGAAATCGGAATCAAAAAATAGTCGCAATAAGGAAATTTTCTCTCCACATCATCTTTTACATATTCATTGGAAATCAATTTATATTGGATTGGAACAGAAAAAACAAGCGAACCGCTTATAACTGATTTCATATTATTCGGACGTTTTGAAAAGCGGGGCAAAACCTCAAAGGAAACCGTGATTATTTCTTCCTGCCCCGATGTAAAATTAAAGGTTATGTCGCCATCTCTAAATTCCTTGCCGTTGACTTTGATGTATTTTGCAAAGGAAGGGATACGAATAATAAAGCTGAAATCTTCCTTTGCTTTTATTTTATATGTAAAGTTATTTTCAAATGGATAATTTGTCTCCAAAATAATCTTTGCTTTTTTGGAATTCAACACGCCGGGAATTGCAATTGCATTTATAATTTCATTATCCTTATGCATAAACGCACTTAACATAAACTTAGGCCAACCTTGATTAAAATTAGCAGTGCAGCATCCATAATTTGGCTCGAGACCAAAAAGATGAGATTCATCGCCATTGGTTCCAAAATGAGGCTCTTTATCAATTTTTTTACATGCAATCTGATTGACCATCTGGTCATACTGATGAGTCCACATATCGTCGCTGATAGTAGCAGGAAGCGCATTAAAAGCAAGCACTTCTAAACGCTCTGCCCATTTATTATCACCACTATAAGCAAAAAGATGCTCATAGGAGTACATCTGCTCTGTTATAGAGCAAAGCTCTGTTCCCTGAATAGGGCTTATTCCTGAAAGACACTCATCACCTGTGAATCCACCAAAAACGGTGCCATTATACTTATCAAGATATTCTCGTAATACTTCAGCTCTATTTGTATAGGGAGCGTTTACAACCTGACAATAAAGCGCCTCATATTTTAACATCATACCAATGTTAACAATATGGGTTTCATGATGCCACTCTCTTTTAGGTTCTTGCCATTGTGCCATAAACTCATTATAATCTGCACCCTGCTCTTTGAGGAGTTCCGCGAAGCTTATAAGCCACTCTTCAGGGTATCTTTCATAAGTGAATTTTATAGCAATAAAAGTTTCAAACCAGCGTGATTTTGCCCATTCGAAGAGCTTTGTTTCTCCGTTTGAAAGCATCTCGTAGTAATTTTTCAACGCCTTATAAAGCACCTGCGGCACTCTTTCATCTTTACTGCAGTCGTACCAGACAGTAAGAACTTTGGATATAAGCATAAGTGCCCAGGCGTCGTATTCATTTCTTTTCTTATCATCACAAGGACATATCCAACCATCCGGTTTTTGATTTGCGATTATTGCGTCAATATATTTCTTTGCACGTATTTTCATATCCCCATCATCAAGAAGAAATGCAAGAGGAATAAAACCATCAAGCCAATAAGGAACACGCTCCCAGCCCTCTTTATCGCCACCAATCCATGCACTATCCTTAACATCTGGCCACATTTTATCGAGATTACCGCTAAGACCTTTTGCTTGGATTTCGAGCTGCTTTTTCATCCAACCCAAGGGTTTAATTTCATTGGCAGTATAAAAGTTCCACTTATTCATTGATTTTTTCCCCTTTTATCTAGAGTGGTGATTATAACCTCATTATATATAAACTATTACTCAAATTCAATAATGAAGAAAAATATTTATATACATAAATAAACTGTTGTGATATAATAAAAACAGAAAATTTTGAAATGAGAAATTATTATGGAATTCAACAAAAAATTACAGGAATTACGAAAGCAAAAAAATCTTACTCAAGAAGAATTGGCACAAGCACTTTTTGTATCAAGAACTGCTATTTCAAAATGGGAAGCAGGACGAGGTTATCCTAATATAGACTCTCTTAAAGAGATATCAAAATTCTTTTCAGTTACAGTTGATGATCTTCTTTCAGGAAACGAAATATTGACTATAGCAGAAGAGGACAACAAACAAAAAGAAAAATATTTCGGAGATTTAGTTTTCGGTTTACTTGATATTAGTTATATTTTATTTTTCTTTCTTCCTCTTTTCGCAGAGAGAACCGGAACAATACAGGAGGTTTCGCTTCTTGATCTCGACGCAATTGCATTATATCTAAAATTCGCCTATTTTATTTTTGTTATATCTATAGTTATTTTTGGAGTTCTCACCCTTGTATTACAAAACCTTAATTCTTTGTTTTGGGTAAAAAATAAAAACAGAATATCTTTACTGTTAAATATAATTGGTGTTTTTCTTTTTATTATAAGTCAACAGCCATATGCTGCAGCGTACGCTTTTATGTTCTTAATTATAAAAGTATTATCGACGACACGAAAAGTATCATTTAAGTAACAGGTTGTTTCTTTAATTTTCAATTATCCTTTTTTATACTTGAATTAAGGCAAATGCAAAAAAAAATAAAAGGATGATAAAAATGAAGATTAAAACAAAAAGATACTTTGGATTCTCAGCAGGTTTACTTATAGGATTTATTTTATTGACAATAGCCTTATCTTTTGTAGATATTCAACCAATCGGACCCAATGGCTCAAGCGTCGGATTTGCAACAATTAACGCTTTTATTCATAACCTTACGGGTATCAATTTTAAAATTTATATAATAACAGATTGGCTTGGTCTTGTACCTGTGGTTATGTGTTTATCTTTTGGTTTACTAGGTTTAATTCAGTTAATTACAAGAAAAAAACTTTTAAAAGTTGACAACGATATACTTATTCTGGGTTTGTATTATATTGTTGTGATAGTTGTGTATGTTCTTTTTGAAAAAATTGTTATCAACTACAGACCGGTTTTAATTGATGGCTTTTTAGAGGTTTCTTACCCATCATCTACAACCTTGCTTGTTATGACTATAATGCCAACAACTAACATACAATTGAATTCTCGCATAAAAAATTACAGAATAAAAAAATACATCAAAGTTTTAATTACAGTTTTTGTTATTTTCATGGTAGTGGGAAGGCTTATTTCAGGGGTACATTGGTTTACTGATATAATTGGTGGCGCACTTTTAAGCTCAGGTCTTGTAATGATGTATTATGCTATAATAAAAATGAAAGCAAACTAAAACCCATAGGAGGATTGATATGACATCCAAACTATTTGTAAGCGCAATTTCAAAAACCATATTAGGTATTGTTCTTATCGGTTTATTGATATTTTTACCCGCGGGCACTTTTTCATTTTTCAACGGCTGGTTACTTATGGGAATTCTTTTTGTACCTATAACCATCGCAGGAATTGTTATGATGCTGAAAAATCCTGAGCTTTTAAAGAAACGACTTGAAGGAAAAGAAAATCAAAAAGAGCAAAGCCTTGTAGTTAAATTAAGCGGCTTGATGTTCCTTGCAGGATTTATTGTGGCAGGTCTGAACTTCCGTTTTGATTGGCACACCTTACCCAAAAGTATCAGTATTGTTGCTTCTGTTGTTTTTCTCCTCTCATACGCTCTTTATGCAGAGGTTATGAGGGAAAACACATATCTTTCACGAACAATTCGAGTTGAGAAAAACCAAGAGGTTATTGATACCGGTCTATATAAAATTATAAGGCACCCTATGTATAGCACCACTCTCCTGTTGTTTTTTTCCATACCGCTCATTTTAGGTTCAATTTATTCGCTTATAATATTTCTTCCTTACCCCTTTATAATTGCAAAAAGAATTAAAGGAGAGGAAATGCTTCTTGAAAACGAGCTTGATGGCTACATTGAATATAAGAAAAAAGTAAAATATCGCTTGATACCGTTCATTTGGTAAAGGAGTATTTATGAGTATAAAAATAATTGATGCATATATTTACAAAGAGGAAATTAAAGTGCTATTCAATGAATACACACAAATACTCATCGAAGGTAATGCAGAGTTTAAAAATTATTTAAAACTGCAGAATTACGACCACGAAGCAGATAATTTAGAAAACAAATACGGTCGTCCCTTTGGCAGGCTTTATATAGCTTTTGTTGATGGTCAGGTTGCAGGTTGTATTGCTTTAAGAAAAATTGACAAAGATAATTGCGAAATGAAGCGGTTATATGTAAAGCCACAACACCGAAATAAAAATATAGGCGGTAAACTTGTAAAGCGTATATTAAAAGAGGCAAAAGAGATTGGGTACAAGCATGTTTTGTTAGACACCCTTCCATTTCTTGAGCCCGCAATATATATGTATAAAAAATGTGGTTTTTACGAAATTGAGAGTTATAACAACAACCCCATGGATAATCTTATATATCTTAAATATGATTTATAACGGAGTGATAACTATTATCACTCCGTTATTGTTTGTATGATTGACATAAACGAAATAGTTTTGTAAAATAATCATACATTTATGTTAGAGGTGTATTATTATGGAAAATCTTACAGTAAAAGAAAACGAACTTCTATTAATGAGATACACAGAGCTTATAAGAATCAGTCCTTGCGGAAATAATGCCATTCGTTTTCAGTCTTTTCCAGATTGTCAGATTATTGACGAAAATTATACGCTTATGCCACAATGCACAGATTGTATAATTAGAGAATATGATAATTACGCTACTCTTACATGTGGTAAATTAACTGTTAAAATTGAGCCAAACGGAAAGCTGACATTCACTGTTGATGGCAAAATTATTCTTGAAGAAAAGCCTGAACTCACATTTAAAAGTAATTACCGTCATTTTGATAACAAAGGTAGCGGACTTTGGTCTGCTCGAGTAACCTTTGAGCCAAATAAAAATGAACACTTCTTTGGTCTTGGACATAGCTGGGATAATGACTTCGACCTCAAAGGCTCTTCAATCGACATTCGCAACGTAAATGCAAAATGTACAATTCCTTATGTTTATTCATCACTTGGCTATGGCTTCCTTTGGAACAATCCTTCCACAGGTCTTTGTGAGCTTTCAAACAATCGCACTCGCTGGAGCTGTGATTGTTGCAGATTTATGGACTTTGTTGTAATAGCCGGCAAACCCAAGGAAGCTTGTACGACTCTTGCAGATTTAACCGGATACGCACCTCAGATGCCAGAATGGGCAACAGGCTTTTGGCAATGCAGACTGCGTTACGAAACTCAGGAGGAATTACTTTCCGTTGCAAGAAAATACAACGAATTAGGTATCCCCCTCTCAGTTATTATTGCAGACTATTTTCACTGGACAGAACAAGGTGATTATAAATTCGATCCTAAATACTGGCCTGATGTTAAAAGTATGACAGATGAACTACATAGCATGAACACAAAGCTTGTTGTTTCTACGTGGCCAACCATAAATGGCGGTAGCGAAAACTACAACTATATGAGGAACAACAATATGCTTATGCGTACTACACGCGGACCTGACAGAGTATTTGATTTCTACGGCTGGCAGAACGAAATAGACGTTACCAACCCTGCCACAAGAGAATATGTTTGGGGTAAATTAAAAGAGAATTATATTGATAATGGTGTTGACGCCCTTTGGTTCGATGAGGCAGAACCAGAAATTCATCCTGAGCATTTTGATAACCTTATATGGTATAAAGGCAGAGGTGATCTGGTTGCGCTCTTATATCCATACTATTACTCAAAAATGGCATACGATGGCTTTAAATCAATTGGCAGAGATGATATAATCACCCTCACCCGTTGCGCATACTTAGGTAGTCAGAAATTCGGTTCACTCGTTTGGTCTGGTGATATTGAATCGACGTTTGAAAGCCTTGCATGTCAAGTTAAAGCTGGTCTCAATATTTCAATGTGTGGTATTCCTTGGTGGAATACTGATATCGGTGGTTTTTATGGAGCAGATATAACAAGTGATTATTTCAAGGAACTGATTGTTCGTTGGTTCCAATTTGGTCTGTTCAGTCCTGTTATGCGACTTCACGGCTCAAGAATTCGTCATTTTGAGCCAACACCGGGACTTCTGGAGCCAAGCGGAGATCCTAATGAAATTTGGAGCTTTGGTGATAAGAATTTTGAAACACTTAAAAACCTTATTTTAATACGTGAAAAATTAAGACCATATATTCAGAATCAGATGGATATTACAAGCAAAAAAGGATATCCACTTATGCGACCTATGTTCTTTGAATATCCCGATGATGAAACCTGCTACTCTCTTGATACTCAATATTTCTTCGGTGATGACATTATATTTGCCCCTATTGTTGAACAAGGACAAACAGTAAAAACTGTTTATATTCCTGACGGTGAATGGATTCTTACCAAAGATAAAACACGATACACAAAAGGCACATACCAAATCAATGCCAACATCGATGAATTTATTGCCCTTGTCAGAGCGGATTCAGATGTAATCACTTGCTTTGAATAATATTTAATTATATACATTGCCCACTTATCTGAATGGTAAGTGGGTATTATTATATATGCACCATTTTCTTTACAAGCCATATTATGTACAAGGTAGAATAATCTACTAAAATCTTTTGAAGGAGATTTAAAATGCAAAATACTATTCAATTTGATATGGCTGAAATTGTATCTCGTCAGGCAAAAGCGCTTTCACAACATGATACAATGGACTGTAATTGCCATAGACATTGCGTAACAACCGCACTACCTGACGAACCGCAGGTTGCAATGGCATATGTTCCTTTTCAGCTTGACAAAACTTCATACACGCCTGAAAAAGCATTAATGGAAGGCTCTCTTTTCACAACACTAAACAAGCCTTTTTGCGGAAGGAGCCTTGCAAATGAATGAGAAACAACGACTTCTCAGGAAGCTTCAAACATCACAATTCGCTGCTTGGGAACTCCATTTATATCTTGATACCCATCCATGCGATACGCCTGCAAATGAAATGTTTAGAAAATACACCAATGAAGCAATGCTTCTTAAAAAAGAGTACGAGCACAAATACGGCCCTCTTACTGCATCCGCTTCAAACGAGGCTGATTGGCTTGAAAGCCCTTGGCCATGGGAAATTGAAAGGAGCTGTGATTAAGATATGTTCAGTTACGAAAAGAAATTGCAATTTCCAGTAAACATCAAAAACCCAAACCCTAAATTGGCTCAGATTATAATTAGTCAGTATGGTGGTCCCGACGGCGAGCTTGGAGCAAGCCTCAGATACCTTTCTCAGCGTTTTGCAATGCCATACTCTGAGTTAAAAGGCCTTTTGACAGATATAGGTACATCAGT
>JAEIGA010017420.1_pt1 | contig 10946 bp, 15 predicted proteins | sample 9270691 | NCBI WGS metagenome assembly JAEIGA01 (sample SAMN17057246, study PRJNA624740) | gut metagenome | biome: biome; isolation source: fecal sample | host: Bos grunniens | place: China: Xizang | collected 2019 | reverse complement strand
GTACTCCTTCAAAGGCATGAAGGAAATTTGCTCAGGAGACATCGGAGGAGGTTGCGGAAGCAAAGACCCGAGCACTTGGACGAGTTGGAGCGTAGAACAACTGGCTGAGATGCTCAAGGAGAAGAACCTCCCGTTCGAGTTCACCGAAGTCAACCAAATCTCCCTCAACCTGTTCTAACGAAAACAAAAACCCCTCAACCGAGGGGTTTTCTTTTTGCCTATTTGCTCAACGGAATCGTCCCAGTGAAAGTCGATAGCGATGTGACAACGAAGTTTGCCAGCGTGGTAACAAGGGCGGTTGAGACAACATAGTTGCCAGTTCCGTTTTGATAAACCGCGTTGGTTTGGTAGTATCCACTTCGCGAGATGGTTGGTGCGCTCACGCCGTTGAGGATGGTGACCGAGCCGTTTTGGGATTGACCGACCACCGCGCTCCTCGCGGACGATTGCCCAGTGTAGGCGAGGTACTGACCGCCGTTGATGCGGATCAGATTGCCAGCGCCGTAGAACGCGAAGGTGTTCCCAGTGGCATTGGAGACCGAGCCTCGGCAATCGTTGAACGTGCCAGCAACGCCGATTCGGCTCTCGGTGTATCCGTTGACCCAAAAGCGAGATTTGGAGCAAATGACCTCCCCATCGAACACCTTGATGGATGTGCCAGCGCTCGTGCCGTTGGCGGTCAAATTAAGCCCTACCACCTCGAAGCCAGATCCGTGGAAGATGTTCGCGTAAACGCCCGAAATCGGGACATTGACCTGACCGCAATCGGTGAAGTCTAGGATGACCTTTCGGTTGCCCGAATGGATGTTGAAGATGTAGTAAGGGGATGCGCTTGTGCCACTGCCCCCAGTGGTCACCGCGTAGCCGTTACGCACACAACCGAAGTTGCCGACAATCTTTATGGTCATCGAGCCGTAATCCGTACCGCCATCGATGAAGGCATTCGCCATCGCCGTAATCTCTTGGTTATCGTTCTCGCCGTTGCAAACGTAGATATTCTCTTGCGCTTCCTTGATTTCGGCAACATCCCGAACCCATTGGTTGTACTGCCCGATTGCAGTGTCGAGACCTTCGCCTTGGATGAAGTTGTTGAGGACAACCGAGATTTCAGCGCCAGCCAACTTTTGGGTTGTGAATGAGACGGACAAATAGCCTCCCGAAGTGCCGACCGAATAAGCCGTGTTCTCCTCTTTGAGTCCGTTTACATAGACTTCCACGAGGGAGTATTTGCCCAAGTAAAGCCCAGTCGGGATGTTGGTCACAACCAAAGTGCCACTCGTTTCCATCGTGACGTTGCTCTCGAATTGCTGGACGATGGCATCGTAGTAATCGTCATAGCCCTTGACCGCCGTGAACCAAGGGCAAAGCGTTGGGTCGCCTCGGGTATCCACAATCTGATCTATGGAGTCCGCGTTCGGCTGAATGACCGCATATCCAAGGAGCAGATCCCAAATATCGTCCGTCCTCGTCAAAGAGGCTTCGGTCGGGATTGAGGTAGTGCCTTTGAATACCAAGACATTGATGCTTCTAGCGCTTTTGGTTTGCACGTTGTTCATGCGCAAGACGATGAGATCATAGCGCGGTGAAGCCCCAGTAGGAGCGATGATAGGCGTGCCATCGGCGTAGGTGTTTATGTTGAGGACGGCGTTGTTGATGTAGCCCTTGCCCTTGATGGTGGCTTTGCCCACGGCGACATTGACCGCCAAGCCAGTGCCAGCCGAGACGGCTAATCCCTCTTTGAGAACGCCAGTCTCGCAAACGATTTTAAACCAATCGGAAATATCGTCAGCCGAATAGTTGCGGTCATAGCCTGTCGCGTAACTCGGGTCAGGCATCGCGTTGAAGAAAAGTGATTTTTCAGCCATAAAGACCTCCTATTTCTTGAGCAAGGCGATTTGAGCCTCAATCATACTCTCGATGTAATTGGTGAAGTCCCCTTGGGTCTCCTTGAGCCACTTCTCGACCTCGGGTGTCATGTCACGCTTGACGATGTCAACCGCCCTCAAAAGGGCGATTCGCTGAGACTTCGCATCGAACGCATCCTCGCATTTTAAAGCCTCGACATAAGTTTGGTAAACCTCCAAAGTAGCCTTACGGACTAACTCATGGAGAGAGTTGGCGATTCGCTTTAATTTGTCATCCTTGATTTTGGTGGAAATCCAGTAAGATACATATGTCCCAACGGCGGTGATGACGATGCCGACCAAGCCGAGGACGGCTTCGGTGAAGATGCTTTCCCAATTCATGATTTCTCCTCCTTCTTGGATAAAAGTTTGATGATATTGTCATGGTTGCTCTTGATTTCCTCATCGTGCTTGTCGATGCGCTTCTCCAATGAGTTTTGCCCTGTCTTCAAGACATCGATTAAAGCGTTGAGGTTGTTGATGGAAGTGTTCAGTTTGATGATTGGCTTGATGATGAGCGCTATCAAAGCGAGCAGTGTGCCCAAGCACCCGACCAGCATTCCCATAAACTCGTTTGCATTCATACATCTTTATTTTACACCAAAAAGCCCCTCTTAAAAGAGAGACTTATGGCTTTATGAAGAGTTGAACCCAGATCCTGCCCTCTTCGGCATAGCCTACGCCGAGTTCGGTGTAGTTAGGGTTGAGGATGTTGGCGCGGTGACCCGATGAGTGCATCCAATCGTCCATCACCTGCTCGGCGGAGGCTTGCCCCTTCGCTATATTCTCGCCAGCGTGGGAGTATTTCACGCCGAACCTTTGGAGCATCTCGAAAGGAGACCCATAGGTCGGTGAATCGTGGGAGAAGTATTTCTTTTCTTTCATATCAAAGGCTTTTTCATTCGCGATGCCGTTCAGCGTATGGGAGAGAACCAAAGCCTTCAAGCCGTTCTTCTCCCTCTCCTGATTGACCAATCGCAAAACCGCAAGCGCTTGTTCGGAGGTGTCCTTCGACATCTCCTCGCTTCCGTCCTTGATGTTGTCGCCTTCCGAATTCTCCGAGGTCGATTGACCATGCTGACCATCGGGGAGGTCAACTTTGTCTTTGGGATGGATCAGATCCAAGTCCCTGAATATCCCATCGTTTAAATCCTTCAGGTGATGGAAATCGATGTGATACCTTTTCGCTATCCTCCAAATCGTGTCGCCTTCGCGGACATGGCAATCCGAGGCGAACGCTGGGGTCGCGATTCCAATGGCAAGGGTTGCGAGAGATATGGTTTTTAATACGGAGGTATACTTCATATGGTTAATAGTTTGCGCGACCATTTTCATTTTATGTGTCGGAAATATTTAGATGTCGCTCAGGCGGTCTAGGAGCGAATTATTTTCGCGATTATGGGCAATCCCCTTCTAGATTCGCCATAGAGAAATATTTTAACTTTTCTTTAAATTCCCTATTGCAAAGGTTAAAAGAAGGTGTATTATATAGGTGTCCCAAGGGACAACCAATAAGGAGAACCAAAAATGAAAATCAACATCAACGAACTTCCACACAACATCCAAATCGACATCATCAGCACATTATTCGCTTATAACGATTGCCACATCGAACACGCTCACGGAGAGATGAAGGTTGCCACCTCCTATTGCTTAAAAAGGAATTACGCTGAGGACGAATGGATTAGCGATGAATTCACCAGAAAGGAATTAGGCATCACCTTCGATTCCAATAACGCTTGGTTCAGGGCTTGGAACGAATTGGAGCACGAGCACCATAAGAAATGGGAGGACATTGATAAAGAGTCCAAAGAAAAATGCTACGCCGACTTCGATAAGATGCTAGAAGCCAAAGCCGAAGAAGAACTCGAAAGAATCCTAAAGGAAGCCCGATAAAAAGGGCTTCCAATAACAATAATAAAACCCCTCGGTTGAGGGGCTTTATTTATTCTCCGAATTCGGCTTCCTCGCCGTATCCATTCTCGTCCTGCTTGAAGGTGTATTTGACGATTCTCGCGTTCGCGGAGTAGCCGAAGTGCTCATCGCGAACCTTGACAACATCGCCGATGAAGAAGTCCTTCTCGAAGGAGAATCGGGAATTCTTCAGATCCATGTCGCTGGTGAAGTCCTGAATCAACTTCGCCTCGGCGAGTTTGCCCTTGCCTTCCTCGACTTGCCATCCTTTGTAGAGAGATGAGCCGAACGGCGTATCCTGCTCCTGCCCTTGCTCGTCCTTGTATTTGGTAGAGATGTTGGAGGAGATGGTTGTCTCTAGTCGGTCGATGCCAGTGGACGGATGGCTCGAAGGCGTGTCGGGGTATTCCGAGACACATTCCTCGGTCACATCGTTCGCGGTTTGGGTCGAGACGATTTGGATGTAGTTCTTGCGATTCGCGCTATTCTCGAAGTATTCGGACGAGATCAGATTGTCCATCGATTGCGAGAAGAGCATCGTCTCGGTCTTATCGTTGCCCTTGAAGGCTAAGTAGTGGATTTCTCCGTCTTCATAGTATGAATAAGAACCGCAAAGGTTCGCCTTGAGGAGCGCCGAGACGAATTCCCAAACGCTTCCCCTAGTGGCTTGCGTGATTTCGATTTCATCGGGCATCGTAGGCGTTTCCGTGACGAAGCCGATGATTTTCCTGTAAGAGACCGCCGAAGCGCCCAAATTGCCGTCAACGAGGCGAAAAACGGCATCCGAAAGGCTTGTCGGAAGTTCCCAAGGGGTCAGGATGACTCGCTGACCGATTATCCACTTCGCCTCAAAGCCCTTCACGTCAATCATCCTCGCGCCATCAGCTGAATATGTATACTGCACCGATTTGATGACCCAAAGATAAGGGCGGTTGGGGATGCGGACATAGTTCCCCATCTTAAGGGCTTCGACCGATTTGGCATCGGCTCGGCAATATATCTCGAATTCGCCGATTTCGTAGTAGGATAACTCAAACCAGCACTGAGACGGCTGGACGAGGGCGAAAGGGAGAAGCGAGTATTTCCCGATGACTTCGATATAAGGAATCATTCGTATCTCCTCCTGAACGAAACGATGAAAAAGACATCATCATCGGCTGGGGTGATGTTGAAGGTGTTCTCGCCGACTTCCATTTGAAGCCAATCGTTGCCGTTGAATTCCAAATAGGACAGGACAGGTCGCCCATTGTAGGTCTCCGAGCCGTTGATTTTGATGTATTTGTTGCCCCTCGCGGTGTTGATTTCGACCTCATCGTTTTGGCTGAGGGTGAGGTTTAGTTGCATCCACCAGCCATTCTGATCCCCAGTGGAGCAAGAGATTCGGGGGTTCGCGATTGCGTTGAGGGCGGTGATTTTGATGTTCATCCCAACCGAGCAATCGCCATCGTTGACGAAGGACTTCTCGGCATCGGTATCGACAACGCTGAAAACCCTGCCTCCCTGCTTGCCGAGGGTTTGAGTGAAGAACTGCCCCATCCCAATCGGGAAATTGAGTTTGGCGAGGATCAGAGAGATAGAGCCGATTATGGCATCGATGTCCTCCCAATATGGTTGACCGCAATAAATGGATAACTGGATTTTGCAAAGAGCCTCCATCCTCGTGTAAGGAGGGATTGTCGCGATGCCCTTGATTTGGATTTCTCGCCCGTCCTCGATTTCGGTCAAAGTGACTTCCTGCTTGCTCTTCACAACCGAGGTGAAGAAGTCGATAGAACCGCGAATCGGAGGCAAGAGAGTGAAGGTCATCGAGATGCCCCTCGGCTGGGCTTTTACGCCCTCGATGATTGTCCCGTCTAGATAAGGCGAAGACACATCCATGATGTCGGTGTCGAGGCCGTGGAGCGCATCGCAAGCCGAAAGGACGAATCGCGAAGGATTGTTGAGAAGGTCGAGCGTTTGCCCGTTCCTGTTGGTCAAAGTGAGTTCCATCGTTTATCCTCCAATCGCCCTCTTGGTCTCCAATGTCGCTTTGTGGAGAGCCAATTTGCTTGTCTCCATCTTCTCAAACTTATAAGCGAAGTTGTAGTTGTTGTTGATGACTTGGTTCTTCGCCACAACGAGGTCGGCCAACTTGTCGAGCCAGTCGGCTGGAGCGCCAACGAAAGGCATAGTCGGAAACGCCTTCGCATCGATGCCCAATGTCGGTGTCATCTTATCGAGGGATTTTTGCATCTCCGAGTTGACCTTGCCAACTTCGTCATCGAAACCCTCGCCGATGCCCAAGGCGAGATTCTTGCCAATCTCATCCTCGAAGAGTTTTGACGGCGAGTGGATTCCGAAGAATTTCTTAACATTGCTGACGATGCTATTGCCGAATTCCTTAATCTTCTCGAAGATTACCTTCGGGTTGAGGAATCCTTCAAAAACGCCTTTAAGCATATCTCCGCCAGTTTTAATCAAATCGGGGATTCCATTGATAAGCCCATCGACTATCCCAGCGATTATGAGTGGGATTTGAGCCACAACTTGTGGGATGGCTTTAATCAAGCCAACGCCGAGTTGCAATAGCAATTCGATGCCAGCGATGACCAACTTCGGAAGATTTGCCATCAAACCTCCAACAAGGCGACCGATGATCAAAGGGACTTTATCCAGCAACTTCGGCAAGGCATCAATCAATCCCTCAGCGAGAGATAAGATGATTTGGATGCCAGCGTTGATGATGATGTCGAGGTTGTCCAAAATCGTATTCGCGCAAGCCAAGACCGCATCGACTATGACAGGGATCAGAGTCGGCAACATATCGCTCAAAGCGTTTAGAACCTGAGTAAATCCCTCGATGACGGCGTTGAGGATGGTAGGAAGGTTATCGGCTATGGTGGTGATTAAAGTCGGGAACAACGCCGAAACAACGCCGATGATGCTCGGCAAAATCTCGGTAGCCTTTGTGAGCAAGGACTCGACCATCCCCGAGAATCCCTCGGCGAATTTTTGAGCACCTTCCTCGCTTCCCGAGAACGCCTCCTGCAATCCTTCGCCCATCAACTGGACGAATGGGAGGATGGCTTCCAAGACCCCAGCGAATGTGCTTTTGAGCATATTGGCGATAGGCTCGGCGACCTTGCCGAGTTCAGCCATAGCCAAAGTGAGTCTAGTTTGGGCTTTCTCGGATTCGATGATGTCTTTGTTGTTCTCTTTATACTGCTTCGAGGCATCGCCATAAAGCCCATTGAGAGTCTTTTGGATGAGAGCGCTCCTCTCCTCCTCGGTGTTGCAATTAGCGAGTTGCTTGTTGAAATCCTCGACCGAAACGCCCGACCATTCGAGCGCATCGGCTAATGTGCCTTGGACTTCGCCCAACTGAATCGTGTGGTTGATGCCCTCGGCGAGACCCTCGGTAGGCAATGCGTTGCCGAAAGTCGCGAAAGCGCCTGTCAGGATGTCGGTGTAGGCGGTCAATTCCTGCTCATTCTTGGTGAACTGGGCGAGTTGTTGCATCGCCTCGGTGGTTTTGGCGGTGTCTCCGAGAACCGCGTTGAAGTCGGTATAGACCTTATTGGCGGTTTCGGCGCTATGACCAGCCGAGACGAAAGAAGCCTCAAGTTGCCCTTGCTCCTTGCGGAATTCGCGCGTGTTTTCGGCGATTCCCAAAAAGGATGCGCCAGCGCCGACAACGGCGGTGCTGAGTCCTAAAAGACCTTTGCCAAGACCGCCAGCGATTTTGCCAGCAACGGACGAGGCGGTATTGCCGTTCTCGTCCATCTTCTTGTTTAGGTCATCGAGTTCTTTGCGAGTCTCGACTCCAGCATCGGTCAACTCTTTTAGAGCGCCCGAATAGGAGTCGATCTGACTTTCGGTTTTCTTGACATCGGCTCTTTGCTTTAGAATGGATGTCGCCAATTTTTGACCTTGGGCGGTGTTTTTCTTTTGCTCATCGGTCAAGGATTCATACTCGCTCTCGAGGGCGGAAAGTTGTTTCTTTTGCGCTTGCAAAGTGCCGTCAAGTTGCTTTAACTTCGCGGACAAGCCATCGGTGGAATCGCTCCATTTGCCCATCCCTGCGGTGGCTTCGGCGAATTCGGCGTTAACCTGACCCATGTAACGCTTCATGTCCTGAGTCGAGGCGCTGAACTGGTCGATGTTCGCCCTAAATATAGTGGTGATTGTGTTCTCTTCCGCCATAATTCAGCCCTCCTAGTGCCATGTCGCGTTTTTTGATGTGACCCACACCTCGTTCGCGTGGGGTTGTGTTTTCTTCGCCTTATTATCGTGGATTATGACATCGACATAAAGTGTATAGACATCCCTCATGTCGCTATTCATTACCTCGAACGGCGATAGACCCGAGAATCGTCCGCAAAGACCATCGATTATCTCGTGGAAGCCTTCGCGGACGGATTGGGTCTTGGAGACGGACGGAGTCGCTGGATTGACTCCGTCCTTAATCAGTTTTTTTGCGCTTCGCCAACGATGCCAGCGATTTCGCTTCCGACCTTGCGGAAGAATTCCCCCAGTTCGGTCGGGTCGATGCCATCCAGATCCTCGTCCTTGAAGTCGGGGATGACGATTTTTAACATCTTGAGGGTGGTTTCGACTTCCTTGCCCTCCTGCTTCGCATCGTCTTGGATGGTGGCAAGTTCCTTCGCGGTCTTGAAGAGGATTCTTCTGATCGTATAGGTCTTGGAAGGCTTCTCGCTGGTGCAATCGGCGTAGACGTTGATTTTGATTTCCATGTTTTGCTCCTTTTTTATTCGCTTACTAGGCTAGAAGTTCGCTCGCGTTGTCAGGGGTGACAACCTGAGCAAAGAAGGTGGCGACTTTGTCTTTGTTCGCCTCGGAAATCGGATAAACGAAGTCGAGGTTGCGCTTGCCAGTGGTTGTGAAAGCGACCTTCGGCGCGTTGTTGACGATTTCGACCGATTGTCCCTCCGAGCCAGTGCCGTCATCGATGGTCGAGGCGGATTTGGAGATGGAGTTGACTTTGCAGTTGTACGCCCAAACAACCTCGCAAGGCTGGTCGGCGTTGCCATCGTGAAGGGCATAGCCAACGGCGATGATTGGTCGGGTAGATCCATCAGGATTGGTAGACCTTGCGGTGACCGCGCCAGCGCCATCGCCGATGGTGATGGTGGCATCGCCTAAGAGTTCCGCTACAACCTCGGGGGCGATTCGCGTGGTCTCGAAGGTTCTAGTGACCGAGGTCGCGCCGTAGGTGATTTGCTGAACCACGTTGTCGGCGTAGACCTTTTCGTTCTCGCTGGAAATGTCGCGAGAAACGGATTTTACTGGGGCGAGGACTTTAGGAGTTCCGTAGGTAACAACTCCGCCTTCGCCTTCAGTACCCACCGCGTAATATAGGTGGGAGCAACCGCGATATTGTCTCATGTTTTTTTCCTCCTTTATTCTTCGGAATCATCGGTTGGGGCTTCTTCCTCAATCCAAGATAAGACTCCGTTGACGGCTTTTAGGATGTAGGTTTTCTCATCAGCATCGGCTGGGAGAGACGGCAACTCGGCTGGGATGGAGTAGATGGTTTCCCCTACCTTGATTTTGTTTAGGTCTTCGGTCGCGGATTCTTCGGGATTCGCCTCAACGGCAACGCCAGCGCTTTCCTCCAAGTCTTCGATGGCTTGGGCAAGTTCCGCGTCGTCATCGACCATCCTTTTGCCTTTGAAAATTTTTTCGGACATGGTTTTTTCCTTTCTAGATATACTCTATCTTCTTGACATCAGCCCTTCGGCTGAACCAAGTGTTTTTGTAGGTGTTGTTGAAGTAACCGACACCAGTGGTTATATAGCCTTTTGCTTTTAAGAGGCTCAAGGCGTTCAGCATACCCGAATAGATTGTGTTGGCATCCTTCGTGTAGTACTTGATGGTGAATTCGTAGAGAGTCTCCTTGGCTTCGTTGTCGGCGGAGAGGTTGTCGCTCGTGTAATCCTCCGAAAAGGTGTAATAACTATTCGGAAGTTCGGCTGGAGCGTTGCCCTCCTCGTAGACAGGGAGACCCAATTCGATCAGATCCTCGTAGATGTTAATCATTTTGAGCCTCCTGTATAACCTTGAAGAATTCTTCTTGCTGGATTTTACTTGCCTCTTTTCGGTATTTCCCCTTGACTTTGATGGCGTTGTTGAGGTTCTTGTCAGCCTCGAGATGCGGAGTCCCGAGGGCTAGGATGAGCAATTCAGGCGCTTCCTTGAGGTCAGCGCCGACCTTCGCGATGCACTCATTGCCCTCCCAACTCACTGGCTCGGACATCACTTTGGAAAGGGAATGTTGAGCCTTGTTTTGGGAATAGGAATGGTTGTTTTTGTTGCGCTTCCCCTTGATGAACGAATAAGGGGAGGTCGCCATCGCGCTGGCTATTTGCCCATTGGCGTAGTCCTTGGATTCCGTCATGGCGTTCTCGACCGCGACCTTCAACTTATCCCCTCCCATCCTGTCGATTTGCTCGGCAAGTTGGAGGAATCCGTCAAAGTCGAGACCGAATTTGTTCTTAGCCATCACGCGCCTCCTTCGATTTTCTCGAGGGTGATAACCGCATAACGCGAGCGCATCTCGACATTCTCGGGCTGACCAGCGACTCGGAAGTCGATGCCGTTTATCTCGAGGATGTCCCCCGATTTCATGTCAGCCTTCCACCAAGTGGTGAAAGAAGTCCTCTCGTGGACTACCTCCATCCCATTGGCTAGGATTTCGCTCGTGCCTTTTTGCTTGAACTTACCGCGTAGCGTAGCCACCTGAACAACAACCTTTTGAGTCCTTCCGTTGATATTATCAACTCGGGTTCTCTTTTGAATCGCTGGGGTGACGAATTCGCGGATATTCGCTGGCTTATACATCTCAATCATCCTCCGAATGTGGGTGGTTGACCCTCAAAGTGGCGATGAGAGAAAGCGTTGTTTGGGAGAAGTTCCCATCCTCTATCAAATCGGTCACCGCCTTGGCGATGATGTAGTCGGCATCGGATGAGTCGAGGAAGGCATGGGATACGCCCTGCTCATATAGCGATGTCCTCGCCATGTTCGCCCAATCGTCTACGAAAGCATCCTGACCCGATTCGGCTAGGTTGGTCATTCTCGCGATTGTGTTTTCATCAGGCATATTCTGATCCCTCCTTATCTAAGGTG
>JAEIGA010017419.1_pt1 | contig 10946 bp, 13 predicted proteins | sample 9270691 | NCBI WGS metagenome assembly JAEIGA01 (sample SAMN17057246, study PRJNA624740) | gut metagenome | biome: biome; isolation source: fecal sample | host: Bos grunniens | place: China: Xizang | collected 2019 | reverse complement strand
CAATAATAGAATTAAATAAAAAATTAGATAGAGTTCCAGATTTTAATATGCATATGATTTTTAAGGGTAATGCAGGAACTGGTAAAACAACAGTTGCAAGATTACTTGCAGAGATTTATTATAATTTAGGATATATCAAGAAAAATAAACTTGTAGAAGTTCAATCTCAAGATTTGATTGGAGAGTTTTTAGGACAAACTGGTCCTAAAACACAAGCTGTTATAGATTCTGCTGTTGATGGAGTTTTATTTATAGATGAAGCTTACTCAATAATGGAACATAGTGGAACGAATGCAAGTTATTCTGCAGAATGTGTTGCAACACTTTTAAAAGCAATGGAAGATTATCAAGGAAGATTGATTATAATATTTGCTGGATATACAGAAGAGATGAAAAAATTTAGAGACTTGAATCCAGGATTAAAATCAAGAGTTGGATATGAAATAGACTTTGAAGATTATTCATTAGAAGAACTTGTTCAAATATTTGAGAAAAAAGTTTATGATAAACAATTTAAATTTAATGAAGGGGCAAGACAAAAAGTAGAAAATATTTTAAGAAAAGCAAAAGAAGTAGATAACTTTGGTAATGGTAGATTTGTAGAAAATATGGTTCAAAAAATAATAATTGAACATGCAAAAAATACAAGAGGAGTAGATGATTATGAAAGACTTCTAACATTTACTGAAGAAGATATATCAGAAATTAAAGCTGAAGAATCTAGAAAAAGAATTGGTTTTTAAAATAGAATTAATTTAGAAAAAAATACCACTTATTTTATAAGTGGTATTTTTGATAATTAGTTAAAACAGCTGGAAGTGTTGAAAAAACTAGAAAAAAGTGGTATAATAAGTATTGAACCTTGATGCTTTACCTCATTTTGCACTACCTAGGAAAGACATCAGGTAAAAATAATCTTTTGGAGGAATTAGAGTATGATTACCAGCGAACCCAGAAACACGACAACTACCGCTATTTCCGAAGCCGAATACCTGGCAGCAAAAAGAATGCAGTATGCTGCAGAGGAACGCGATGCAAAAGAAACGCCTAAAAGATGGCCTTCTGTTGTGAGCGTGACGAATCCGGAAAATGGTAAGAGAGTGTCTGTGTACACTAATGTCGAATGACAGCTGATGGGCTACCTATAAAGGTGGCGCGACTCTAATCTAAAGCACGCAAGTAGGGGGCCTATGATGGTCCCCGAAGTGTTTTTTTAAAAGAATTTTGAATCCGTAATTTTACGGATTTTTTTGTTTTTTAAAAGAAATGTGAATTTTTGCTGAATAAATAAAAGAAAGCTTTTATAAAAAAATAAAATGTGATAATATATAGAAAATTAAGGAGAAAAGAAATGTATAAAGCAGTTTTTTTAGATTTGGATGATACTTTATTAGATTCAAATAAAAATATTTCAGAAGAAAATAAAGAAGCAATAGAATATGCCAAACAAAAAGGAGGATTGGTATGTATTGCTTCAGGAAGATCAATTGAAATTACAAAAAAATATAGAAATTTAGTAAATGCTAGTACTTATATTATTTATTCAAATGGAGCTGGTATTTTTGATTGTGATGCGAATGAGAAACTATTTTCTGCTGATATAGAAAAAGAGATTGTGTTAGAATTATATGATTATTCCGTAAAGAATAATATTGGAATAAGAATAGATACTCCATATGGAAGATTTATAAACAAAGAAGAATATGCAATAAATTTAGATATTTTATTAAAACCAGAAGAAGCAGTAACACTTATAGCAGAAAATGATATTTTGCAAATTTCTCTATTATTTGAAGATGAAGAAAAAAGAACAGAAGCGATAGATTTTGTAAATGAAAATATTTCTAAAACAATAAAAATAGAAAATATTTTTAAAACAGGTTATGGTGATAAATTTTTTGCAATTAACATTGTAAATAGAAATGTATCTAAAGGAAATGCAATGAATGGATTATGCAAATTTTTAAAAATAGATATAAAAGATGTAATTGCAATTGGTGATGGACTAAATGATATATCAATGATAAAAACTGCTGGATTAGGTGTTGCAATGGAGAATGCTGAAAAAGAAGTAAAAGAAATTGCAGATGAGATAACAAGTACAAATCTTGAAAATGGTGTTGCAAAAATATTGAGAGCTAAATTTTAATGATTATATTAATTTAAAAATAAATAAAATTTAAAATAATGAAAGGATTCTGCATAGTAGCAGAAAAGGAGGTAGAAATGGGAGTAATTGAACTTAATCATCCACTAGTTTCACACAAATTAACTGTATTAAGAAATAAAAATACAGGTACAAAAGAATTTAGAGAAATAATTGGAGAATTATCTATGATTCTTTGTTATGAAGCAATGAAAGATGCTGAATTAGAAGATAAGAAAATAGAAACCCCGATATGTGCAATGGATGGTAAAAAATTAAATGAAGATAATTATGCATTTATTCCAATTTTAAGAGCTGGAACAGGAATGCTAGATGGATTAATCAAAGTATTACCTAATGCCAAAATAGGTCATATAGGAATGTATAGAAATGAAGAAACATTAAAACCAGTAAAATATTATTATAAAACTCCGAAGGATTTAAAAAATAGAGAAGTAATAGTATTAGATCCAATGCTTGCAACAGGAGGTTCTGGAATAGATGCTATTACAATGCTTAAAGAAGATGGAGCAAAAAAATTAAAATTTTTATGTATAATTGCAGCTCCAGAAGGAATTAAAAAAATGCAAGAAGCACATCCAGATGTAGATATTTATTGTGCAGCAATAGATGAAAAATTAAATGAAATCGGATATATTGTTCCTGGACTTGGAGATGCAGGAGATAGAATATTTGGAACTAAATAAAAAAGAAATAGCGCCCTATGATTGGGGCGCTTTTAAATTGAATTCAAAGTTCACTGTTACATGATTACTTTGATTGTCGGAATTTTTCCCATGTCGAAAATGCGAATGAATACACCAGTTTCAATGAATGCATTTCTGCTGAATCCTGGTCTTTGTTTGATGGGTTCTTCGATAAAGAAGGTTACATCGGTTTTTTCCGCAAGTTCCAACCATTCCGGCATTTCTGCTACTTGTTTTTGGAAACTTTCTTCCAAATGTTTAGCTTCGCAAAATACGATAGCTTTCCGGCGCTCTTTGTCCAGTTGGTCGCTAGAGAGCTCAAACAAGTAGTGATTTGCATTTTCTAAATATTCAGTTAAACTTTTCATAAAACCGCCCCTTTCTATGGTGCTAGTTTACGAGTTACAAGATTTATTATAGCACAAAGTTAACATAATTACAACAATTAAAGAGAAATTTATTTTTACTTAAAACTGCATAAAACAATAAAAATAATACAAAATATATTTAATAAATTATTAAGAGGTGTTTTATGAATAGTTATTGGAATGAAAACTATAAAGGAAAAGATTTTCCTAAATTAAATAAAAACATAGAAGTAGATGTTTGTGTAATAGGTGGTGGGATTGCAGGGATAAACACAGCATATTATTTAGCAGGTAGAGGATTAAAGGTTGCTGTTTTAGAAAAGAACAAATTGTGTTCTTCAACAACGGGAGGAAGTACAGGAAAAATAACTAGTCAACATGGTTTGATTTATAAATATTTAAAAGACTTAAATGGAAAAGAATATGCAACTAAATATTATAAAGCAAACGAAGAAGCTAAAGAAAATATTATTAAAATTATAAATAAAGAAAAAATAGATTGTGATTTAGAATATAAAAATGCATATGTATATACAGAAGTAGAAAAGATGGTGCAAGATATAAAAGAGGAAATTGAATATACTAAAAAACTAGATATAAAATCTGATTTTACAACCAAATTAGATTTACCAATAGATATTTATGGTGCAATAAAGTTTGAAAATCAAGCGCAATTTGATCCAGTAAAATATACTTATGGTCTTGCAGATGCTATTATAAAAAATGATGGAGAAATTTATGAAAATTCAAAAGTTATTGACACAGTAGAAGATGATGGGAAATATAATGTGATAACCAAAGAAGGTAAAGTAAGAGCTAAATATTTGGTAATAACTACAAGATATCCAATAATAAATTTTCCAGGATATTATTTTATGAAAATGTATCAATCCACATCTTATGCAATAATTGTGGATACTCATACTGAAATAAATTATGATGGTTTCTATATAAATGCAGAAACACCAGTGTTTTCATTCAGAACAGTAAAGAGTGGAGATAAAAATTTACTTTTAGCAGTTGGATATGACTATAAAACTGGAACAGAAATTGTTGGAAACCCATTTGAATATTTAAAAGCCAAAGTAAAAAAGATGTATCCTGAAGCAGAAGTCCTAAAATCATGGACGGCAGAAGATGCTATAAGTTTAGATAAAATACCATATATAGGAAATTTTTCAGATATAATGGATAACTGTTATGTAGCGACGGGATTTAATAAATGGGGAATAACAAGTGCAAATATTGCGGCAAAAATAATTACAGATAAAATATTTGAAAACTCAAATGAATATGAAGATATTTTTGAAAGTTCAAGACTTGGAATAATTAAAAATAAAGAAGAAATGATGAATATGATAAAAGAAGCAGGAGAAGGTATTATATTAGAAAGAATAAAAGGGAAACCAACTCCAACATGTACTCATTTAGGTTGTAAACTTTCTTGGAATCCTTTAGAAGAAGTTTGGGAATGTAGTTGTCATGGTTCAAAGTTTTCTAAAAGAGGAGTTGTTATAGAAGGACCTGCAAATAAAAATTTGGATGATTAGAATTCTTAATATATTTTATTGAATATATAAAAAAGTATATATATAATAAGTATGGGTTAATTATTGTTAACTCATATTTATTATATAGGAGAAAAGAAATGGAAAAAGAAAATAATGGTTATAATGAAGAATTTGATTATCAAGGTGTTCCAGCAGGAGGAACTTACGAAACAACATATGTAAATACAGATCAAAGTGGAGCTGCATCTTATATAAATGCAATTGTTCAAAAAGGGGTGCTTGCATTTCAAATTATAGCAGTTATATTAGGAATAATATGCTGTTTAAAAGGAATACTAAATATAATGCAAAATAGAAAATTAAAAAAAGAAGTTGAAGTGGATGAAGATAATAAAATCCGTAAAAAAGCGGTAATACCATATTTTATATCTTCAATATTCTTGTTATTTATAAATTTATGTTGTAGTGTTATAACAAATTTTGCGTTAAAACCAATAATATACATATATCCAGAAGAAGAAAAAGAAGTGACAATAAAAGTTAAAAATCCTGAAAAATTAACTTGTACATATCCAAAGTATGTTGATGGTTGGAATGTTTTAGCAAAGCCTAACGGAGAACTAGTAGACTTAAAAACAAATAGAAAGTTATATGCATTATACTGGGAAGGATTAAATACAACTAAGCATAATTTTGAAGAAGGATTTATTGTTGAAGGTGATAATGTTTCAAAATTTTTAGAAGAAAAACTAGAAATATTAGGATTAAATGAAAGAGAAGCTGAAGAATTTATCGTATATTGGTTACCACTTATGGAAAAGAATAAGTATAATTATATAAGATTTGAAACAATGAAAGAAATTGAAGATAATATGCAATTAGAAATAATGCCAAAACCAGAAACATTAATAAGAATAAATATGGAATTCAAAGCCCTAAGAAAACCTATAGATATAAGAGAACAAAAATTAGAAAAAGTTGAAAGAAAAGGATATACAGTTGTAGAGTGGGGCGGAACAAAAATATAAAAAAGTTAACATAAATGCTTTATTTTTCTCTCGAAATATGTTATAATAAATAGGATACATCAATTGGTAAAGCCGGTATAACCTAAAGGAGGGAAAAAATATATGGCATGTGGCAAGTATGGTTTAAATTCACCAGAAAGAGCAAAATGGGAAGTAAGAAGCAAGATGGCATCTGCAATTTTCGATGGTAAGTCTTTAGAAGAAGTCGCAGCAGACTTTGAAATGACAATCGAAGATGTGAAGGCGGAAATCGAAGCTATCAAGGCCGAGAACCCTGAAGCCTACAATGTGGTGATGGCAGCGTTGAAAAACAATGGGAATGCCTAAGATTCGATAGGAATCACTGGTAACAAATCGGGGGGATGCTAGTCCCCCTGATTTACTTTTAAAAAGAAATAAAACACTATACCATATTGTATAGTGTTTTTTTGTTTAAATGTTTATTTTGATTTATCTTCACTAGCTCTTTGGCTATGAATAATGCTATGAAGATCACTTTTTATACTTTCATATAAATTTTGATTATTTAAATATTCTGAATTACTTTCAAGAATACTATATAATCTATCAATTCTTTCTTGACTTATTGAACTATTAGAATGCATTATTTCATAAACTTTAGCGAAAGCACATTTATCTAAAGAAGGAGATGTGCTGTCATAAATTAATGTATCTTCAGATAAGTCTAAAATATTATTACTTCTGCGATAAACTTTGATAGACTTGAATAAACTTTTATCTTTTTTTGAATGTAATTCATCTTCAAGTGTATGTAGGTTTTGTGTAAATCCATTAATTGTATCATTATGATATTTTAAATCCGTATATCTTAATGGAGCAGTAGAATCTCCTCTTGTATCAACCATATTAAGATATCTTTCGAATATTGAAAAAGCACTTTCTTTAATTGGAACAGCTAAAGTTACAAGATTAATTTTATAATCAGTATTTGGTTCTAATTTATAACGAGTTGCGATTTCTTTTACCCATTCTAAATCAGTCATTGTTCCAGTAACAATAACACTAGTTCCAGGAAACTCTCTTAATATTAATTCTTGAATTATATAATAAAGTTCATATGAAGATTGGTTTGTTGCTCTTGCATAGTTTTTATCCGAAATTGGATCTGTATTTCCAGAAATAATATTATGATAAGTTCTGAACATATCCATATTTAAAACAACAAAATTTTCGTCAGGATTATCAGTCATAATTTTTCTAACTAGAGTATCTTTTCCTGCACCAGTAGGGGCACCTAAAAAAATCATTTGAGCGGTTGGTCGTGATGAAGTTGGTTCTTCTAATTTATAGTTGCTTACTATTTGTGCTATTAATTCTGCATGTTCTGGTGTTAAATATTGAATGTCTGGATTAGTTATTTTTTCATATTTAATTAATTTTTCAATTTTTGAAATAAGTTTATCCATTGTTTTTTCTTCCATATTTTTTTATTAAAATTTCAAGTTCATTTTTATCAAGTGATTTAAAAAGTTTTTCTTTATCTCGTAGTAAGATTTCAAGTTCATTTTTTAAAACAACATTTGATAAATCTTTTGCAATTTTAATATTTAGTTCTGCTATTTTCTTGTTTAATGTATCAATGGCTAAAGCAAATTCTATATTATTTTCCATAAAATTCATCCTTTTTATTTTAGTAAAACGATTATATCATATCAAAAAAATTCAAGCAATAAATTTGGCAATATATAGTTTTAATTTATATGACAATATCTTTAATTTTTCCACTTTTAGTGATATAATTGTGGAAAATTAATAGAAAAATTGAAGGAATGAAGAATATGAAAGCTGTTATAATATCAGATATACATGGATCTTCTTATTATGCAAAGAAAATTCAAGAAATAGTAGATAAAGAAAATCCAGAAAAAGTAATTTTATTAGGTGATTTATATTATCACGGACCAAGAAATAACTTGAGTCAAGAATATAATCCAATGAAAGTGGCGGAAGTATTAAACTCAATGAAAGAAAAACTAATGGTTGTAAAAGGAAATTGCGATGCGGAAGTTGATGAGATGATTTCAGAGTTTAAATTTGAAGACCATATATTAACCGAGATTAATGGTAAAAATATTTATTTTACACATGGACATAAATATAATATTGAAGTTATACCTTATGAGGAATTTGAAATTCTAATATATGGACATATTCATCAAGGATTTATTGAAGAAAAAGAAGGATATTTGTTTGCAAATCCTGGTTCAATTTCACTTCCAAAAGGTGGAACAAGAAATTCATATTTAGTATTAGATGAATATGGACTAACATTAAAAGATGTAGAAGGAGAAATTCTTCAAGAATATAAATTTTAACAAAAGATTATAAAGCAAAGGAGAAAAAATGGAATACATATTTACTTTTTTAGAAGGAATAGCAAGTTTTATTTCACCTTGTTTACTTCCAATGCTTCCAATATATATTTCTTATTTTATGGGAGAAGAAGAAAATAATAAGAAAAAAGTTGTTATTAATTCTATTGGTTTTGTACTAGGATTTACAATCGTATTTTTAATATTATCAATATTTGCAAGTACACTTGGAAATTTAGTAAGTGAATATATTAAATATATAAAGATAGTATTTGGAATAATAATTATTTTTCTTGGTTTAAATTATATGGGAGTTTTGAAATTAAATTTCTTAAATAAAACAAAACAAGTAAAAGCAAATACAAAGAATTTAAACTTTTTTAAGACAATAATGTTTGGAATTTTATTTTCAATAAGCTGGACACCATGCATAGGAACATTCTTGAGTTCTGCACTTTTATTAATAGCAAAGGAACAAGAATTATTAAAAGGAATTATCTTAATGTTTATTTATTCAATTGGACTTGGAATACCATTTATAATTTCAGCTGTATTGATTGAAAAAATGAAAGAAATATTTGATTTTATAAAGAAAAATTATACTAAAGTTAAAATAATTTCAGGTTTGATTTTAATTGGAATGGGTATATATACAATATTCTTTTAAATAAATTTTGAGGAGATATAATATGGAAGAAAAAATAAAAGATGAAGTAAAAAATAAAAAAGATCAAAAGAAAACAATTATTTTCATACTGATATTTATTATTGCATTAATTGGTATTAATACAATGATGAATTTTTATGAAGAGTCAAGAACAATAAATGTAAATGTTGTGGCAGGAGATTCGACTATTACTAATAAAGTAATAGAGGCAGAAGAAATAACGGCAGAAGATAATAGTAATGATAAAATACAAGTTACAGAAGATAAAGTTATAAAAGTAACAGAAGAAAACTTTGAAGAAGAGGTTTTAAAATCAGATAAAAAAGTATTAATTGATTTTTATGCAGATTGGTGTGGACCATGTAAAGTATTATCACCAATTGTAGAAGAAGTTGCGAAAGAAAATCCAGATATAAAAGTTGTAAAGATAAATGTTGATGAAAATAATGAATTATCTTATAAATATAAAACATATTCAATTCCAACTTTAGTTGTTATTGAAAATGGTGTAGAAGTAAATAGGGCAGTTGGAGCAATTCCAAAAGATAGCATTTTAGAATTAGTAAAATAAAGGAGTAATAATGGCAATACCAGAATTTTTAATAGAAAAATTAGAAAAACAATATGGAACAGAAATAAAAGAAAAAATACTTGAAGGATATTCTAAAAAAAGAAAAGTAACTTTTAGAGTAAATACTTTAAAAGCAAGTATAGAAGAAATTGAAGATGTTTTAAAAAATAATAATATTGAATTTGAAAATATTAAATGGAGCAAAGAAGCGTTTATAATAGAGAATGCTCGTGAAGAGGATATTCAAAATTTAGAAATTTATCAAGAAGGAAAAATATATCTTCAAAGTTTATCTTCTATGCTTCCACCGATTGTTTTACAACCAGAAGAAGGTAAAGATATTTTAGATATGGCGGCAGCCCCAGGAGGAAAAACAACTCAGATGGCAGCTCTTTCAAATAATAAAGCACATATAACAGCTTGTGAGATGAATAATATAAGAATAGAAAAGTTGAAATATAATGTTCAAAAGCAAGGAGCTTCATGTGTTTATGTTATGCAAAAAGATTCAAGACAAATTGATGATTTCTTTGCGTTTGATCAAATTTTATTAGATAGTCCTTGTAGTGGTAGTGGAACATTAATTAGTGAAAATATAAACAATGAAAAATATTTTACACCAGTACTTATAGAAAAATCTACAAAAGCACAATATACATTATTAAAGAAAGCATTGAAAATTTTAAAAGCGGGACATGAAATGGTTTATTCAACATGTTCAATTTTGAAGGAAGAAAATGAAGAAATAGTAAAAAGAATTTTAAAAGAGGTAAAGGCAGAAATTGTTCCAATTGAGTTTGAAGGAATAGAAGACTTACCAGTACTTCCTAATAGTATAGAGGGAACTTTGTGTGTTATGCCAACAGAAAAATATGAAGGATTTTATATTGCTAAAATAAGAAAGTTAAAATAAAAGATGTAAATAGTAAAACAAAAAAGAATTATAGAAATTTGAACTAAATTGGTTCATTTAAATCTATAATTCTTTTTTATTTTATTCAAAATACATTCCTTGATACAAATCTTTTTCTCTTAAAATTTTATCAAGTCCATTCATAATCCATTTTTTATGTGAGTTCCATTCTGGTGCTAAAAGTAATTCTTTAGGAGCATCGCCAGATATTTTATGAATAATAATTTCAGGATTTATATGAGTTAATATATAGCTTGCAGCTTCTAAATAATATTCTAAAGTAATAGGTGTGTAGTCTCCTGATTTATACATTTTTCCTAAAACAGTATTATCTATAACATAACAAGAATGAATTTTTAATCCTTGTATATTGTGTGAATTTAAAAATTTTACAGTATTTTTTATGTCTTCAAAATCTTCATTTGGAAGACCAACCATAATATGAGTAACAATTTCAATATTATATTTATTTAAAAGTTCTACTGCTTTTGTGAATTGACTTGCAGAATATCCACGATTAATTATTTTTCCAGTCTTGTCATTAGATGTTTGAAGACCAAGTTCAATCCAGACATCAAGCTTACTTTTATATGATGAAATAAGTTTGCAAACATCTTCTGTTATACAATCAGGACGAGTTGCTATTGCTAAAGCTACAATTCTATTATCACAAAGAGCAGCATCATATTTTGCTTTTAGACT
>JAEIGA010017418.1_pt1 | contig 10946 bp, 11 predicted proteins | sample 9270691 | NCBI WGS metagenome assembly JAEIGA01 (sample SAMN17057246, study PRJNA624740) | gut metagenome | biome: biome; isolation source: fecal sample | host: Bos grunniens | place: China: Xizang | collected 2019 | reverse complement strand
TTGAGTGCTTCGAGCTTTTCGAGGCACTCCGTTTTCGTTTTAGCAAGCACGTTCTTGGTCTTGGGCAGACCGCGCTCGTCGTAGCCGACTACGATTCGGCCTTCCCATCTACCGTCCTTGCGTTCTCTTACTGTACCTGTTCCTGATTTTCTTCGTCTTGCCATGGTTTTAGTTCCTCTCCAAATATATCTGTAATATAGTTCCCGACAATGGTTGTTGCATTTCTCTGCATATCGGTTGTAACATGAGTGTATGTATCGAGTGTAAAGCTTGCTTTTGTGTGGCCGAGTATACTCGCCAAGGTCTTAGGATCAACTCCGCTTGATGCTGCATGCGTTGCGAAAGTGTGGCGTAAATCGTGAAACCGAATATCAGGTAAACCAGCTTCTTTTAGCAACCGTTTGAGTTGCGTATACGCAGTGCCGGGATCGAGTGGTAATTCGGGGTAAGTCGGTTTTGGAAATATCCACTCGGTGAGTGCCTTTTTCTGCCGTTCACATAACAGGAAGCACACACTCTTCGGCAACAGGATTACTCGGTTCCCTTCGTTCGTTTTCGTTTCACCGATGACAGGCAATCCGTGCTGATAACGTATGGTTCTCTGCACGTGGAGCTTGCCGTGCTCAACATCGAAGTCCGTCCATTTCAGACCACATATCTCACCTCTACGTAAACCTGTCATGATATCAGTGTAGAAGAAATCATACCATATCTTATCTCCTTCGAGATATTTAAGCAAGGCTTCAATCTGTGACTGAAGTAGAACTGTTTTTTCTTTTCTGACAAGTTTGGGAATCGTGGCTCCTTCTGTAGGATTCATCGTAATCAATCCTTCTCTAACTGCTCCGTCCATTGCTTCGTGTAGGAGCATGTGGATTGAGCGTACCATTGCATTGGACAGCTCATAGCCATACTCCTTATGTTTGTTAACTCTTCCCGATTGTTTGAGTTTATTGTACATTTTTTGGATGTCCTGGGTGGTAATGTGCGTTATGACCTTACTTCCAAGGTTCGGTACTATGTAAATATTGATCGTTCGGCGGTATCGCATGACCGTAGTCGGCCGGATCATCGGTGCTTTGTATTCGTCAAGCCATTTGGTCAACCAGTCTCCAAGTGTCATTAAACTTTCTTCTGTCATATCTATACCGGCGTAATATTCTTTGAGTCGATTGAGACGAGGAAGTAGTTCCTTCTGTGTTTTGCCGAACACTGATCTATACATCGGTGTTCCATTATTCTTGTGACCTACGACAATGCGTCCTTCCCATCGTCCGTCACTTCTTTTTCTGATCAGACCGTCACCTGACGGTCTACGTTTCCCTGCCATAATATCTCCTTTCTTATCTGCACCCACAATATCACAAACACTTTCGAATGTCCAGAGACTTTAGCTCTTGTTATCATATTTTTTAAGAGCTGCTTCGAGCTTTGTTCGTGCAGCTTGTTCGTTTAATCTCTTCATCTGTATTTCATCATAATACTCAATTGCATCTCTAATAGGACGTATTGTATATTTAAGATTTCCATTCCTGGCTTGTCCTTCTCGTGTACATATCGTAGTTCCCTCCGTAAAAACAAGCCTCTTCTTTTCGAGTAGTTGCACATACTTACGGACAGTGTTAATACTCATATTTACAGCTTTACCAATGGTTCTGTAACTGGGGTAACATTTATAAGTTCTTCGATCCTCACAGTGCATCAAATAGGAATATACAACTATTTCACCTGCAGAGAGTCCCAAGTTAAATATAACATTCGGGACAATAAAATAATTATCCTTTGCGCTTTTATTCTTGTTATAAGTCATTTACATTCATCTCCAATATATTAATCTTTGTTTTCCTTACTTAACTCCCTGCTTTTCAATCTGAGCACTTATCCACTGTTTCAAATCCTCACGCGGCACAATAAACCGTTTGCCGATCCTGACGGAAGGAAAACCTTTTTCGTGCATCAATTCATATGCGCTTGAAACTGATACGCCAAGAACATTAGCGAGTAGTTCGGCGTTTAAAAACAACGGAAGGTCTTCATAATTACGATAGCTTGATTCTTTCATTTCTTATCCTTTCATATATCACATTTTATGATTAATAATATGGTCCTTCACTATTTATGGTAAATAGCCGTGGCACTATGTGCACAATTTTCAGTATTTCAAAAGTTTCTTTAATTTTTCTATGATATTCTTAATTCTACGACTGATATTAGATTGATTAACACCATATATTTTTGCAAGTTCTGTCTGGGGTATTTCCTCGAAAAAGTGTTGATAAATAAGTGTTCGTTCATGGTCGTCTAGAAGATTCAATATGTAGGTTAAATGCTCCACCATTATATTCGCTATAGCTTCTTCCGCAACATCATATTCCTCATCAACAATATAATCAACTCCTCTATATTCGTCTGTGTCAAATGCATCATATGATATATTTCTTCTTCTGATATGTTCACGCCTTAAATATCTTTGTCTGTTTCTCGTCCTATGGTATTCTAGGTAATGGTCTCTTGTCACTTCAAGTAACATTCCATGTAACATAATAAAATACTTATCTTTGTAACTATGGTCCACAGACAACTGCCCATATGGTATCTCTATATACCCGTTTTCTGAAATTACAAATACCTTTTTCGGTTTCACTTTTTTCACCGAATTATTCCTCCAATCAATTGTTTTTTTGTTATTCCAAAACGATTGATTAGTGGTGGTCCTCTGTAATAAATATAAAAATGCTTACTAAACGGCTCATTATCCCGTGCAGTAAGCATTTTTATATTTATGTGAGCTGTCAGCTCACTTTTCACTAAGACTGCGACGACTTCATCGTGCGCGATTTTTTTGACTGTGTACCGTCACCCTTCTTCAATACACAATAATAAACCTGTATTCGTCGCTTGACACAAGCAACGAAATGCAATGGATTGCCCACCGCATAGAAAAAATCCCTCCAATTCAAACTCAGAATTGAAGGGATTTATGCATAACAAAACATCTCCGTCAAAACTTCGTTTTTTTATATGGCGGAGATAATTTTTTAATAATAGAAAAGTATTTTACCTTACAGTCTATTTTCTGTTCACCTATTTTAAAGTATAATGATAATGGGAGGTGAATTTTCTGTGCAAAAAAGCAATAATGAACTGGGTAAAATCCTCAAATCTGCCCGGAAGGATGCTGATATTTCAGTAGCCAAGCTTGCATCAAAGATTGGTGTCTCCAAGCGATATCTATATGAAATAGAAGCCGGAAAGAAGAAACCAAGCTTCGACATCCTATATTGCTTAATTCGTGAACTGCATATAATACCGGACTTGATTTTCTATCCCGAGAAGTCTACCAAACAAGCCAGGATAGAAAATCTTATCCGTATGCTTTCAGTTTGCGATGATAACGAACTGTCCCTCGTTATGGCAACTGTGAAAGCCTTGGTTTAATTCATTTAGCAGAAGGTATCCGTACGTTATATATTCGTGCGGATATCTTTTGCTTAACTAATCGAATAATATCTTACTGCTTATGTTCTGTAAAATTCTGCTTGCTTGTTGAAGAGATCATAATAAAGTCCCTTCTTATGTATGAGCTCGCTATGTGTTCCTATTTCGCAACATTCCCCGTCATTGATAACAAGTATACGGCTTGCAGTAGTAGCTGCTGAAAGTCTGTGAGTAACATATACGACACATTTATTGCATCCGAGCTCAACCATCTTTTCAAAAAGATTCCGTTCAGCATCAGGATCAAGTGCTGCATTAGGCTCATCAAAAAGCATCAATGATGAGTTCTTAAAGAACGCTTGAGCTATTGCGACCTTTTGCCAGTTGCCGCCAGAAAGTTCAAGGCCATCAGGATCAAAGGTCTTTCCCAAATATGTGTCGATACCATCCTTTAGAGAATCTACATTTATGTTTATTTCTGCACTCTTGTACGCTCTTTCTATACGCTCATCATCGTCCATCCCACCAATGTCGGTAAGAGCAATGGTTTCACGTATCTTAAGATCATACCTGCAGAAATCCTGAAATACCGCGCCTATGCACTTGTAATAGCTATGTATATCGTACTCCTTAAGATTCACACCATTTACAAGTATCTCACCCCTTTCGGGATCGTAAAGTCGCAGTATGAGTTTTACGATTGTCGATTTGCCCGCACCATTTAAGCCGACCAGTGCGAGGCTTTGATTCTTATGTATAGTAAAAGAAATATTTTTGAGAATTCTTATATCTGTATGCGGATATGTAAATGATACGTTTCGAAATTCGATAGACTCTACTTCGTCTATTTTCTTCGTTCCGGTATTCTTTACAAGCGGCTCGAACTTCAGAAAATCAGCATATCTACTTAAACGCATTTCACTCTCGTAGCTCTTGTTTATTACACCGGTGAACTGTACAACAGCATTCAAGAGTTGTGTTGCTGCTCCCCCGTAAAGTGAATAATCACCTACTGTCATTCGGCCATCAATAATGCCAACACCAACATATATCAATACTATTGACGAAGCAAAAATAGGAAGAATGGAAGCTAATGATGTCACCAACAATTTGAAGTTTTCAAGTTTCTTCTTTTCTTTAAACCACTCATCCCACATTCGAAGGAAACGACTTTTTATATAATCTTGAATATCAAATACTCTAAGATCCTTGGCGTTATTTTTGGATTGCAAAAGACCTTTCAAATAACCGAGCTTTCTGTCATTTCTTGCTCTGCTGAGCTGCCAATCATATTGTTTCTTTGCTACATGTTTATCAATGAATACGCCCGGCAAACTACATACAAATACCAATACGGGAAGAAACGGATTAAGCCCGATCATAATAGTCAGATATGAAACAAGCTGAACAATACTTCTAATGAAAGTTAGAGACATCCATACAAGCGATTGTAAGGTCTTAGAGTCTCTAATTGCATTCTGCATCTCGTCATGAAACTTCGGATTATCGAAATATGAAATATCAAGTCTGTTGATCTGCTCAATAATCTCAAGGTCAATCTGCTTGCCAATCATATCGTTATATATTGTCGATAGATTCCCCATTAATCTACTGAGAAGCATACTGACTAGCTGCATTATAATTATCAGGGTAATATATTTAAAGAAATTGGTCTTTTGCCCTGAATAATCGGGATTACTGAGAATATTGATAACGCCTCGGGAAAGATACAGCGATATTATCGGTATCGCTACCTGTATCAACTCATATAGAACTCTTATAATAAAAAGTATCGGAGATGCTTTCCACGAAATCACGAAGCTTCTACCATAGTGCTTTATCAAACGGTATATTTGTGACGATATCTTTTTCATACTATTGTTCATTTTCATATTCATTATTTTAAGTATAATATCTTTTGATAACCTTACTTGTGTGGAGCATTACAATAATGCTCCACACGTTCGGATTATATATGTTAAACGGCAGCTTAATTTTACAACTTATGTTTTAAGTTAAGTCGTGACTTTGATTTCCGCACGCAAAGTTGTCTTCATATTCGCAATAATCATACGAATAGTTGTAACAACCCGCATAATCCTTGCCGCACACATCGTACGAATTAATCGTACAAACAGCATTGTCTACGTTTAATCTACAGAAATCTGTAGACTGTCCTACGCATTCATCCGCCTTCACAGGTACTATATTTCTATCAGCACGCTCATTATTTATGAGCTTGACAAACTTTTTTACTCTCATGGGTAAATTCTCCTTTTGGGTTTGTTAAAAATTATAAATAAATTTGTATTTTAGCTACCGTTACATATCTATTACATATTTACTTCCTCCAACAGATTTCAATTACATAATCATATCATCCGCAACCTTGGTGATAGCAACTATGCCTGTACATTTACCATTTAATTCATCAGGTAGTGTGAAGTCTTTGTACAGAATGTTATCGTACGTATAGAATTGGCTTCTATAACCGGTTCCTTTATTACTAATTAAGAAGCTACTGCCTCCGGTATACAAATAAAAGATTTCCCCATTTTTATCAAACAAAACAAAGTGAGCGCTATAGTACAAATACTCGGGCTTTGAACTCTTTACACGAAATCCTATCAAAAGCTCCGCGCGAGGATCCCTGCCTGCATGACTGTCAACTATAGATGGCTGTGCTGTTATAGTCACATTGTTACCTGTAGTAACATACTGCATATACGCAGAGCCGGTGTGTGTTGTGGTCTTTACTTCGTAAGTGCACTTATCAAACTTAATACCGGGATTTAAGATCACATAATTCTGATAGTTCGCGGGGAATCCTTCGATATAACGATTTTCAGGAAGAATAAGCTTTCCGTTTGCATCTAAATACTTTACGGAAATGGATACGTTAAGGTGCTTGCTCGTCTGATTCTCCACGTTGAGGATCATTACGTTTGCACCTTGGTAATCGTACTTTTTCTCTTTGATGACGAGCTTCCCCGTTGTAGGAATATCGGGATTCTCAATAGGCGGCTGTGTCTCGGTATTTGTGTTGCCGCTACCTGCATTCTTCGGAGCTTTCATAAAGCGTTCGATCATCGCGGCAGCTTCTGCACGGGAGATTTTTGCATTCGGGTCGAAGATACCGCCGTTTCTGCCGTTGATGATTTCCGCGCGGTACATTGTCCATGCCGCCATAAAAGCCCACTCGGGAATCTTTCCGCTGTCGGCGAAGGTATCCGCGCGGTTTACGGGAAGTTTGTAGTTCATTGAAGTGGAATAACGGTTGAGAATAGTCGCAAATTCGGCACGGGTAATGTTACCGTTGGTGTGGAAATATGTAGCTGACTTTCCTGTTACGATGCCGTTCTTATACGCCCATTTTGCGGCATCGGTGTACCACTGACCGCCTTTAACGTCGGTGAAGGGAATGTTTACTCCCGATACGGAAGGGCTACCAGCAACGCGATAAAGAAGCGTTACACCCATAGCACGTGTGAGAGATGTTTTAGGCGAAAACTTCGTTGAAGAAGTACCGTTCATGATACCCTTGTCAGCTACGTAGTTAACGCTGGAGTAGTACCAGTCAGAAGACTTGACGTCCTTAAATGACGCGGCGTTTACTGTGATGATTGCCGAAAGAAGCATCACGAGTGATAAGATGAGGGAAAATAGTTTTTTCATTGTGGTTCTCCTTACTATGTTTATAATCACGGCTATTCTTATCTATTAATCACGCCAAATTTATTTTAACTATTTGGTGTGATTAATACATAACATAGATTAAGATTATAAAATACTAGTGATATGGTTTAATTATTTCAAATCCAGTTACACAATATTATTGGGGAATAACCTTACTCGTGTGGAGCATTATAATAATGCTCCACACCTTTAGGACTTCTATATGTAACAGCAGCTTTGATCTATAACTTAGTTATTAAGTTAAGTCGCGACTTTGATTTCCGCACGCAAAGTTGTCTTCATATTCGCAATAATCATACGAATAGTTGTAACAGCCTGCATAGTCTTTTCCGCAGACATCGTACGAATTTACGGTACAAGTAGCGTAGTCCTTTCCGGTCGTACAAGTATCCGTGGACTGTCCTGTACAATTCAGCGCTTTCGCTGACACAACTCTTCTGTCGTTGCGCTCATTGTTAATAAGCTTAATAAGTTTATTTGCTCTCATCGATATATTTCTCCTTAAGTTTGTATAGATTAATATTTATGTGTATTTGCTGCTGTTACTTGCCTAAAACGGAATAGTCTCCGTTTATGCACTTATTAAGTATAAAAATTAGCGATTACAGTTATCGATCTATATCTTCTAAAGAATCCGATACCTTTGTAATAGCAACAATACCCGTACACTGTCCCTTTAACTCACTTGGTAGTGTGTAATTCTTATACATAACATTGTCATATGTAAGGAATATCGGTCTGTTGCCATCATCTGTTTCTGTCATCAAAAAACCGGTAGGTGCAGTATTTACATAAAATAGGTCTCCGTTTGTGTCGAACAAAGCAAAATGTGCACTATAAAATAAATTACCTTTATAGGAACAGGTTACGCGATAAGTAAATACAAGCTCTGCACGAGGATCTCTACCATTGTTAGAATCATGTATAGACGGCTGTGCTGTCACAGTTGCATTGGAGCCGGTTGCATAATACTGCATAAATGCAGGGCCTGTGTAGTTTTCGGTCTTAACCTCATAAGTACATTTGTCAAACTTGATTCTCGGATTTAAAATGACATAGTTTTGATAATTCGCGGGGAATCCTTCGATATAACGGTTTTCGGGAAGAATCAACTTGCCGTTTGCATCTAAATACTTAACGGAAATTTTGACATTGAGATTCTTGCTCGTCTGATTCTCAATATTGAGGATCATTACGTGACCGCCTTGGTAATCGTACTTCTTTTCCTTGATGACGAGCTTGCCCGTTGTAGGAATGTCGGGCTTCTCGATTGGTGGCTGTGTATCGGTTGTGTTATTGCTGCTACCGTCCTTAGGTGCTTTCATAAATCTCTCGATCATTGCGGCGGCTTCCGCACGGGTAATTTTTGCGTTGCCATCAAAGCTTCCGTCGCTTCGTCCATTTATGATCTCTGCGCGGTACATTGTCCAAGCTGCCATGAACGCCCATTCCGGTATCTTACCGCTATCGGCAAAGGTATCCGCGCGATTTACAGGAAGCTTGTAGTTCTTTGAGTTGGAATATCTGTAAAGGATAGTCGCAAATTCGGCACGGGTGATGTTTCCGTTAATGTGGAAGAATGTATCAGACTTGCCCGTTACGATACCGTTCTTGTACGCCCACTTTACTGCATCGGTGTACCACTGACCACCCTTGACGTCGGTGAACGGTATCGTCACACCCGACACAGACGGACTGCCTGCAACTCTATAAAGAAGAGTCACGCCCATAGCGCGAGTAAGGGAGGCTTTAGGTGAGAATTTCGTACTTGACGTACCGTTCATAATTCCCTGCTCTGCCACGTAGTTAACACTTGAGTAGTACCAATCGGATGATTTTACGTCCTTAAAAGACGCGGCATTTACCGTGATGATTGCTGAAAGCAGCATCACGAGGGATAGGATGATGGATGTTAGTTTTTTCATAATTATCTCCTTATTATGTTTATAAGACGACTATTTTTATCTATTAATCACGCCAAATTTATTTTAAGTATTTGGTGTGATTAATACATAACATAGGTTAAGATTATAAAATACTAGTGTTATGGTTTAATTATTTCAAATCCAGTTACACAATATTATCGTGGAATAACCTTACTTGTGTGGAGCACTATAACAATGCCCCACACGTTCAGATTATATATGTTATACAGCAGCTTGGTTTGAGACTTAGTGATTAAGTTAAATCGTGGCTTTGATTTCCACACGCAGCGTTGTCGATGTATGCACAATAATCATACGAATAGTTGTAGCAGCCTGCATAATCTTTTCCACACACATCGTACGAATTCACTGTACAAATAGCGTTGTCTTCGTACAGTTTACAAATGTCTGTCGACTGTCCTGTACACACATCTGCCTTCATAGGTATTATTCTTCTATCATTACGTTCGTTATTGATAAGCTTAACAAGTTTGTTTACTCTCATCGGTAAATTCTCCTTTTTATTGGGTAAAAGTTTAAAAGTTTTATATGTACTCAAGCTACCGTAACATATCTAGTACATAATGCTCATACTACTTAAACAACGAATTTCGTGTCTCACCTTATGATATCATCGGCAACCTTTGTAAGAGCAACTATACCTGTACATTTGTCATTCAATTCATCAGGCATTGTAAAATCTTTATAAAGAATATTTTCATAGGTATATAAATTGTGTCTGTCACCGTCATCGGAATTCGGGTATTGTCCTATTATAATACTACTACGTCCTGTATACAAATAAAAGATTTCCCCATTTTTATCTAGCAAAACAAAATGAGCACCATAGTATAAATACTCAGGATATGAGCTTGTTACACGATATGTAAGCATAAGCTCTGCATGAGGAACCTTACCTTCATTACTATCCCATATTGACGGCTGTGCTGTTATGGTTACTTCACTACCGGCAGTAATATACTGCATATACGCGGGTCCGGTGTGTGTTGTGGTCTTTACTTCATAAGTGCACTTATCAAACTTAATACCGGGATTTAAGATCACATAATTCTGATAGTTCGCGGGGAATCCTTCGATATAACGATTTTCAGGAAGAATAAGCTTTCCGTTTGCATCTAAATACTTTACGGAAATAGAAACATTAAGGTGCTTGCTTGTCTGATTCTCTACGTTAAGAATCATTACGTTTGTACCTTGGTAATCGTATTTCTTTTCTTTAATTACAAGCTTACCTGTAGTGGGGATTTCGGGATTCTCGATTGGCGGCTGTGTATCGGTGTTTGTGTTATTGGTGCTACCGTCCTTAGGCACTTTCATAAAACGCTCGATCATAGCGGCTGCTTCCGCACGGGTGATCTTCGCGTTGCCGTCAAATGTTCCGTCACTACGTCCGTTGATGATCTCTGCACGGTACATAGTCCAAGCCGCCATAAATGCCCATTCCGGTATCTTTCCGCTGTCGGCAAAGATGTCTGCACGGTTAACGGGAAGCTTGTAGTTCTTGAAATTGGAATATCTGTAGAGTATCGCCGCAAATTCCGCACGGGTGATGTTGCCGTTGGTGTGGAAGAATGTATCGGACTTACCTGTAACGATACCGTTCTTGTACGCCCATTTTACAGCATCGGTGTACCACTGACCTTTTTTTACGTCCTTAAAGGGAAGCTTTACTGACGGCACTGACTCGGGGGCTGCCATTCGGTAAAGAAGGGTAATTCCCATTGTACGGGTGAGAGGAACGTCAGGTGAGAAGGCGGTGCTTGACGTTCCCTTCATTATCCCGTTTTCCATGACGTAACTTACGTCACTGTAAAACCACTGAGAACTGTTAACGTCTGTAAAGGCCATGTCAGCAGATACGGGGAG
>JAEIGA010017417.1_pt1 | contig 10946 bp, 7 predicted proteins | sample 9270691 | NCBI WGS metagenome assembly JAEIGA01 (sample SAMN17057246, study PRJNA624740) | gut metagenome | biome: biome; isolation source: fecal sample | host: Bos grunniens | place: China: Xizang | collected 2019 | reverse complement strand
GGGCGACTTCTACAACGAGAATAACAAGAAGGGCATTGTCTTTGAGGTAAATGCCGATGGCACAAGCGGTAAGATTGTTGACATCCACCCTTGGGGTAACAACGCCTGGACAGCCGATAATCAACTGATAAGTAGCATTATAGGTGCAAATAGCAAAACCGATGGCCAGTACAACACCAGTGTCATTATGCGCACCGATGATTGGAAGAAAAAGTACCCTGCCTTTGAATATTGCACAAGGTACATCGACAAAGGATGGTATATTCCTTCTATTAACGAGCTAAAGAGCATCTACAATGCCCTAAGTAGCAGTTGTATCCGTCTCTCAAAGGGTGTAGTGTGGAGTTCTACTGAGTATGTTAACAACAGTAATATCAACGCTTTAACACTTAACCTGCACACTGGTAAGTCAAGTATGAAGTCTAAAGATAGCAAATTTTACATCTACACTGTAGCTCCATTCGGCAAACCAGAGCAGATCGAAAAGCGTACAATCGAGCCGACCTCTGCACCTTACAAGGTTGGTGACCTGTATAATGACGGAGCAAAGTGTGGCGTAGTAATTGAAGTCTGGGACGAGGGCAGAAGTGGTAAGATTATAAGTCTCACAGAGACTGTACAACCATTAAACGATGCCAAAGCTACCTGCACAGCTATGGGCCAGGGGTGGTATCTGCCATCTATAGATGAGCTTAGACTACTATCCTACAACGGGGCAGAGGCGGCAACTATTAACGAGGCTCTCAAAAGCTACGGAGCGCCACTCCAATCTGATACATACTACTGGAGCTCAACCCTTACAGGAAATACTATTCACAAAGACTACCCTACGGCATACACCGTAACAATGGATAGAAAGTACAACACAAGAGTTACCTGCAACGGTTACTATGTTCGCGCATTTGCCCTCTTTGGATCAGCAGCTCGCCCTACAACGACCCTTGCTCGCCCTAAGACCTGCGGTCCATATAAGATAGGCGACTACTACAATGACGGAGTAAAGGATGGCATAGTCTTTATGGTCAGCGCAGGCGGACATCACGGCAAGATTGTTAGCCTTACACTGTCAGAGATAGGCAACTACAAGTGGACCACAAACAGCCCTGAAAAGCTCATAGGCGCAAAGAGCAAGAGCGACGGAGCGAAAAATATGGCCGTAGTAAAATCTCAACCAAATTGGAGACAACACTACCCACTTTTTGCGTGGTGCGAGAGCCTTGGCAGCCAGTGGTACATTCCAGCAATTAAGGAGTTAGAGGCAATATACACCAATAGAGGATTACTCCGCTCGCCACTTGTAAGCAATAACTATATATGGTATGCTTCATCTACAGAGAGCAGCAAAAACTCTGCCCAGATTTCCAGAAACGCAAAGCTCTACAAAGAGAACTGCACAACAGCCTTGGGAGTAGATATCAGCAATGGTTTCTCTGGTCGCGACTTCAAGTGGAATAACTACACCACCCGCGCCGTTGCAAAGTTTTAAAAAAGTGTAGTGACACACAATATTACCGCAACACTCTGCGTTAATTTTGCGAAAAATAGAACAAAATTATGAAAAGAACACTTTCAATCATCGGACTAAGTTTTGTAGCAGCCGCTATAGGCGCTGCAACAACAGCATTTGTTATAAGCAAGAGTACAAAGACCAATGTTGAGGTTATCGAGCGCGTAGTTGAATCAGCCCCAGCTCTTGGTGCTCACTTTACATCATACGAGCAGGGAGGCTATCCAGACCTTACCTACGCTGCCGAGAATGCCGTAAAGGCCGTAGTAAATATTGAGGTTATCTCAGAGGTTGCCGTACATAGTGGCTACAACCCATTTTTTGACCTCTTTGGCATTCCTCAACAGCAGGGCACACACAAGCGTGAGCAGCGCTCTGGTGGCTCTGGCGTGATTATCTCTACTGACGGATATATCGTGACAAACAACCACGTTGTCGACAACTCTACAAAGCTTCGCGTAAAACTAAACGACGGCAGAACCTTTGAGGCTCGCAAGATTGGCACAGATCCTGCTACAGATGTAGCACTGATAAAGGTTGAGGCAGAGAATCTACCTACACTTGCCTTTGGAAGTTCTGACGCTCTGCGACTTGGCGAGTGGGTGCTTGCCATAGGCTCTCCTTTTGACCTACAGTCTACAATTACAGCAGGTATCGTGAGTGCAAAGGCGCGTCAGTTAGATGTCATTCCAGACGACTTCCGTCTTGAGTCATTTATCCAGACCGATGCTGCCGTAAACCCAGGCAACTCTGGTGGCGCGCTGGTTAACGCTCGCGGAGAACTTGTCGGAATTAACACCGTAATCAAGTCATCTACAGGTAGTTATATCGGTTACTCATTTGCCGTTCCCGAGACTATTGTCCGCAAAGTTGTAGACGACCTTAAGGAGTATGGTGTAGTTCAGCGCGCGCTGTTAGGTATCACCTACCGCTATATTGATCAGGACTTTATTGACAATATGGGCAAGGATACCGGCATTACTACTGTCGGCGGAGTTTATGTAGCCTCTGTTGTTGAGAACGGCGCTGCATCTGAGGCTGGCCTTCGCAAGGGAGATGTTATCACAAGCATTGACGGGGTAGATATTGACGCTCCATCTAAGCTTGCCGAGCAGATTGGCAAACACCGTCCAAACGACAAAATTAAAATTATTGTAAAAAGAGGCGATAATGTGAAACATTTTGAGGTCACTTTGCGTAATAAGGCGGGGGGAGCAGAGTTACTTCCATCAGATGCTGTAGATGTTGTCAAGGTTTTGGGTGGCCGATTTACTGAGGCTGACGAGAAATTGTGCAAGAAGCTTGACATCCGCGGAGGAGTTCAGGTAGTACAGGTATCTGCAGAGGGTCTACTCGCCAGAGCAAGGGTTAGAGCAGGTTTTGTCATTACTCACATTAACGACAGAAGCGTACAATCTGTTGCCGACCTAAATGCCATTACAAGCAAGGTGCAGAGCATAGACGGTGTATATCCGGACGGCAGAGCTGCCAGCTATATGATTGTACAGTAGGCCTACGGCTGAGAACAATAGAATAGCCCTTGTTTGCACAGGGGCTATTTTTTTAAGAGTTGAATTTAAGTTTATATAAGAATGCGTCAATTAAAAATCACCAAGTCCATTACCAACCGAGAGAGTGCTTCGCTTGATAAGTACCTTCAGGAGATTGGTAAGGAGGATCTTATTACCGTTGAGGAGGAGGTAGAACTCGCCCAACGAATCCGCAAGGGAGACCAGGAGGCTCTTGAGAAGCTTACAAAGGCAAACCTCCGATTTGTAGTCTCTGTAGCAAAGCAGTATCAGAATCAGGGACTTAGCCTTCCAGACCTTATCAACGAGGGTAACCTCGGACTTATTAAGGCTGCCGAGAAGTTTGATGAGACCAGAGGTTTTAAGTTTATCTCATATGCCGTATGGTGGATTCGTCAGTCAATCCTTCAGGCACTTGCAGAGCAGAGCCGTATTGTTCGTCTACCACTCAATCAGGTAGGCTCTCTGAATAAGATTAACAAGGCCTTTGCTCGTTTTGAGCAGGAGCACGAGCGTGTACCATCTCCAGAGGAGCTTGCTCAAGAGCTTGAGCTTCCACGCGAGAAGGTTACCGACACTCTGCGCGTAGCAGGTCGCCACATCTCTGTAGATGCTCCATTTGCTGATGGTGAGGATAACTCACTGCTCGATGTGCTTGTAAACCCAGACTCTCCAAATGCAGACCGCGGACTTATCAACGAGTCCCTTGCTACAGAGGTCGGCCGCGCACTTGAGACCCTTACTGAGCGTGAGCGCGATATTATCCGCTACTTCTTCGGTATCGGCTGCTCTGAGATGACCCTTGAGGAGATTGGCGAGAAGTTTGACCTTACCCGCGAGCGTGTGCGCCAGATTAAGGAGAAGGCTATCCGCCGCCTACGCAACTCATCGCGTAGCTCACTGCTGAAGTCATATCTCGGCTAAACAGCTATAGCCAATAACCCTAAAAGTGTCCTAATTCGGCATAAAATGCCTTTTAGGACACTTTTTTGTACCAAATAAACCAAGAAAACTTTTTCTGTTTTCAGAGTTTTCTTTATCTTTGCACCCTGAACTACCTAATATATATTATGGCACAAAAAGAGCATATAATAGCCAAGGCTGCAGAGATGTTTGTAGAGCAGGGAATCAAGTCTGTAAGGATGGACGACATTGCCAGCGCTATAGGCGTATCAAAGCGCACTCTGTATGAGATGTTTGAGAGCAAGGATGAACTTCTCTACCTTGCCATTCGTCATATGCAGCGTTGCAAGCTTGAGCATATCAAGAGCAGTGTGCAGAGTAGCCGAGACTCTCTTGCATATCTTCTTGACGCACTTGCCTTGATGCTTGACAACAAGGAGGCTCACCGTCGTATTTCTCACAATTTGCGTAAGTTTTATCCCGCAACCTTTGAGCGTGTACGCAAGGAGGCTGAGGAGGAGAATGGCCGTCTACTCTTCTCAATGATAAAGCATTACATAGATTGCGGACTTATTCTTCCGACGGTAGACATTCGTCTCTCGGTAACAATTTTGTACTACACCGCCACAACACTTGTTGTCTCGGCAGGCAATATGTCGCTACCTGAAGGCGTTAGTCTTGAGGATGCTCTAAACTACACTATCGTCAACTTCTTCCGTGGCATTGCCACAATAGAGGGTGTGCATCAGATAGATCAGTATTTGCAAAACAAGAACAATAGAGATTAATAATACAAAATAAAGGAAATTAAACAGTTAAGTTATGAGAAAATTTTTGTTGATGTTAGGCTTTGCAGCATCTCTTTTTGCTGTTTCAGCTCAGGAGCAGAGTGCAGCACAGCCAGAGCAGAAGTTGGTTCTCACCCTTGAGCAGGCTCTTGAGATTGCTCTGAGCGAGAATCCGACAATCAAGATTGCCGATCAGCAGATAGAGATCAAGCGTTATGCCAAGCAGGGCACCTACGCAAGCCTCTACCCGCAGATTGACGCTACTGCATCCTATCAGCGTGTGATCAAGAAGCAGACAATGAGTATGGACTTCGGCGGTCAGACGCAGACTATCAAGGTTGGTAGCGACAACTCTTTCAATGGTGGAATTACACTCGGTATGCCGGTTGTAAACGCACAGCTTTGGCAGAGCCTTAAGGTTTCAGCTCTCGATGTTGAGCTGGCTGTAGAGCAGGCTCGTTCATCTCGTATTGATATGGTAGAGCAGGTTACAAAGGCCTACTACGGCATTCTGCTTGCAAAGCAGTCTTATGATCTCTACCAGCGCGTATACGACAATGCTGTTGACAACCACGACATTGTAAAGAAGAAGTTTGATGTTGGCTCTGTATCAGAGTACGACCTTATCCGTTCAAATGTATCTGTACAAAATGCTCTTCCAAATGTCATTGAGGCTGAGTATACCGTAACTCTGGCCCTCTGGCAGCTCAAGGCTCTGCTGGGCATTGACCTACAGCGCAATATCGATGTTACAGGTTCACTTATGGACTATGTTCACGCCCTTGACAAGAGCTACGACATCTCACAGCTCAACCTTGAGAACAACACTACTCTCAAGCAGTTAGATGTTCAGGAGCAGATGCTCGAGCACGCTGTAAAGATTACAAAGCTTGCTAATGTTCCATCACTCTCGCTCAATGCGGCTTATCTCTACACTGCACTTGGCAACGACGGTAAGTTCTTCAATAAGGGGGCTTGGAACCCATACTCATATGCAGGTCTTCAGCTCAACATTCCAATCTTTGCAGGCAACAAGCGCCGCGCAGCTACTCGCGAGGCGAAGCTCAACCTTGCAAATATTCAGCTCCAGCGCGAAAATATTGAGCGTCAGCTCCGTGTAGGTATTGTTCAGTATCTCAACAATATGCAGTCCAGTGTAAAGAAGTATCACGCCTCTGCAGCCACTGTAGACCAGGCACAGCGCGGCTACGATATTGCCGTAAAGCGCTACGATGTAGGTCGTGGAACCCTTGTCGATATTGACAACTCACAGGTTGCACTTACACAGGCTGAGCTTCAGCGCAACCAATCTATCTACAACTTCCTTACAGCAAAGGTTTCGCTTGATAAGGTTTTGGGTGACTACAATTTTGATAATAAATAAAACAGTATAAAGATGAGAAAATTTGTAAATTCACTGCTTGTTATCTGTGCTGTAACAGCAGTATCGTGTGGCTCTACAGACAAGGGCGCAAAGAAGGGTGAGGCTGCTGCTGAGGTAGTACTTCCAAAGGTTGAGGTTGCAACTGTTGCTGCAAGAGATGTTGTGCAGCAGGTTGTCTTCACAGGAAATGTTGAGGCTGAGGTTGTTAACAACATCGCACCACAGGCACCACGCCGTATTAAGGAGATTCGCGTAGATGTAGGCGACCGTGTTCGCAAGGGCGATACACTTGTAAGTCTTGAGAACTCTGCCCTTGTACAGTCAAAGGCTCAGATGGACAATGCAAAGATTGAGTACGACCGAACTGACGAGCTCTACAAGATTGGTGGTGCATCAAAGTCTGAGTGGGATGCGCGCCGTCTTCAGTACGAGGTTGCTAAGGCAAGCTATGAGAACCTTCTTGAGAATACAACCCTTGTTGCACCTATCTCTGGTATCGTTACTGCTCGTAACTACGACAATGGCGATATGGCTGGTGGTCTTCCAGTGCTTGTTATCGAGCAGATTCGCCCTGTAAAGATTATGATCAACATCTCTGAGAACCTCTTTGCACGCGTTCGCAAGGGTATGAGAGTTGATGTAAACCTTGACGCTTATGGCGACGAGCTCTTTGCTGGTAGCATCTCTCGCATCTACCCTACCATCAACAACGCTACTCGCACCTTTGCTGCTGAGGTTACCCTTCCAAACAACGATGAGCGCGTACGCCCAGGTATGTTTGCCCGCGTAACCCTTCCATATGGCAAGAACAACCGCGTAGTTATTCCAGACCGCTCTGTAAACAAGCTTCTTGGTAGCGGTGACCGCTATGTATATATCCTTGAGGCAGACGGCACTGTTCGCTACTCAAAGATTGAGCTTGGCCGTCGTCTTGGCAACGAGTGGGAGATTCTCTCAGGTGTTGAGAGTGGCCAGGCTGTAGTTGTTAAGGGTGTAAACGCCCTTACAAACGGTTGCAAGGTAGAAGTTGTAAATAAGTAGTTCTATTAATCAGGTTAACAATGAATATTTATAAAACAGCAGTCAATAACCCGATTACGACGATACTTGTCTTTATCGCCGTTGCGCTGTTTGGTGTCTTCTCGTTGGTAAAGTTACCAATTGACTTTATGCCACGAATTGACACACCATATATTATGGTTATTACAGCCTATCCGGGTGCAAGTGCAGAGGATATTGAGGAGAACATCTCAAAACCAATGGAGAATGCCCTCAACGGAGTTGATAATCTGAAGCACATATCTTCAAAGTCAAAGGAGAATATCTCTACAGTATTCCTTCAGTTTGAGTACGGTACAGATAACGATGTTGCCACAAACGATGTGCGCGACAAGCTCGATATGGCAAAGAACAACCTGCCAGACGAGGCAAACACCCCAATTCTCTTTAAGTTCTCTACTGACGAGATGCCAATTATGCTTCTCTCAGTAAAGGCAGACGAGAGCTGGAGCGGACTCTATAAGATTATCGATGAGCAGGTTGCAACACCTCTTGCTCGTGTAAGTGGTGTAGGTACAGTTTCTGTGCAGGGTATCCCTGAGCGCCAGATTCAGGTATACTGCGACCCATACAAGCTCGAGGCTTATGGAATGACTATTGAGGGCATCTCTCAGATTATTGCATCTGAGAACCGCGCAATCCCTGGTGGTCAGATTGATGTAGGTTCAAACACCTACTCTATGCGTGTAGACCAGGAGTTTACATCTGTAGAGGAGCTCAAGAGCCTTGTTATCGGTAGTCGTGGTGGCGCAAATATCTACCTTCGCGATGTTGCTACAGTAAACGACACTGAGCAGGAGCGCGCACAGGAGGTATACAACAATGGCGAGCGCACAGGTCTTATTGTTATCCAGAAGCAGACAGGTGCAAATGCCGTTCAGATTTCAAAGGATGTAAAGAAGGAGTTGGAGAAGATTATCCCTACCCTACCTTCAGATATCCGTATCTCACAGGTTGTAGATACTGCAGACAACATCCTTGACACTGCAAACTCACTTGTAAATACAATACTTACCACCTTCATTGTGGTAATGTTCGTAGTTATGCTGATGCTCGGTCGTTGGCGTGCGATGTTTATCATCATCCTCACCATTCCGATTTCGATGCTCTCAGCACTTATCTACCTGCTCTTTACCGACCAGTCACTCAATGTGGTAACAATGTCATCACTATCTATCTCTATCGGTATGGTCGTAGATAATGCCATTGTGGTGCTTGAGAACATTACTACCCACGTTGACCGCGGATCACGCGTAAAGCAGGCTGCAATTTTCGCAACCAAGGAGGTGGGTCTGTCAATCATCGCCTCAACCCTTACAACGCTCGCGGTATTCTTGCCACTGACAATGATTGAGGGTATGGCCGGTGTGCTCTTCACACCAATGGGCTGGATGGTAACTATCACCCTAACTGTCTCTATGGCTGCTGCGCTGACATTCACTCCAGTACTCTGCTCGCTGATTATGAAGCAAAATCCAAAGAAGTCAAGCCTTCAGAAGTATGTAGACGCAGCTATGGGCTGGCTTGATAACATCTACGAGAAGGCTCTTCACTGGTGCGTAACACACCGTAAGACATTCCTCGTTGGCGCATTGGCTCTCTTTGTCGGCACATTTATCTTTATTGCACCAAATGTAAAGACCGAGTTCTTCCCTATGCAGGATAACGGCCGTATTGCAGTAAAGGTGAAGCTCCCTGTAGGTACTCGTCAGGAGATTACTCGTGACCTTGCCCTGAGAATCAGCAACCAGTTCCGTGAGCACTATCCAGAGATTACTGTCCTTAACGCAACTCTCGGTGTGGCAGATACAGACAACGCCTTTGCATCTATTCAGGATAACGGTACACACTACATCTCGTTCAACATCACCCTTACAGATAAGACCGAGCGTGAGCGTGGTCTTGCAGAGATTGGAGACCTTATGCGTAAGGATCTTGACGGCTACTCTGAGATTCGCACCTACGAGGTTATTGAGACCGGTCAGGGCGGTGGCGCTGGTGGCCAGAGTAAGGTAGATATTGAGCTCTACGGTTACGACTTTGAGCAGACCGACCGCATAGCAGAGCAGATCAAAGAGGTTATGCTTCAGGTTGAGGGCTGTACCGAGGTTACAATCTCTCGTGACGAGTATACACCTGAGTATCAGGTACTCTTTGACCGCGAGAAGCTCTCTATGCACGGCCTTAATGTTGCTACAGCGGGTACATATCTCCGCAACCGTGTTAACGGTGCTACAGCATCATACTTCCGTGAGGAGGGTGAGGAGTACGACATCCTTGTTCGCTATGACCGTAAGTTCCGTGAGTCTATCGAGGAGATTGAGAACATTACTCTCTACAACACCACTACAGGTGCTGCCGTAAAGGTGCGCGATGTGGCAACAGTTGTTGAGAGCCAGACCCCTCCAGCTATCGACCGCAAGGACCGTAGCCGCTATGTAAAGGTCTCTGGATCAGTAGGTCACGGCCACGCAATGTCTGAGATTGTTGAGGGTACAGTTGCAGGTCTTAACAAGATGGATTTCCCTGCAGGTATCACTTGGAAGCTCGGTGGTAGCTACGAGGATCAGATGGATACCTTCGTAGATATGGGTATGCTCCTTGTGCTTATGGTGATTCTTGTATATGTTATTATGGCGTCACAGTTTGAGTCACTTAAGTACCCATTTGTAATTATGTTCTCACTGCCGTTTGCCGTTGTAGGTGTGCTTCTTGGTCTGTGGTCAACACACACTGCTCTCGGTGTTATGGGTCTTCTTGGTGTGCTGATGCTTGTGGGTATTGTGGTAAACAACGGTATTGTGCTTGTGGACTACACCCGACTGCTTCTCGGCCGTAAGATGCCAATCATTGAGGCTGTTGTTGCTGGTGGTAAGTCGCGTCTGCGCCCAATCCTTATGACAACACTTACAACCGTGCTCGGTATGGTACCTATGGCAGTAGGTAACGGCGTAGGATCAGAGATGTGGAACTCTCTGGGTATGGTCGTTGCAGCAGGTCTTGCCTTCTCAACACTTGTAACACTCTTCCTTATTCCAGTGCTCTTTACTTGGATGAGTATTCGTGACGAGCGCAAGAAGGAGAAAAAACTCGCAAAACTAAACGCATAAAAGTATGAAAGCTATATTTATTTCGTGTAATCAGGCCCTCTATGTAGAGGTGCACCAGATAATGGAGAAGTTGGGCGTGCGCGGTTATACTGCCGTAGAGGAGCTTACAGGCTGCGGCACAGAGAGTGGCGAGCCTCACCTTGGCGACACCGTTTGGCCAACAATGAACTCCGCACTAATCTCTATTGTTCAGGACCAGCAGTGCGCTCCACTTATGGCGGCACTCAAGGAGCTTGACAACGCAAACCCACAGCTCGGCCTTCGTGCCTTCTGGTGGGAGGTTGGCGGAACTCTGTAATGCTCTAACTACCATACAATTTGGATATTGCCCCACATAATAGCGGGGCAATATCCATTTTTTGGAAGTTACAAAAATAAACACTACCTTTGTTGCTCGTTATGAAGTGCCTCTATAACATAGCAATAAAGTGTTACGGAGTTGGCGTAGCCTTAGCCTCACAGTGGCACACAAAGGCCCGACTCTGGAATGCTGGTCGTAAAGACCTTTTCGAGCGAATGCGTAGTAGTATTGACCCGAATAGTCGCATTATCTGGATACACGTCGCCTCTCTTGGCGAGTTTGAGCAGGGTCGACCTATCATAGAGAAGATTAAGGCCGAGAAGCCAGAGTACAAGATTCTGCTTACATTCTACTCACCTTCTGGC
>JAEIGA010017416.1_pt1 | contig 10947 bp, 7 predicted proteins | sample 9270691 | NCBI WGS metagenome assembly JAEIGA01 (sample SAMN17057246, study PRJNA624740) | gut metagenome | biome: biome; isolation source: fecal sample | host: Bos grunniens | place: China: Xizang | collected 2019 | reverse complement strand
GGATTATGTATGCCGCGACAGTCGAAGACATATCCACCTCCGTTGCCGGACGGATCCACCGGGATGCCTTTCTTGAACGAGAAGCTGGTGACCTTCACCTCAAGCACATCCTCCAAAGCCGTTCTCACCACAAACTTCGGCAGATCAGCCATCCTGACAAGCACATCTGCCATATATGGATATCTCTCGGACACCATCCCCAAGACCGATTTCAGATGTCTGAGAGATTTAGGGATTGCGGCAACAAAATCAGCCTTCTGCTCCACCATTCCACGGAATCCGTACGCACCGAGGGTCTGCAGAAGCCTGAACAGGTGGAAACGGCCCAGCATCACTTCGAAATGCTCCCTATTGACATCCTTATATTTACTCAGCTCCGAAAGATAGCACTCAAGCATCCTCTGCCGCAGCTCCTGAGGATAGTCCGCACGGGAATGGTAAACGAAGGAAGCCACGTCGTAATATATAGGTCCTCTCCTTCCACCCTGGAAATCTATGAAGTAAGGTTCCCCATCCTTTATCATCACATTGCGTGAATTGAAATCGCGGTACAGGAATGTATCGGTATCCTCCACAAGAAGGTCATCTGCAAATTTCTCAAAATCGTCCTGGAGAAGGACTTCGTTGAATTCCAGACCAGAAGTCTTGAGGAAGCAGTATTTGAAGTAGTTCAGATCGAACATTATCATCCTTCTGTCAAAGGACGGTTGCGGATAGCAGATGCTGAAATCAAGGTCGGAAGCTCCTTCAAACTGGATTTTAGGGAGCTGAGAAACTGCCTTGCACAGAAGTTCCTCCGCTTCGGAGAGGCCCTCTCCCCTTCCTCGTGCCCTGATGTAAAGATTGAAGAGGACATCATCCCCGAGATCTTCCTGAAGATATGTCCGGAAGTCGGAGCTCACGCCGAGAACCGCAGGAACACTTATACCTTTGGAACGGAAATGCTCTGCCAGAGTCACAAAGGCACGGTTTTCGGCAGCATCGGTACCCAGGACACCTATATATGAAGCCTTATCATCCACCAGGCGGAAATATTTCCTGTTGCTGGCCGAACCGGCAAGAGGCACGCATCCGGAAGGCTTCTTCAGAAAAATGTCCTTATATAATTGTATTACTCTTTCCATAGGGTTAAATTATTCGCGAATTTAAGAAATTGTCAGATAAAAAAGATTAAATTTGTAGGATTTATAAATTAATGACAAGGTTGAATTATGCTTAATTACGCTTATTGTTCGGACAAGTACCAGTACACAATGGGAAAATCCTTTTATGACAGCGGCATGAAGGACCAGCACGCAGTCTTCAACATGTTCTACAGGAAAGCTCCGGAAAACAACAACTGGGCTGTAGTCAGCGGCGTGGACGAAGTGCTTGAAATGATCGGCAACCTCGGCAATATGGATTCATCATTCTTCGAGAAGTTCCTTCCCGGAGAGGAATACAGAGATTTCAGAGGCTACCTTTCTGCTATGAAATTCACTGGAAACGTATATGCGATGCGCGAGGGAGAGATAGCATTCCCTAACCAGCCTATAATCATAATTGAAGGACCACTCATCGAGGCCCAGGTGCTCGAGACACCTATATTATGCATCATGAACCACCAGATGGCAGTTGCCACGAAAGCATCAAGAGTATGCCGCGCGACCAATCGTCCGGTCAGCGAATTCGGTTCACGCAGGGCTCATGGCCCATGGGCTGCCACATTCGGTGCCAAGGCTGCAATCATAGCCGGATGTGCGGCAACATCAAATATCCTCACCGGAGTCATGTATGATTATGGTTCCACCGGCACCATGGCCCATAGCTACGTAACCTCCTTCGGGTGCAGCGTCCAGGGCGAATTCAATGCCTTCGACACTTATATCAAGACCCATATGGGAGAGCCTCTGATTCTCCTGATTGACACATACGACACCCTCAAATGCGGTATACGTAATGCCATAAATGCATTCAAGGCCAACGGAATCGACAATTCGTACGAGGCAGGATACGGCATCAGACTTGACAGCGGAGACCTTGCTTACCTTTCCATCGAATGCCGCAGTGTTCTGGATGCAAGCGGCCTGACGGGATGTAAGATCTTCGCGACCAACTCTTTGGACGAATACCTCATCACCGACCTCGAGCGCCAGGGAGCTTGCATCGACTCATATGGAGTGGGTGACGCCATTGCCACCAGCAAGGCCAACCCATGTTTCGGCAATGTATACAAACTGGTGGAGATAGACGGCCAGGCAGTGCTCAAACGTTCCGAAGACAAAATCAAGCTCATAAACCCAGGATTCCAGATTACATACAGAATCATGAAGAACGATCCGGTGAAGGGAGAAATATACAAGGTGGATGTAACATGTCTGCGAGAAGACGAGCTAAGCAGGAAGATCGAGGCAGGAGAAGGTTTCACGGTATGCGACGAGTACGACCGCTACAAGTACAAGACCTTCGAGGCAGGAGAATATACAGCCCTTCCGCTCCAGCACAAGGTTATGGAAAACGGCAGAAGATGTGTAGGATTCCACACCCTCCAAGAGAAGAAGGCATATTACAATGACACCCTCAGCCGCTTCAGCCCGAGTGAGCGTCGACTGATCAACCCGCATTATTACAAGGTGGACATATCCGACGGTCTCTACAATCTGAAGATCGACATCCTGAACAGGCTCAATGCAGAAATACGTGATTTATGAAAAACAGCGCTTTAGTAGTCGTGGACATGCTGTATGACTTCATTGACGGAAGCCTTGCATGTCAGAATGCGGAAAATGCAGTCCGCGAAACATTGAAATATATTGATTCACAGACACGCGGACAGGCGGGAGAAGAGCACGAGATTCTCGACACATACCCTATTCTCTTCATACGCGACCACCACCCTGCCGACCACAGTTCATTCAAGGAACAGGGAGGCATATGGCCGCCGCACTGCGTTGCCGGCACACACGGAGGAGAGATACACAAGGACCTTCTCCCCTATGTCAGGGAGGAACTGACTTTCGACAAGGGCTGTGACAAGGCCGTCGAGCAATATTCCGGCTATGAAGGAGTGAATGATGCCGGTCAATCCCTCGAAGAGATTCTCCAGCTGCTGGACACCACAGACGTATATGTCTGCGGGATTACCACTGAATACTGCGTAAGAAACACATGTGAAGACCTGCTTAAGGGAGGATTCAGAGTGCATCTTCTGAAAGACTGCATCGGTTATGTCGATCATGAGGGCCACCTCAATGCTATAGAGGAAATGGCCTCAGAAGGCATAAGTATTGAATAATCAATCTTTTTTCGTACCTTTGCAGGCTTGTTATGAAGAATTTTTTAGCAAAAATATGGGTTCCGACAGTGCTTGTAATGATTGCAGCAATGCAGTCATTCGGCATTGACGCGACCAGGGCTATAAGCATGAGACGGATTTCGGACTCATTGTCCACATCCAAAATGCTTTCAGACAGCACTATAATATCTCTTCATGACAGCATAATCATGTTGGACCTGGATTCTGCACGCAAAGACAGCATAATCATTGACACTATTGACACGGTCAAGATCATCAATGCACGGGACACCATAGTCATCCCTGATTCCCTCAAGGAAAAGGACCCGTTCTTCTATAAATATTACATAGCAGTCAAGGACTCGCTGACAAGGGTGCAGGTAAGGGATTCGCTGATTCTGGCAGGAGACTCCCTGGAGCTTGCAAAGCTCGACTCCTTATATATTAAAGACTCGACAGAAGTGGCCGTGGCCAGATTCAACGCATGGTACAACTCCCTCAGCAAAAGGGAACGCAAGAAATACGATGCCGAGCAGGCGCTACCCGGCCTCATCGCTGCGGCTATGCGCAAACAGGAAATCAAGGACAGCATCAAAGCCAGAAGGGATAGTATTATCGAAGCCACACCACGTATCCTCGAAACATTCGCCTTCCCGGATTCGATGCAGTACAAGCGCATCGTCACATGGCAGCTTGACCGCAATTTCAATGATCTGGTCAACCTCCGCGAACAGGACAGCGACACTTCGTTCAACTACAACTTCTACGACTATTCCTTCATGAAGAAGGACGTGAACGCAACGTGGCTCGGCGTAGCAGGGTCACCGGTGCAGCTGTATGACTTCTTCAAGCGCGAAGAGGAAAGGAACGTAGTGTTTTTTACCCCTCTGCGTGAATACAGTTACTCTCCTGAGACTCTTCCGATGTTCAACACAAAAACTCCTTACACTGAGCTTGCATATTGGGGTACTCTATTCGCAAATCAGGAGAAGGAGGAAACCAACGTAAAGGTTCTCACAACCCAGAACATAACGCCTGAGCTGAATCTCACCCTCATATACAACAGATTCGGAGGCAACGGCATGCTCCGCAGGGAGGACCACAGCAACAGGACATTTGTCGCAGCCACCAACTATGTGGGCAAGAAATACATGATGCACGCAGGGTACATCTGGAACAAGATACATAACAGCGACAACGGAGGAATACAGGACCTTTTCTGGATAAGGGATACCACTGTAGACTCGCGAGAGATTGAAGTGTATCTCAAGGAGGCAGAGAGCGAGAGAAAGAAGCAGACAGTATTCCTCGACCAATCCTACAGGATTCCGTTCACCTTCATAGAAGACCTTAAAGGGCTGAAGGAGCGCAAGAGGAAGGAAGCTGTACGAGACAGCATCCTGGCAAGCGGAGACTCAACCGCAATAGCTGCGCTCAAGGCATCAGAGGAAGCCGAACTGGCTGCTGAGGCTGAAAATACAGACACGACATCCGTCACCAAGGATATCACTACAGCCTTCATCGGGCACAGCAGCGAATACAGCGTATTCAGCAAATCATACACCGACAGAATAGAAAAGTCAGACACCCCCGGCAGGGAGTTCTTCAACAACAGGTTCTTCCTCAACCCGACCCAAAGCAATGATTCCCTCAGGGTCATGAGACTGGACAACAGGGTGTTCATAAGGCTCCAGCCGTGGTCGGCGGATGCAATAGTGTCCAAGCTTGACGTCGGCGTCGGAGACAAGTTGCTCAACTATTATAGTTTCAGTCCAAAGAGCTACCTCACGGGCCCGGAGACCGTAGCCCAGAACTCGGTTTATCTATATGCCGGGGCACAGGGACAACACGAAAAGTATCTGAAATGGAACGCATTCGGAGACTACACATTCGCAGGTCATGAACTTAACGACTTCAGCATCAAGGGCAATCTCGCATTCAGCATGTACCCTTTCAGAAAGGACAGACACAGTCCCCTGACAATCGGTGCACATTTCGAGACCAGCCTGAGGGAGCCGGACTATTACCAGCAGCATCTCTACACCAACCACTACATGTGGAACAATAACTTCGGCAAGATATCCACCACCAAGATAGAGGGAACCCTCGACATTCCAAGATGGAAAACATCGCTAAAAGTGGGATATGCACTGTTGAGTAACAATATTTATTACGATACGGAAGGGATTGTCAGACAGAACCAGACGCCGATGAGCGTACTCACGGCATCTCTCAGACAGGACTTCAAGGCAGGATGGTTCCACTTTGACCACCAGGCCCTGATGCAGTTCTCTTCAAACAATGACGTGCTTCCGCTTCCTATGCTTGCGCTGAACTTCAGGTATTACGTCGAGTTCAACGTAGTAAGAAACGTAATGAGGATGCAGATCGGTGCAAACGCATTATACACGACAAAATGGCACGCTCCGGCATACAATCCGGTTCTTGGAGTGTTCCACAATCAGAACACAGAACTATACGGCGACTGCCCATATATAGATGCTTTCGTGAACGTCCAATGGAAACAGGCCAGCGTATTCATAAAATACGTGAATGCCAACATGGGATGGCCTTGCAAGAGTGCCGACTACTTCACAGCTCATGGAAGAATCGCGACACAAAGCGCAATCAAGTTCGGCATATCATGGCCGTTCTGGATATTCCCAGGCAAAAACGGTTCATCAGGGGGATCTAAGGCAGGTGCAGCATCGGGCGGCGGTTCGAGAGGGGCATCTTTACCCGCAGGGGGAGGAAGAGGAGGAATGAAAAGCGCCCGGGGACAAATGATAAGACAATGACAGGAATAAAGGAAAACATAATAAGAATTACTCGTTATATCTCAGTTTCGCTGCTGATATTATGCATTACACCTCTCTGTGACAGAGACGTCATGATTAGCGGCGCCCGTTCCATCAACCCATACACCGGTCAGGAAATCACATGTGCAATCGATCTTGGAGACGACATGTATGGTTCTCATGGTCTGGAAACCGGGTTTAACTATGAACTTCTGTGCAGATTTGCAGAACACAACCATTGCAATGTCAGGATACTACCGGCAGACAGGCGCGCTGACTATCTGGATTCACTGCAGCAGGGCAGAATTGACATAGTCATAACGCATCATGCGGACTCTCTCAAAATGGACGGGATAAGCATACTGAAGAAAGTGAATTCCTGCTCATCATGGGTCATCAAGACCACTGACCGGAACAAAGTACGGCAGATGAACACCTGGATCAGTTATATGACATCATCTCCGGAATTCCAGAAACTCCACAAACGGTTCAATTGTTTATTCAATCCCCACAAAAGAGCAGAGATGGGGATGGTCGTGCACACTGTAAGTCCTTATGACGACATAATCCGTACATATGCGAAGGAACTCGGGTGGGACTGGAGGATGCTTGCGGCTATCATATACCAGGAATCCAAGTTTTCCATAAGTTCAAGTTCGCGGCGAGGTGCACAAGGTCTTATGCAGATAATGCCTCAGACGGGGCTTTATTATGGAGTGAAGGACCTCATGAACCCCGAACAAAACATCATCGCAGGATCAAGGCATCTCATGAGGATGCAGAAGCAGTTCAAAAGAGAAGGAATGACTCAGGAAGAACTGATAAAGTTCACCCTTGCTGCATATAACGCAGGCGAAGGCAGAATCTCGGACTGTATAAGCCTTGCAGATGCAAAGGGAATAGACAGTATGAAATGGGATGAAATCGTGAACAACGTTATTCCCATGATGAGGGAAGACTCCATTCTTGAAGAAGAATCTGTAAAGCACGGAAAATTCCAGGGACATGAGACTATAGCATACATTGACAGCATACTCTCACATTACCGCGCAATCTGCGCAATCCATCCCGAAATATAAGAATACCGTTATTTGACGCGTACTGTATCCGCCGGATCAACTCTCGAGATGAATATGCACGGGATCAGGAGCAGAAGCATGATAACGACAAATGCGGCAAGGTCCGCAAACAGGATAGCACCTGCATTCACATACACCGGCACGAATGAGACAAAATAGTTCTCTGGATTCAATGTCAGCACATGAGTTGTACCCTGTATGGCGCAGAACAGCAACGCAATAAGATTGCCTGCAGCCATACCCTTCAGCACAAGCACCGCCGCACTTGAAAGAAAGGCCTTGGATATGGACCGGTCAGGCATACCTAATGCTTTCAGAAGACCTATTGTGGAAATATTCTCGAAAAGCATTATAAGAAGTCCCGAAATCATGTTGAATCCTGCTACAATAGTCATCAGCAGCAGGATGAAGAATACGTTGAAGTCCAGTATACCCAGCCAGTCATAAAGTACAGGGAACCGATAAACTGAAGATACGGCAATTACAGGGGCCTCGCTTTCTGAAGAATATGCATTAACATAGGCTCCGACTTCCTCAGTCACTTCACGGATCACACTCTCATCCTTATAAGATGCACCCAGTCTTACTTCCAAAGCGGAAACCTGATCATATTGCCATCCGTTCACCCTTTGAAGGTCATCAAGGGATGCATACACCACTATTCTGTCGTCCGTCTGCATCAAAGGATCGTAAACAGAAACGACATTGAATTGGCGAAGAGTAATCCTGTCTCCTATGAAATAGGTCAGCATTCTGTCTCCCGGTTTTAGACCGGATATTTCTGAGAAACGCCTGGGAACAGCGACCTGGAGGGATATGCTGTCCGGAGCATTGACACCGGAGACGGATGACTGTCCATCGGGGACAGCCTTGAAGAGCACTCCATGAATATCCGTACCGTTCTTCACGATGCCAGCCCGATACACGACAGGTATAACCTCATCCACTCCAGGCACCGACATAATCTTTTCCAGATAGGCAGGTTCCCTTTCCACGGGCTGACTGCTGTCCATGACGTTAAGGTCAGGAGGAGCCAGCTGAATGTCACCTGAAATGTCTGCCAGTCCATCACGGATTTCATGTCTGAATCCGTATGACACGGACACAGCGACAATCATCACAAGAAAACTGACGGCAATAGAAATCATCGCCATCTGCCCCTTGAACCTGAGCCTTCCACCTATGAAGTACGATACATCCATTATTTCTTCCTGGTATCCAATGCTTTAAGACGCGCCTGAACAGCTGCTTTCTCCGCTTCCGGGGCAACTTCGGCAAGCAGTGTGAGGTATTTCTTTTCCTGCTTCACATTCTTTATCTTACGTGCTGCTATCACCGCATTCTTTACTGAAGGATAATCCTTAGGATTCTTCTTCACAGCCTTCGTATAGAACTTGAGAGCAGTCTTTGCATCATTCTTCACCTTCATATGATAGCTGCCCACATTGGTTATAAAGGCAGCATCATCAGGATACAGCATAGACATCTTCTTCGATAGAGCAAGAAAGGCCTCCATCGACGCAGGAGTATCAAGAGTATAGAACGTTGCACAATATTCCTGTATGGCCTCTTTGAAAAATCCCTTCTCCACTTTCTTGCCGTCATATTCCCAAGCCCGCCTACCGACATTATCCTCAGCAATGAGTTCAAAGAGGTAAGCCAGCGCCAGATCCGGGCTTTCTCCTTCATAAGATATATAGGCATTGGCCTTCATGAAACGGAAATCAAGCATATCAGGGTGCAATGCGGCAGCATTATCCATCTCCGCCACAGCCTTCCCGAACAGTTCGTCATCGTATTTGAGCAGCTGATAATAATAGACATCCTTCCCGGTACTGTCTTTCAACGCAAGGACAGGCTGCTGCCCCAGATATGTATTTGAATCTTTCGTAACAACCTCGGTAGAACGCGCCTTCGCAAGATAATAGTCGACGCGTGCCGCAAGCATATCCACATTTGTGGAGTCTGCCTTCCGCCAATTGTCCAACAGCGTCCCAATGCCAAGGCCATCCGGGCCGAGACGTGACACATATTGCTCGTATTTCTTTGCATAATCAACATTCTGAGCATGTAGAGATATTGCCAGAACAAGAAGAATAAAGACATTTATCAATCGTTTCATATTTCCTTCGGTATATTCATTCTTATACGTCTGCTCTGAGGATGGAGGCTGTTGCATCTGTTTCCCAGATTCTTCACAAATCCCAACGGGAGGCCGGCATACCCGACTGTGACATATCCCTTCGGAGCATCCCTAAGGAGGATCGCATCCCTATGGAGATAAGCCAGGGCATCATGGATATCCAGGTCAACATAAGGGAACGCATCACGCCTGAACATCATAGAAAGGGCTAGATCGGCATCCGGAACAAGAATCTGTCCTTTCAACGTACCGACTGCACACCCTGCTGAAATCACATGCAGACACTGCTCAATAGTTGCTAGAGATCCGGCAATGACTGCCGGCACCGCAGTTACGGTATCTCCTTTCTGTCTGATGACGGTCTCCTTAGTAAGGAGCATATCTATTCCTTTCGGCAGCGGCTGTTCCTTCTTCACAGGACGTCCACCACGCATGGCACGCGCAGGTATATCGTTCATTTCAACAAAAGAGGTCTTACGCAATGCGGCGCAATATTGTCCTTCACCTTCCACATGACCAGGCACCAGGCTATACCCATGTTCAGTAGCAATTATCCCACCTGATACTCCGAGTGCATTATGGTCAAGGAGGCTCTCCGCCCCAAGTTCACGTGCTATCCATTCCACATTCAGGTCATTCTCATACCTGTTGAAAGTGCATGTGGAGTATATCATAATACCTTGCGTCGCCAATGCAGGCCATACATCAGCAATAATCCTCTTCTGGCGGGCCTCACACAAACCGACATTATCTTCAGACCACTGCTGCTGAGCCTGCTCATCCTTCCTGAACATACCTTCTCCGGAGCATGGCACGTCAGCGACTATTACATCGAAAAAGCCCGGAAGTGCAGCAAATGCACGCGGGTCATCGGAGGTAACCACCACGTTCGGATCTCCCCAGAGAGCGACATTATCTGCAAGCACACCTACCCTGGCCTTCATGACTTCATTTGCCACCAGCAGGAAATTATCTCCGCAGGCTTCACGCAAGGAAGCAGCAAGGTCTGTGGTCTTTCCTCCCGGAGCAGCACACAAATCCAGCACCCTCAGCGGTCTCGAAGACTGCGTGGACATTTCTGAAAGCAGTTTCCTGAACACATGTCCGACAAACATGGACGACGAATCCTGCACATAATATGCTCCGGCATGAAACATCGGGTCCAGCGTGAACTGCGGTCTCTGCTCAAGCAGCACCCCATGCTCAGACCACGGCACCGCACGTCCTTGCAGCGAACATCCGCGCTTAAAAGGATTAAGCCTCACTGACACAGACGCCGGCGAATCAAATGCAGAAAAAGCGACAAGGGCATTTTCGCTCCCTATCGCCTCTTCTAGATATCTTCTGAAGGATCCGTTCAACATATTATTATGACTTGAATCCCGAAGGATTAAAACCTTCCGGATACATTGAAGGATCCACACCTTCCGGCATACGTCCTTCCGACATGGCCACAAGTCCGTCCACCACCTTATCCAAAGCCTCCTGTATCTTCGATCCCAGGAGAGTCTTCATCATGAAATTGAGGTCTGCATCAAGGATTATCTGGAAATCCGTCTTATATGGATCCGATGCGGCATCGAAATGCATCGCCCTCCTGAATGCGAAAGGGGCGCCATCGTCCGCAAACTCCACCTTGGAGTAAGGAGTCCT
>JAEIGA010017415.1_pt1 | contig 10947 bp, 8 predicted proteins | sample 9270691 | NCBI WGS metagenome assembly JAEIGA01 (sample SAMN17057246, study PRJNA624740) | gut metagenome | biome: biome; isolation source: fecal sample | host: Bos grunniens | place: China: Xizang | collected 2019 | reverse complement strand
CCTTCGGAATCAGCGACATATCCTTTAGCAGCGCTCTTGACTTGGCCTTTTCCTCGCGTGTCCTTGCCTTCTTGTTGGCCCTGCGAAGCTTTGAAAGGAATGTCTCGGCAACAACCTTCGAAATCTGCGCTTTTTCCTCATAAGTAAACAAAGGAGACTCATTGATAAACTTCAGACGCTGTTTTTCGGCAAATGCAAAGTCGTAGTAATTCTTCCATTTGGGAGTGTGGACAATACTTGAGACTCTGGTATAATAATGATAGTATGCCTTGTCAATATATCCGACCTTTATGGATTCATTGATAAGTTTATATGTCAGACGTCTGTCCTCATAATATGAAAACTCAGGGAAATGCATCGTTTCGAAAAATTTCCTCTTGATTATCATTGTGCATGATGACACAGGGATTTTGTGCGAGAAATTCAGCATCAGCATTTCCTTTGGCGTCATGACTCTGCGCTCACCTGTCTCACGGTAAGAATACACAGGATCCTTATCATCAAAAATCTTCACATGATTCGAATATACTATGTCAAGATCGTTTTCGATTGCGTAGTTATAGTGATCTTCATACATATTGTGAGATACGTAATCATCACTATCAAGAAACGCGACATAATCTGCTGTAGCATCCTTCAGACCGGTATTTCTTGCTAGGGACAGATCTCCTACATCAAGATGAATCACCTTGATTCTAGAATCTTTCTCCGCATATTCCTGACACTTTTCCAAAGACTTGTCAGTAGATGCATTCTCAACAAGAATGATCTCGATATCTGTGAGAGTCTGACGCATTACAGACTCAAGGCATTTATCCATATAATCGTACGTATTATGTACGGGTATAATGACAGAAACCTTAGGCATTTTTTATTCTTCCACTGTTAAGTTTATAATCATATGAATGTCTTCCTTCCTCGCGGAAGTCAGCGTTGTATCTTGCCAATACATTTTTGAAAATCTCCTCATACTGAGGGATGAAAAGATCGTCCTTGGCCTCAAGATGACTGATGATCTCTGCTGCCAGAGACGACGTCACGGACAAGTCTGTCACACCATTATTGAAGCTCGTTCCCTTGATAGAGCCTGGTGAAACATTCAGTATCCTGTTGGAAGTTCCGGACTTCTCAAGTTCAACATTCACACTTTCGATAAAAATCTTAAGCGCTGCTTTGCTTGCTCCATATACAGAGAAGAACGGAGAGGACATAAATCCTGCGATGCTCACCATGACACCGCAGTAGAAGTCCTGCTTAGAATCGATCTTATCGTAAAACTTGTGAATCATACGCATGACTGCGGTTGAATTGACCGCCATGCTGCTGATGATATAATCTTCGCTCAAATCCTTGAATAGCGCAAGTCTTCCGAATCCGGCAGTGATCATCAGCGTGTCAATGTCTGTGAACTGTTCAAATATGGAGTAATCTTCCGACATGAGGTCGAACTGGTGGCATTCGAACTTGGGATGCATAACATCCGCCGATGGCACAGCTCTGTCCACGATGTAGACTTTATCGAAATCACCGCGTGAAGCAAAGGAGACAGCAATAGAAAGTCCGATTCCATTTGCTCCTCCCACAACTAATGCCTTTCTCATATCTCGTAAAAATTCACTCTGTCTGTAAATCTCTGCATAACGTCAGCCATGCGTATGCTCTCCTTAGGAGTCAGACGCGACGAATGCAGCCTCTTATTGACGATGCACGACACAAATTCCTGAATCTCATATCTCAAGCCCGGCTCGTTCCAGGTGTAGAAATATTTCTTATTCTTGTTCTGGTCCTCATATCTAAGCTCAAAATAATCCGTCTTCCACCAAGGTGACGGAACATAGACATAACCTGCCGTTCCGGAGATGACGAGGTTGCCCTCAGTCTTCACACCAAGACCCAGCTGGAACGAAGCGACAGCATTGTCAAACATAAGCACACCACGGGTGTATACGTCAACACCGTCATCATTGAGCCTGCTATAGATATTTATATTACGGTAATCCGTTCCCAGAAGTCTGAAAATAGGAAGAAGAGGATAGGAACCCATCTCGAACAAAGAGCCTCCCGCCTGTACCGGATCAAGTTCACGCTTCAGTTCAGCGGCCTTCCACAACTTGGACTCGGAGGCGTCGATACCTACGACATCGCCTATCATTCCACTCTTCACCAGAGTGATTATATGGTTGAAAGCAGGACTGTAAGCTGTCTTGTTGGCTTCCAGAAGCACCAGACCTTTTTCCTCCGCCAATGCATAAAGTTCACGTGCCTGTTCTCCGTCAAGTACCAACGGAGTCTCACAAAGGACATGACGACCATTTTCCAGAGCATATTTTGTCTGCACATAGTGGCATAGATGCGGAGTTGCAATATAAACGGCATCGACACCGGCCACCAGTTCTTCATAACTTGGGCACACAGTCTCAATGCCATATTTTGAAGCCATCGCATCTGCAACTGAAGCATCAGTATCATAAACTGCTGTCACCTTTACGGCATCAACCATATCTGTTTCCGGAATAAATCTAGATGCAATGCGACCACATCCCGAGACTCCCACCTTGACTACAAACTCAGACTCTGCACGAAGCATTGTCGAAGATATTCCCTCAGTACGCGGCAGATAAACGACCTCACAATATTCCTTGAGATAATCAAATTTGCCTTCCCAGTCTGAGCCTATTGCAAAGATGTCGACATCATATTTCTGAATGTCATCAATCTTCTGACCTACATAGTCCTCAATTATGATCTGATCGGCATATCCGGTCTCCTTCACAGCCTCAACTCTCTCCAGCACATTATTGCGCACATTCAATTTGCCACGCTCCCTGTCAAAGCTGTCATTGGTAACTCCAACAATCAGATAATCACCAAGTTCCTTCGCCCTTTTCAAAAGATTGACATGACCTTGATGAAGAAGATCGTATGTTCCGTATGTAATTACTTTTTTCATCTATTGAATTTACACCAGTTCAGCCCGTAAAATTAAATATTTTTTTTCATTTTCGCATTAATAATAATATCTTTGAATCCATTAAAACAACACCCCCTCAAACATGAAAGATCCTAAAAGAGTCATCGCAGTTCACCTATCACTTTTCTGGAAGACCTGGCGCAACATAGCATCCGCATTCATCAGATTGTTCAACCCTGTAAAAAAGGGTCGTGTAGTATGCTGGTCATATGACTTCAAACAATATAGCTGCAACCCCAAGGCCCTGACTGAATATATACTTGCAAACCATCCGGAATACGAGGTAATCTGGGTATTCCGCAAACGACTCGACATTTCATCAATTGAAGACAAGGTCAAATGTGTGCGATTCCGCACACTTGAATATCAGAAGGCCATCAATACGGCAGAATTCATAGTGACCAACTGCAGAACAGACCCATACAGTTATTATTGGAGAAAGCGCAAAGGCCAGAAGTACATCATGCAGTGGCACGGAGGCGTTGCACTCAAGAGGGTCGAAAAAGACGCTGAAGACAAGCTCGGATACAAATATCTCAGAAAAGCACATAAAGACTCTCAGGCATGCGACCTGATGATCTCAGGCAGCGGCAACCAGACAGACCTCATCAGATCAGCTTTCTGGTATGACAAGGAGATCCTTGAAAGAGGAACCCCTCGCAACGACGTCTTCTTCGACACCGAGCAGCACAAGAGCATGAGAGCAAAAGTATGCGAATACATGGGAGTTCCTCATGACAGCAAACTCGTCCTTTACGCTCCTACATTCCGCAAGCCTGTAACCCTCGAGCCATACCGCATCGACTGGGTAGCCACTACTGAAGCATTCAGGAAATTCTTCCAGTCTGACAATATAGTCATCATGCTCCGCCTGCATCCTAACATCATGAGCCGTGACACATCATCGCTCATCAATGCTCCGTCAGTCATTGACATGACAAAATATCATGATATGCAGGAACTTCTGTGCATCAGTGATGTTCTGATTACAGACTACTCGAGCTCCATGTTCGACTTTTCTCTGCTACAAAGACCATGTCTTCTATATGCCACTGACCTTGAAGCATACGACAGAGGCTACTACCACAAGTTCTCCGAACTGCCATACCCTATTGCACAGTCACAGGAAGAGCTCGTAAATGTCATCGAGACATTTGACCATCAGGCCTATCAGACTGCCCTGAATGATTTTATGCAGAACACTATCAGGATCTGCGAAAAAGGAGAAGCCTGCAAGGCCCAGGTAGAATGGATGAAGGCAAAGTCCATCTAAAACGGATGGAGTTTTGTTAAAAATTAATTTTAAAGTTTATTAAAAAAGTCTTTACCTGTTTAAAATTTATTTTGTCTGTTTAAAAAAGAGAAAAATCAGGAAAATCTTTTTTAAAATCTGACGATAGGATATATCGAGTGCCATAGATTTGCGAAAAAATGAAACACGCAATCATGGCACTTCTTTTTTCATTAGTTGTTGTTAAACCCTGCCCATGCCAAGAAAAGTCCCGCATGGTCGGGGTTGATTTGAATACATCCATACGCGGATCCGTCTGTATCAACGCAGGATATGGATTTGGAGAGCATTGGTCCGCCAGCGGAGATGTTTCCATTTCATATGACAGCCTGGTATATAGGAAAAACAAGCGCGAACAAGAGCATGATGCGCAATTTTCCGACAGAGAGTCATCATCGTCAGACTCGCGTCAGATCGTCACAGCTGCCATGGTAAGTTACTGGCCAAAGACAGTGTTCAGCGGTCCATACCTGTCCATCGGAGCGCAATCTCGCATGTCAGCAGGTATCATTACAGAAGCCGGCTATGTAGTCCCTGTATGGAAAGGGATAAATCTATCCATGGCAATACGGCTTTCGACGACACGAGGCATGCATCAGTCGCATGATGCCGGAAATATAAGAATAGGCATACACTACAGGTATTGACAATATGGAAAAACACCGAATTATCTACAATCTTGCTTTCATTATTTCACACACATCTGCCTATGCAGTATTCTGTAAGTCCATGCTCGTTCTGAGTCTGATCGGTCTGATCGTTTCGGTGTCGCAAGGATGCAGCAAACATCCTCAGGACAGCGACTTCACTGAGAGCATGAAACAAACCTCAGTGAAGTTTGCAGTCCATAATTTCCAGAGCATGCAGATGAAATCACTGGATGCCTTGGTTTTCAATGATGACCGGCTTCAACGCCTGGACTGCTATCAATGCTTTGAAAATTGGGAGGAGGGAGAGAAATTCATCGGATCCTGCAGCGGAGACAAGATACTTCTGCTCTGCGCAAACATGCAATGGGATAGAGACTGTTGGAGAGAGTACAACTCTTTCAAGAAGGCTAAGTCGCTTAAAGTTGATCTTGAAAATGAAGACAGGGCACATCCTGTCATGACGACATATAGTCATATAGAAGCTGGAGAGAGTGTGACAGCCGAGCTGAAAAGACTGACAAGCGAAGTGGAATTACGGTCTGTCAGCTGCGATTTTACAGGAAAGCCTTATAGTGGAGAATACATAACAGACGCAAAGGTTTACCTGATGAATGTAAATGCCTGCTGCAGCATTCTTCCTGATGAGGGTGACGGCATGGAACGAATCATCAACCACAGAGGACTCATTGAAGCAGATATTAATGTATTTAAAGATACGGGGTTGATATTCAGCAAAATGGAAGACATTACCTCAAGCCGTTCAAACCATGCTGTCAAACTCCTATGTTACCAGAACACAAACTCCGAAGAAAGCATTGGATCTCCATTTACCAAGCTGGTGATTGAGGGAAAAATACAAGACGAGACATGGTACTGGTCACTTGACATCAACCGTTCGGAATCAGGCAACGGGATCAGGCCGAATATGAGATATATCTTCGATATCACAATACGCAGCAAGGGAACAAAAGATCCCAACATCACCATCACTCCGGAAATGACCGACATAACTTTTGAGGTAGAACAATGGAAAGAAAAAGAAGCATATTGTGTATCATTCTGACGGTTGCTGTCACTATAAGCAGCTGTCTGCCCATCCCCGTTCCAGCAACAAAGACCTGTACTACAAGGCTGATCTTTGACGCCGGCAGCATGAAGACCAAAGCACTGAATCCTGATGAAACCCGAATAAGCGATGTCAGCATTCTTGTGTTCGATGCCAGCGGACATGCCGAGGAGTGCATATGGCTCCCCCAAGCAGGAAAGGATGTCACGATACAGCTGATAAAAGGTAACACATACAACATCAGAGCCTGTGCGAACTTCGGATACAAGGTATACGCGGACCACATGGATGAACTTGCTGAAATCTCATACTATATGGCATATCCGGATGAGTATCGGGAAGGCATGCCCATGTTTGCTGCAATCGACGGCTATATTGCAGGAGAAGACGGCTCCATCAAGATTCCGTTTCAAAGACTCATGGCCAAGATCAGCCTCAAGATGGACCGCAGCAGACTTTCTGAGGACGTATCGCTGACCGTCCTTGCAGCAAGGATCGGAAACTGTCCCAAAAGCGTAAACATATGTGGTCCAAGCAGGGTATCATCGCATGATCAATGTTTTTCCAAAGGCTTCAGCAGAGGAGAATTTGAAACGGCACCACTGAATGCCGGCGGTCCCGGCCTTGTCAGTGGTGAAGTAGCTCTATATATGCTTGAAAACATGCAGGGAGATATGAGTCCCTCCATTGCCGAGGATCAGGAAAAGACTTTCCCGACCGGCGACATTCGAAGTGAAATATGTTCTTATATCGAACTGGAGATGGAATATTCGTCATCAACCCAGTATTCTTACCATAAGAATCTGATCTACCGATTTTATCTTGGAGACAGTAGAAACAATCTGGATGTAGAGAGGAACTGCCACTACAGTATCACAGTAAGGCCGGAAGATGACGGCCTTTCCGGTGACGGATGGAGGGTGGACAAGAGCGGATTAGTCCAGGACGGCCCCGTGAGTTTCGCATCGTATCCTTCAGAATATATCAGAGGAAACATCGGTGACAAGGTTCACATCTGGTGTGAGTTCAGTCCGTTAAGGGCTCCTTTCGATGTCGGTCTTGAATACATGGAAGATGATAAGGCGGAGGGCATATATGATTATGAAATCGATGCAGACGGGCATGGAGCCACATTGACACTGACAGGTCCGGGAGTTGGTCTTATATACATGGAAGCGGGCGACCCGATAAACGACGCCGCCCTATTCATAATCGAAGTGAATCTTCCTGATTCTACAGATACTTAGCAGTGTGTGAGTCCCTGCACTTTTTGAGGTCCTCCGGAGTGCCAGCAAATACCAGGTTTCCACCGCCGTCTCCGGCCTCGGGGCCAAGATCGATCACCCAGTCAGCAGCTCTGATGACATCCATATTGTGTTCCACGACCACAATGGAGTGTCCCTTTGCCAGCAAAGCATCAAACGACTTCAGAAGTTTCTCCACATCATAGAAATGTAGTCCGGTAGTCGGCTCATCGAAAATGAAGAGTATTCGTTGTGGCTTGCTTCTGCTGCCGGTGTCAGTCATGGACAAGAAGTACGCAAGCTTGATTCGCTGGCTCTCACCTCCTGAAAGTGTACTGCTGCTCTGTCCAAGCTTGATGTATGACAGTCCGACATCAACAAGCGGCTGAAGGCGCTCTGCGATCCTTGTAGCAGCCGGTTCACCTTGTGCAGCAAAGAATTCGATAGCCTCCTCAACGCTCAAATTGAGGATATCATCGATATTGAGCCCTTTATATTTTACTTCAAGAATTTCCGGCTTGAACCTCTTTCCACCGCAGGATTCACACACCATCGACACATCTGCCATGAACTGCATTCCGATCTTCACAAAGCCTTCTCCCTGACATTCAGGACATCGTCCGCCATCAATATTGAATGAAAAATGCGACGGTGTGAAATTGTTCATCTTGGCATATTGCTGCTCCGACAGAAGCTTTCTGATGTCATCATATACCTTCAGATATGTAACTGCATTGGAGCGAGAGCTCTTACCTATCGGATTCTGATCAACATATTCAACCTGAGTAAGCCTCTCGAGATTGCCGGAAAGGTCTCGGAATGTTCCAGGCGTCGATCCCATCTGGTTCAGATGACGATAGATTGCAGGATAGAGGATATCACCTACAAGGGAAGACTTTCCACTACCGCTGACTCCTGTCACCACAGTCAGAACGCCCAATGGAAATCTGACATTGATATCGTTCAGATTGTGCTCCATGGCACCCTCCACAGTGATAGAGTAATCCCATGTTCGTTTCTTTCTCATGTAACGTGACCTCACACCTTCAAGGTACTGCAGCGTAAGGGATCTTTCCTTCACTTCGGGTGCGACCTCATCACCGATACGTCCGGAGAAAATAATTTCGCCGCCATTGATACCAGCCTTAGGTCCTATATCGATGAGCAGGTCAGCCGCTCTCATGATCTCCTCATCATGTTCCACCACAACCACAGTGTTACCAATATCACGAAGCCTCTTCAGCACTGATATAAGTCTCTCTGTATCACGAGGATGTAGTCCGATACTAGGTTCATCCAGGATATACAGGGAACCTACCAGAGAACTTCCAAGCGCAGTCACAAGGTTGATGCGCTGGCTCTCACCGCCTGACAAAGTATTCGATGTTCGATTCAATGTAAGATAACCGAGTCCTACGTCATCTATATACTTAAGACGGGACACTATTTCCTCGATAGCCTTATTTGCTATTGTGTGTTCGTACTCTGTAAGATCTATATTCTGGAGGAAATCCAGAAGTTCTCTGACATTCATGCAGAGCATCTCGTGAATAGTCTTTCCTCCCACCCTGACATACAGCGCCTCCTTCCTTAGACGGCTTCCGCCACAAGAACTGCAGACTGTCTTGCCGGAGTAGCGGTTCAACATATATTTATATTGTACCTTGTATCTGTTGGACTCGACCCAGCGGAAAAATTCGTCAAGGCCGATTATAGACTCTTCTTCCGTTTCAGCAGGACACCCCTTCCATATCTTGTCACGCACCTCCTGACTAAGGTTACAGTATGGCTCAAATATCGGGATCTCATATTTAAGAGAGTTCTTCACGATAAGGTCTTTGAACCAGCCCATCTTCTCGCCTCTCCAGCAAGCTATGGCGCCGTCATAGATGCTCTTGCTCTTGTCAGGCACCACCAGATCCTCACTTATACCGATGATCTGTCCGAGTCCGCCACACACTGGACATGCTCCGAGAGGGCTGTTGAAACTGAAAAGGTATTCGTCAGGACGGGTAAACTCCAGGCCATCTGCCTCGAAACGGTTCACGAACTTCTTAATTTCAACGCCGGCATCAGCCAACTCCTTGCGTACAAGCACAGTTCCCTCACCTTTGTCAAAAGCATTATTTACGGAAGCATGAAGCCGTGTCCTGAGATCTTCGTCGGTACTTGGAAGACGCAGACGGTCAACCAAAAGATATAGCTGTTCCGGGAAATCTCCGGTCTCGGCACCTTTCATCACCTCCTCGATCCTGACAGCCTTATCGGTAAAGAAACGGGAATATCCTTCCTCCTTAAGCTGGAGCATCAGCTCTACCTTGTCAGTGCGAGACTCCCAGTTCAGGTCTGCCAGCACATATGCAGCAACGGCATCACCGTCATATATATAGGAGAGAACATCCTCGACAGTATGACAACGCACCTCTTCTCCAGAGACTGGGGAATAGGTTCTGCCTATTCTGGCAAAAATCATCCTGAGATAATCGAATATCTCTGTGCTCGTTGCTACTGTGGAACGTGGATTACGCGTATTGACCTTCTGCTCGATTGCTATTGCAGGCGGAATACCTTCGATCAGCTCGACATCGGGCTTGGACATACGCCCGAGAAACTGCCTTGCATATGAAGAAAGACTCTCGGCAAAGCGACGTTGTCCCTCTGCGAAGAGAGTATCGAAAGCCAATGATGACTTTCCCGATCCGGAAATACCGGTTATGACAACAAACTTGCCACGTGGAATCTCCACAGTGACATCCTTCAGGTTATTGACCTTCGCTTTCCTTATAATGATATTTCCTTCTTCCTTCATCGCAATAGGCTCGCCTTAGGCAAGCCTACAAATGTACGAAAAATACTCGACATTCCGGATACATCACTTTAACGCAACGAATCCTACGCCACCACAAAAACGCAAACACCTATCATTCAACAACTTACCAATCATACTTACAGCACAAATACAGCAAACATAATCAGCAAAGCATTATTAATCAACGACTTATATCTCAGAGGGTATAAAGAAAATTTTAGAGCAATTGACGGGATATGGTTCAGAAATTGATAATATCATCACGGCTCGGAATGCACCGACGCTATATATAAACAATTTAACAGATAGGAGATAAATATATGTTACCAGCAAGACGATTCAATCAGTTCGGTCTGACAGATTTCTTCAATGACCTATTTGAAAACAGGTCGTTGGAAAAGGTTGGGGTAAATACACCAGCTATTAACGTCATTGAAACCGACAAGGAGTACAAGCTCGAATTGGCAGCTCCTGGAATGTGCAAAGACGATTTCCAGATCCACATCAACAAGGAAGGAAACCTTGTGATCGAGATGGAAAAGAAGAATTGCGGATGTAAAGGCAAGGAGGAAGACAAAAAAGAATGCAAATTCTTAAGAAAAGAGTTCTCATACTCAAAATTCAGCCAGACATTGCTTCTTCCAGACAACATCAACAAGGAAGCTATTGATGCTCAGGTCACTAATGGTATTTTGAGGGTTACAATCCCTAAAGTGGAGAAACCTCAGCCAGAGGATGAAATCAAGAAAATTGAGGTCAAATAGTAAAAATGTTTAAAAAAGTACGCAAAAAATTTGGAGGTTCCGATTTTTTGCGTACCTTTGCATCCGCGTTCGAGAAAAACGCATAAGTCTGAACAAATTGGTGCGGTAGTTCAGCTGGTTAGAATACCGGCCTGTCACGCCGGGGGTCGCGG
>JAEIGA010017414.1_pt1 | contig 10947 bp, 9 predicted proteins | sample 9270691 | NCBI WGS metagenome assembly JAEIGA01 (sample SAMN17057246, study PRJNA624740) | gut metagenome | biome: biome; isolation source: fecal sample | host: Bos grunniens | place: China: Xizang | collected 2019 | reverse complement strand
TAAATACCTACTTTTGTTTCAATTGTTTTTTCTAATAATATTTTATCTTCTTCATAAGTTGCATTTGTATAACCTAAGTTATATGAACCAACTAAATATGTGAATGTATATTTTTCTTCTTTTTCTAGTTTATCAAAACTAAAACGTTCATATTCACCATTAATTGGTAAATTTTTATATGAAACTAAAGTACCACTTGAATCTCTCACATATAAAATTACACGATTAGATTCAATAGCACCATCTAAATCTGTAACTTTAACATCATAGTCTATTAAAGATTCATTAGTAAATTGATTTACTATATCAATAGTTGCAGGTTGCTTTAAAGTTGCAAATTCAGTAAGGTTTAATAAACCTTTAATATTATAAACTTTAGATCCTTGTTTAACATCAGTTGTAACTTCTATTTTATAATATGTATTTGAATATAGACCTAAAAGTTCTAGTAAATACGAATTACCTGTTGTTTTTAAGTTAACAACATCTTCGCCTTCAATTGTAACTTCTTTTACGATTTCATCAGTACTTTTAACTTTAATTGTAAAGTATATTTTATCTAGTATTGCTAAAAGTTTTTCATCAGTACTAGATTGATTAATTGTTAAATCAAATATAGCATCTGTTTGTGTTAATTCTTTTTCTTCTAAATTAAAACGAACAAATCCTAATGTTGAAAGTGGTTTAGTTGTAACTTTACCTTGTTTTAATAATACGTTTTTTTGAACACCATTACCATCTTCAAGATCATAATCAGCATATACTAAAATATTATATACACTATTTATATCTAAATCACCAACATGAATATTACCATCACCAACAGGACCTTGTGTAATGATGTTATTATCACCATCAGTTATAACATAAATTAAATTTTCAATATTTACATTATCAACATTTGTTATTCCAATAAATGCATCAAAATATGTAAGATCTGTTCCTGTAATTGCAATATCAGCTGTTGGTTTAGCTTTTAATGTTTTAGATTTTGTAACATTATTTTCGACAACTAATTCATTACCAGCAATATCATAAATTACAAATTTAACATCATATATTGTATTTGATTTTAATGAAGGTGGTGTTTCATAATCAATTTCTTGTAATTTTTTAAGTTTTTGAATATTACCACTAGATACTAAATATCTTTCACCATTTATATAGGCTTCCATATCTTTAATACCTTTTAAAACTTCATCATTTTTCCCATTCATAAATTTCATTTGATTAAATTCTAATTTATTAGGATATAAATTATCGTTATTATACACAAGTTTAATAGGTTCTAGTAAACTTATATCTTTTGTATGTATAGTTGTTGTTAGCATTGTCTTTTTAATTAACTTATCATGTTCATTACGATAAGTAAAATATGCTACCAGTTCAAATTCAGTATTAGGAAGTAATCCTGATATTTCAAATGTTCCAGTACTATACAATGTCTTTCTTAAGAATGTTTTTCCATTATATTTTATTTCATAAGTTGGACTTGTTTCAATTCTTCTAGCATTATCATTTAATGTTAGATTAACTTTAAATGAATAAACAGATGTTGAAACAACTTCTGTTGTAGCTTCTGGCTTAATATATACATATTCATCTTCCGGAATAACAAACTCCTCATCTCTTACAGGAGGTATAATTTCTTCTGGAATGTATATTTCTGGCTCTTCTTCTTCAACAATAACCTCTAGATTTAAAAGCATATCTCTATAACCTATACTGCTATTAAAGAAATGCACAGTATCTAAATCATCAATTCCTGTTATAACACTATAAAGGAATGTTTCATTATAAAGGAAATAATACCTTATTTCATGTTCCATGAAATAAACAATACTATTCATTGGTATTTCACGGGTTTCATCACCTAAATCAATTGTTATTTTAGTTGCATTTAAATATACCTTATCTTGGACATTAAATAAAAAATAATTTTCTTTATCTACTCTATCCATTGATGTACCATTATAAAGTGCACCTTCTGATAATATAGCATTATCAAAAGTAGTAGATATTTTAAAATCTTCCGTAATAAGTATTTTGTAGTTACCCATGTTAGATACACGGGAACCATCTTCACTAAGCATAGGATATTCAATACTTATTTCTTCCTTTTGATTTTCACCAATAAAATATTTATTACCTTGCTTATATACTTGTTCATTTTCATCGGCTACAGTATAGTCGATTTTAACGTCTTCGCCCGAAAGTCCATTAACATATAAGTTTTCAATTACCTTATTAGACGTAAAAACATAGCTTTTATTATCTATTTTAAAAGCTAATTGAAACCTCATGAATATTAAATAAAACGATCCGGCAATCACCGCAAAAAGTAGTGCGATTATCATTATATTTTTTTTCATATCATCACCATTATTCTACTAATATTATTTTACTTTATAATAGATAAAAAAGTCAATTAAAAAGGTGTTAAACAACACCTTTTATTTAATCATTTTGTTCTAATTTTTTTAGGTAATCAAAATTTTTCATTAATAATTTAGAACCATCATTATGTATGATACCATCAATTCCTAAGTTTATAGTATAATCTCCATGTTTAGCTAAAACATCTTCAGTTACACGTTTTAAAACAGTCATTTTATCTTCATTGTAATTGTACATGTAAAGTTCATCATTGAAATTATAAACAACATATGAAAATGGAGGTAAAACATATTTTGTATTTCCTACATATATTTCAGTTTCATTTAGAAAGAAATATAAATCATTGCCATCAAAAAGAAATCCATTATTGATTGCATAATTTAAACTTTTATCCTGAATATAGTATGAACCATCAATTAGGATACGAGTAAATTTATTTATTCTTTTTTGAACAAATCCATTTTTTGTCATAACAAGTGACATATCACCTGAAAACAATACTTGTTTTTTATTTTTAAAATAAATTGGTTCAGAATCAAAATAATGTTCATAATCACCTGTTGTAAGTTTAATATATTGATTTTCACTACTCATTGTAATTTGTGATGTATATTCAAATTTACCTTCACCAATATAGAAATAAATCTCTTGTCCTTCTTCAGTTTTATATGTAACTATTTCTTCCTTTGCGGAATTAAGAATATTTATATATATAACACTTACTATTAAAATAGTAATAGCTGAAATTATATAAGGTAAATATTTATTTAGATTTTTTCTTACTTCTGGACTTAGCTTTTGAGTCATCTTCAGCAACTCCTCCTACTTTATCTTTTAATTCTTTAACCATTTTATCAACATGTTTTGGTTTGAAAAAGGCATTTTCCATATCGTTTTTTAAAGCTTCTTTTTTAATATAAATATGTTTTTTAAGTATATACATTATATCTCTTATATATAGATAGAATGATACTATAAAACCAAATAACATTGTAACAACGCATAATAATATAGCATACCAAATAGCATCAACATGCAAGATATAATCAATAAAAATATCTTTTGAAATTATAATCAAATATAAAATTACACATGTTAGTAAATCAAATATTATATTAACAGCTCTAAAATTGAAAATATTAAATACAAATGTTATAAATAATAGGAAAATAAATGTTATATAAGTGGATCCTATATTTAATAATGAATAAACTATATAGATAAATTTTAATGTTACTAAGGTAATTGATATAATTTGACCATTAGTCAAATTTAAGAAAATACCATAAAATCTAAGTTTATCCTTTTTTAGTTTAAAATTTTTAAAATAAATTTCAGCAATTACTAATACTAAAATAATAAATACTGCAAAAAATATGAAGAAATTGAAGAAATAACTTATAACACTAGTTAGCTGTTCCATCGTCTTCCATCGTTTTTCTAATTATTAAATTAAATTCATTTTCTTTAGACATGTAAAAGGCTAGAACGTTTTCATAAGCCTTATTTACATTTGGACCTTCAAATGATATAGAACCTTCAATTTCACCAAGTATTGGCATATAATCTTTCATTATTAATAGATTATAGTTAGTACTTTTTATTCTTATATATTTTACATTATCGTATGTAATTAAACCTTCATTTATAGTGAAGATATTTACTTTAAACTCAGTATCTTGTATTGGTGCTGTTGCTTTTGCTTTATCTTTTTTACTCATTTATTTTACCTATATATAATAGTTTACTTTCGTCCATGTCATCATATGTTCCTTTGATGATTTCTTCTAAGTCAGTTAAACAATCATTGATATCAACAAATTTTCCTGGAATACTTGTATAGTTTTCAGCAACGAACATTGGTTGTGAAAAATAATTTCTTATTTTTCTCGAACGATAGAAGATATTTTGGTCATCTTGTGATAATTCGTCTACCCCAAGTACAGCGATAATTTCTTCTAGTTCTTCTGCTCTTGTTAAATATTTTAATACTTGTTCAACTAAGTTATAATGTCTTTCACCAATTTTTTCAATATCAATAAGTTTAGAATTAGTTCTAAATACATTGATTGCTGGGTAAAGACCTTTTTCAGCAGTCTTTCTGTCTAGAACTAGTTGTCCATCAAGGTGTCCTATGATAGTTTGAACAGCTTCATCAGTAATATCATCGGCTGGAATATAAATTGCTTGGAATGATGTAATTGATCCATTACCTGTAGAATTAATTCTTTCTTCTATGGTACTAACGTCATTTGCCATTGTTGTTGGATATCCGTTTTCAACTGGAACACGTTTAAGCTCAGTTGAAATTTCAGCTTTAGCTTGTACATAACGGTAAATATTATCGATGAATAAAAGAACGTCTTGATCTCTTTCATCACGTAAATATTCAGCAATAGTAAGTCCACTAGATACAGCTTTATAACGTGAAAGTGGATTATCACCCATTTGTCCAAATACAATTGAAATTTTATCTAAAAGATCAGATTCTTTCATTTCATCATAAAGTTCTTTACCTTCCCTAGAACGTTCTCCAACCCCAATAAATACGGCATTCGAGTTACGACTCTTATAGATATTATTGATTAATTCTTTAATAACTACGGTTTTACCAACTCCGGCACCACCAAGTAGACCCATTTTAAACCCTTTAGCAATTGGGGCAAAGAAGTCAATAACTTTTATACCAGTCCATAAAACTTCATTATTTACATCAATTTCATCAAGTTTTAAACTTTTACTATTTATATTCTTTCTTTGAGTTGAATCAACTTCTTTACCATCTATAGGTTCTCCATAAGCATTAAATACTCGTCCAAGAACTTTTTCAGAATATTCAACTTCAAGTCCATCACTTTTTTTGTAAACCTCTACTCCTTTTGATAAACCAATAACAAGTTTTAAGGCCATACAAATTATTTCATTATTATTGATTTCAGCAACTTCAAATTCGTATAATTTATCTCCAACTTTTGATTCTAATACATCACCAATTTTAACGTCAACATCTTCAAGTCTAAAAATATTAACACGGATATCAGAAATGGATATAATTTTACCTATTAACATTCTTCTTCATCCACCTTTCTGTAATTTCCTAATTGTTTTTTAAAGTTTTTATATTTCTTTTCTTTTCTTACTACTTTTGCTTTTTCTTCATTTCTTGCTGTAATTTTTTGTTTTGCTTCGTGCGTAATTTTTTCTCTCATAATATTTTCACTAGCACGTGAATTGGCTTCGCAGATTTTTATTTCATAACAAATATAATATGATAATAAACTACTTAAGATTTTATTAATACTTGTTTCTGCTGCGAAGTCAACATCTAGATTAAGTCCTTCTGGTTTTTCTAATTCTACTGGGAAAAGTTTTTTTGTTTCAAATCTAATATCATTAGTATTGTAATAATGATTATATATAATGTTTACTTCTTTTAATCTTCTTTCATTAATATAATTAAACATTAATTCTTGAATTTTAGGGAACTCTTCATTGAAATTTTCTTTTTCAATTATAAATAATGTATTATCATCAACATAATTCATTTTTCGACCTATAACTATTTTTTTTCCTGTTTTATCTTTTTTCAGAGCACTAATTACAAGTGAATTAAAGTTCCCACAAAATCCAAGGTCATTTCCAACATATATATTAATGATGTCTCCATCATTTTTTTCAAATAAAATTCTTTTATCTAATGTTAAATTTTTGTTAAAGTATATTTCACATATTACTTTATTAAGTTTTTGTTCAAATTCAAAATATTTTTCTGCAAATTTTTTGGATTTATCAACTCTAAGTAACGCATGGAAGTTCATTACTTTAACAATGTTTTCTATATTAGCCACTAAACTCTTTAAATCTTTCTAGAATTTCTTCTTCTTTTAATGGAGAATATTTATATTGTATTAGATTATTTAAAAGTTTAGCCCCATTAATCATTTTATCTCTTAATTCAGGACTCATTTCATCAACGTTTGATAATTCGTATACTTCTTTAGTTTCAAGATAACTTAATAGTTTTTGTCTTACTTTTGAACCTAATTTTTTAGTAGCTTCATTTTGAACACTACCACCTAAACGCGAAACGCTTAACCCATAATCGATTGCTGGTTTTATCCCTTTTTGGTAATTCTTAGAAGATAAAACTATTTGACCATCAGTGATCGAAATTATATTAGTAGAAATATAGTCAGTGATATCTCCACCTTTAGTTTCAACTACTGGTAGTATTGTTATACTTCCACCATTTTTATATTGACATCCTCTTTCTAGTAATCTAGAGTGAAGATAGAAGATATCAGATGGATATGCATCACGTCCTGGTGCTTTACCAGAAATTAAGCATATTTCACGATATGAATCTGCATGTTTCTTAAGGTCATCTAGTACTACTAAAACATCATATCCTTCATATAAATAATTTGCAGCAACAGAAAGTGCATAATATGGAGTAAATGAAATTGCTGGTGGAAGGTCATCATTAAATGCTGTAATTATAATTGTATAATTCATAGCTTCTCTTTTTAGTAATTCATAATAAAGTTCTTTAACTTCTTTTTTTGTTTTTCCTATCGCAACATAAATACAAATCATATTTTTGCCTTTTTGATTAACGATAGCATCTAAACAAATTTGAGTTTTACCTGTCTTTTTATCCCCTATTATTAATTGACGTTGACCTTTTCCAATAGGATATATTAAATCTATTCCTGCAATTCCAGTAAACATAGGTCTTTTTACACTAGTTCTATCCATTATTGGGAATGTTTCAATTTCAATTGGAATCTCAACAATATTTTGAAATTTTTTATTATTTAATTTGTCTGTTCCAAATATATCAATAATTCTTCCAAGTGCATCTTTTGAATATTCACCTTTATATTCATTATTTGTTCTATAAACACTATCCCCTACAACTATATTTTGTGATTTATGTAATAGTGAAACAGTAATATAATTTTTTTCGATTTTAGATACATATCCAAATCCTTTGTCTCCTATATTTACTCTTTCATAAAATTGAACATTTTCAAGTCCTGTTACTTCCAAAATGAAGTCTTTAACTACAGTTACAGAACCAACTTCATATATATTGTTTGAAGATTGTATTTTTTCGTTTTGAGTTTTAATTTGTTCATTTATATATTCTTCTTCAGTAATAGCATCATCATTGTTTTTTAATTTTCTTTCAAAAACATCTGGTAATGTCTCATTTTGTTGAAGTTGTTGAGTTATAACTTCTTCATCAATATCGACAGGAATTGCTACTTCTTCTTCATTTGCAGGAGCTTCTTCTTGTTCTTGATTTTCAGCACTAGCAGGAACTTCTTGTTGTTCCTGATTCTCAACGTTAACAGGAATTTCTTGTTGTTCCTGATTCTCAACGTTAACAGGAACTTCTACTGGTTCTTGATTTTCAACGTTAACAGGAATTGCTTCTTGTTCTTGATTTTCATTTTCCTTAATTTCAACTACATCTCCCATATTTAATCCTTTCTAATATGATAAATGGTATTCATAAATATTGTTATGATATTTAATTTTTATACCTCTAATAATATTTTTATCATATATTGTTTTAATATTATCTGCTAAATCATCATAATTTTCTTTTTCATTTCCAACATAAACATAAATTGTTGGATCATTTTTTGCTAATTCAACATCTAGAAATTTAATAAAATTATTAATTACAAAATTTCCGTAATGTTCTTCATAATTTTTAAACAATTCTGTTTTTGCAATTTCTAATTCTTGTACAATTTTTAATTGTTCTTCTTTAGATTTTGTTACTAAATTAAATAATCCATATTTTTCAAGTTCTTTTTTGATTTTACTTATATCTTTATAATATGTATTATCTTCATTTTTACTTTTAGAAGCAAATTCTAATATGATTTTTTTAAAATCATGATTAAATTCTTTATCAATTTGTCTTATGATATCAACAAGGCCTTCAACTTTATAAACAGGAGTTTCCTTTGGAATTACAACACTTACACCATTATTAGATTGTTCTTGAACAGTTTCATTTACTTCTTCTTTAGTTATTTCCTGCGCTTTTAAATTGTTTAATTCTTGTTGTTTAGCTTCAATCATATCATCGTATGATTGAAGCTTCATCATGAAGAAAACTTTTGTTTGTTCATTTATAGTTTTTACTATTCTTCTTAGTAGTATAAACATAATTAATGTTAATACTACTACAATTCCAATTACAATTAAAATTATTTTTAACATAATTATCCGAGTAATGGATTAAAGAATAGTAAGAAGAATACAAATGCAAATAAGAATAATAAGAACACTGTTGTAACAATCATTATAGTCATAATTGAATGAACAACATCTTGTTTAGTTTCTGGATTTCGGCCTACTGCTTCAGCAACACGAGAAGCCATGATTCCAATTCCTATTCCAATACCTAGAAATGCAAGTCCTAGCATTGTTCCTATAGCTTGTATAGTACTACTTAATACTGCTTCCATATTAAACCTCCTTAATTTATAAATTTCGCATATGTTTCATAACTTATATTTGAACCAGCATATACTACTTGATGTAATTTCAAAATAACCAAATATTCTAATGATGCTGCATCAAAATAACCTTGGAAAGTTCCATTTTTAATTTCTGCTTCTGTAATTGTACGTGTACCAATTATATTATCGTTATTATATAATGTTACTTCACATGATGACGGAATATAATTATTATTAAATATTACTTTATAGTGAATACCACTAGAAGTAATTTTAGTTATTTTAACTTTGTAATTTATCCCTTTAGTTTTTACTTTTAATGAATCTGTAACGGTTTCAATTGTATCGTCCCCAACAGCTTTTACAACTTTATAACCATAACTAATTTCATATGCATGATCTGGAATTAAATTTGTTATTGTATAAGTATCATTTGATTTACTAAGTTGATATTTAGTTACTTCATCACCATTTTTAATACTTACAAAAATTTCAGAATATTCATTATTTGGATCAAATACAGCATAATTAATTTTTATTGAGTTAACATCTGATGAAACATTTTTTAATGTTGTCCATCTTGTTAAATCTAGATATGCTTCTTCTTTATTCATTTCAATTTGAATATTTTCATTCATTCCACTCATACTACTTGATAAATTATTAAAGCTATTTTTAATAGCATTAAAATATTCATCATAATATCCAAGTTCTGTATCTACTGTTTCAGATACATCCTCTTCTTCTTCTTCATAAAGATTTGAACTACCAATTACGGCTTTTAAATCAACTTCTTTATTTTCACCAATTATTAATTTTTCGTTTGCAATGTCAAAATCATATTGTGTACCTTTTAATATTAATGGTTTAATTGTCTTAACATTGTTTTCAAAATTGATAAATGTAGCATTACCTTGTTTATCTATTTCAACAATAAGATAATCAGTTGTTTTAATACTACCATCACTTGTTTGTAATTTTTTGTCTACAAACATATATTTACGGTCTGATATTTTAAAGAAGAAAGGGGAAGCTGACTTCACAATTTCTGTTTGTTCTGTCACCTTTTCTACTTCCCCATTGCTTGCAATCATGTATGCTGTACCATAAAAATATAATTTATAGTCCCCTTCTTTAAATACTACTGCATCCTTACCTAATTTTTCTTTATATGAATTAGATTCTTCATCAGTATAAGAAATGTAGTAATTTTTATCAAATCCTCTAGTTAGAACTCCACCATTTTTAAGTTCGATATAATTGTTTTTATAATCAAATAGAATTCCACCATTTGCAATGTTATATGTATGATTTGCTTTTTTAAGTTGGTAACTTATAAAATAAGCAAACACACCAATAATTCCTACAAACAATATTGCCATAAAAACAAATAACACACTGTTTTTAGGTCCTAATTTTCTTGTTTTCTTTTTCATATAGGATTAATAACACCTCTTTCTATTTGATATAGTTATATTCGGCTGATTCTTCAACCATTATTTTAGATTTTCTTAAGAATTGTAATTGTAAGTAATATTGCCCTGTATCAGGAAGAACAGTACTTAATGTATAGTAATAATACGTAATACCTTCTTCAAGTGTAAGAATAACAGGAGTAAATTGTTCTTCTGAATCTAATGAATATCCATTACTTGCATAAATAGAATATCTAATTGTATCTATTTCAGTTAATTTGTATGAATCATAGAATAATAATCTTATACGACTTGTATCATTTGAATCAACTGTAAGCGAGAAATTACCAAGATTAATACCATCTGTTTCTGTTAAAGTACTTGAATATTTTTTAGTTCTTGGAGCAATTGTTGCTTCTCCATTTAAGATATTAATTGCATATTTAACTTCGATTGAATATTTAGTACCTTGTACTAGATTTTCTGTTAATGAGAATTTTTTTGTTGCACCAGTTGAGAATTTAACATCTTTATATTCTTCTGGAGTTATGTCATTACCATAATCATCTGTAAATGTTACTGAATATGTATCTTCAACAACGGCTTTACTAGTATCGAAGAAATTTACTTTGAAATCCATACCATCGAGC
>JAEIGA010017413.1_pt1 | contig 10948 bp, 10 predicted proteins | sample 9270691 | NCBI WGS metagenome assembly JAEIGA01 (sample SAMN17057246, study PRJNA624740) | gut metagenome | biome: biome; isolation source: fecal sample | host: Bos grunniens | place: China: Xizang | collected 2019 | reverse complement strand
GAAAACATTAACGATATGAATTATCTTTTTACATCAGAGTCGGTGTCAGAGGGACACCCAGACAAGGTTTCGGATCAGATTTCCGATGCAATCCTCGACGAGTTCCTTCGTCAGGATCCAGAATCAAAGGTAGCCTGCGAGACATTCTGCAGCACAGGTCTCGTTGTTGTAGGCGGCGAGGTACGCTCAGAGGACGCATATGTTGACATTCCTAAGACAGTTCGCCGCGTGATCAACAAGATCGGCTACAACAAGGCAGAGTACATGTTCGACGGCAACTCATGCGGTATCCTTTCAGCTCTTCACGAGCAGAGCGCAGATATTAATAGAGGTGTAGTCGGAGAGGACGCTGACGCTCAGGGAGCAGGTGACCAGGGAATGATGTTCGGCTACGCATGCTGCGACACCGAGGAATACATGCCTCTTCCACTCGCACTTTCGCACCAGGCGCTCCTGATGCTTGCAAAGATCCGCAAGCAGAAGCCAGAGCTCATGCCTTACCTCCGTCCTGACTCGAAGTCACAGTTCACCATCGAGTACGATGGCGAGACCAACAAGCCTGTACGCATTCACACTATCGTGATCTCAACTCAGCACGACGAGTTCACTCCTGAGTCACTCGGTCACATGACATATGCAGAGGGCTGCGAGCAGTTCGGCCAGAAGAGAGTTGACGAGGCTATGCAGGCTAAGATCCGCGAGGATGTGCAGAACATTCTCATTCCTATGCTAGTGGAGACTCTGGCACCTGAAACTGCAGCACTCTTCCATGGCGACTACATCCTTCACGTAAATCCTACCGGAAAGTTCGTGATCGGTGGTCCTCACGGTGACACCGGTCTTACTGGCCGCAAGATCATCGTTGACACATACGGCGGAAAGGGCGCACACGGTGGTGGAGCTTTCTCAGGAAAGGACCCTTCAAAAGTTGACCGCTCTGCAGCCTATGCATCACGCTACATCGCAAAGAACATGGTTGCAGCAGGTGTTGCTCGCGAAATGCTTGTCCAGGTTTCTTATGCAATCGGTGTTGCACGTCCGCTCAGCATCTTCGTAAACACCTATGGCACAGCCGCTAACGGACTCACAGATGCAGAGATTGCAGCAAAGATCAACGATCTCTTCGACCTCCGTCCTGCAAAGATCATCGAGAAGTTCGGACTCAAGAAGCCTATCTATGAGCCAACTGCATCTTATGGCCATGTCGGCCGTGACCCATACAAGGCAACAGTAATGATCAGAAAGAACGGCCAGCTCGTTCCTGAGCTCGTACAGTTCTTCGGCTGGGAGCTCCTTGACTCAGTTGACATGATCCGCGAGGCATTCTGTCTTTAGGTAGCAAAAACCTTAGAAAACGCTCCTGATTGTCGGAAAAAGTGACAATCAGGAGCGTTTTCTGTTATTTTTGACACCGTTCATTTCGTGGGAGAGTGTTAATGGAGCGGGAACTATATACGTTCCATCTCACGGCGGAGGTCCTTCTCCTTGATGGAAGCGCGCTTGTCATATTCTTTCTTACCGCGGGCAAGTGCAATCAGAATCTTGGCATAGCCGTTGTCGGCGATATACAGTTTCACTCCAACGATTGTCAGTCCCTTTTCCTTGACTGCGCGTTGGAGTTTATTTAATTCCTTTCGGCTCAGAAGCAGCTTGCGGTCACGACGGGGATCATGCTTACCCCAGCTTCCCCACCAATATTCCGCGATATGCATATTCTTGACATACAGCTCATTGCCGCTGAAATAACAGAATGTATCCACGAGTGAGGCCTTGCCCGCTCTGATAGACTTTATCTCCGTGCCGGTCAGCACAAGACCCGCCTGAAAGGTCTCGATGAACTCATAGTCAAACGAAGCCCTTCTATTCTTTATCTCTACACTACTCTTTGCTTTCGGCATAATATTGTTTTTGTGGACCGGTAACATTTTTGCTGCTGATTCGTTCCAGGTCCCTTAAAATTCAGGGGTATCTGTAACGCTTTACTGGGAAAAGTGTACCAGGTCAGATTTTTAGCAGAGACAAAGATACTGCTTTTTGTCTATCTTTGCACAACTATGGCAAAGAAACCTTTCATCCCTATTCCACCGATGGCGGAACTTCCGCCGGCAGAAGAAATCAATGTTGCGGAACTCCTTGACAAGTATCTTGCCGGGGAAATAGACCTTATATGCGTTCTTGGTCCGACGGCATCCGGCAAGACCAGATATGCCGTGCAGCTGGCCCGACAGATCAATGAATTATACCGCCTGCGCGCAGATACAACAGGCAGTGTTGCAGAAATAATCTCTGCAGACTCCCGTCAGGTCTATCGTGGAATGGATATTGGTACCGGAAAGGATCTCTCTGAGTATGAGGAGATTCCATATCACTTGATGGATATCGTAGATGCTGGAACAAAGTATAATATCTTCGAGTATCAGCGTGATTTTGAGAAGGCGTATAAGGATATTGTAGACCGTGGCTGCATTCCGATTCTTTGTGGTGGATCAGGACTTTATATTGAAGCTGCGACTTGTGGATATTCTTTGCCAGAGGTGCCAGCAAATCCTGACCTCAGAGCTGAGTTGGAAAAGAAATCTGATGAGGAGTTGATAGCTCAGCTTGCATCGCTCAAGCCTCTCCACAATAACACTGATTATGATACTCGAAAAAGACTGATTCGCGCGCTTGAGATAGCGATTTTTGAGGCTGAGCATCAGGTTGTCAGAACAAGCTTCCTGCCTAAGAATACTTATTACATCGGCACTCTCGTTGATCGTGATGAGCGCAATGCACGCATTGACCGCCGCCTGGATGCCAGACTGGAAGAAGGAATGGTTGAGGAAATCAAGGGCCTGATTGACGGTACGCACCCAGCACTGGCACCGGAGCATAAGCCTATCCCTGCTGAAGACCTGATCTATTATGGGCTGGAATATAAGTTCGTGACTCAGTACATCATAAGCGAGTTGACTTTCGACCAGATGCGCACCCAACTTGCAACGGCTATCCACCAGTTTGCAAAGCGTCAGATGACCTGGTTCCGCGGAATGGAGCGCAAAGGCATCACAATCCACTGGACTACGGTCTGAGCCTCCTGAGCGTGCTGTACGCACTATGCTTCTGGGTAGAATTTCGAAGCAACTGGCAGGCCGGACGGTATCACGAAATGGTGGCCTTCATCTTTATATTTATCCTCCTCCCATTCCGGTGAGATGTATGCTCCTTCATGGTCCGCAAGGAATGACAGATATGTGATCTCAAAGCCCTGAGCAAGATACTGGGACTCATAGAAAGTCTGGACTTCAAACAATGCATCCACGGCATCACGTCCACAGAGGGATGAAAGTCCACTCTCGTAGAGACGTTCGCGATCTGCACCATAAATATCTGTTGCACAGGCAAGTATCTTCAAATCATTCTGTTCAGCCATAGCACGGGAATACTCATGAAGATAGCGGCTGTCTGTCTTCAAGTGTACGATTCCGCCAGGCTTGAGGAAGTTGCGGTAGCGGTTCATGAACAATGGTGCTGTCAGGCGCTTTTTCTCACGTCCGATCTGTGGATCTGCAAACGTGATCCAGATTTCCGACACCTCTCCTGCAGCAAAGAGAGACTCGATAAACTCGATTCGGGTTCTCAAAAACGCGACATTCTTCAGTCCATGCTCCTCAGCATACTTCGCACCCTTCCACAGACGGGCACCCTTAATATCCACTCCAATATAATTGAACGCAGGATTTCTCTCAGCAAGGTCAACCGTGTAGTCTCCCTTTCCACAGCCAAGCTCCACGATGATCGGGTTGTCATTTCCGAAGAAATCACGGCACCAGTTACCCTTCAAAGGATGATCACAGTTCAAAACCTCAGAAGTGGCAGGCTGAATCAGACAATGAAAAGTCTCGTTCTCTCTGAACTTTCTTAATTTATCTTTTCCCATTTACTTGCTTATCATTTAGATTATTCAGCCTTCGGTGTCTTCGGCTTGTCATTGCGGCGACCACCACGGCGGTCATTGTGTCTTCTCTTCTGACCAGACTGACCACCCTCTTCTCCACGTGGTTTCTCAACAGGATTACCTTCCTTAGGAGCATCTTTCTGCACATCCCTAGATGCAGAATCCGCACGGTTCTGTCCTCCTCGGTTGCCTGATTTTTTCTTCTTCTTGCGCTTGCGGGCCTCGTCAAAACGGTTGATGGCATCATCTCCTACCGCTGTTACGAATTCAGGCGCTGCAGGTGCAGTATCCATTTTCAGAGACTCAGGTCTGATTCCATTGCGATTCATCTTGATGATATCCCAGACCTCCTCTGCATAAAGAGGATAGAGGTTTGCAAGTGACGAAGGATCGTATGAGAAATACATGATCTCTCTAAGAATATCCGTCTTCATCAGATATGCCAGACCATCCTCAAATTCGAGTGGGTTATTGACCTTCGGAATACGCGACTGAGCATCCATATATGCAGCAGTCTCATAGTTGAGACAGCATTTGAGCTTGCCACACTGTCCTGCAAGCTTCTGCGGATTAAGCGACAGGTCCTGAACACGCGCAGCAGATGTTGTGATTGACTGGAAGCTTGAAATATAGTTTGAACAGCACAACTCGCGTCCGCATACACCAAGGCCACCGATAAGTCCAGCCTCCTGACGGGCACCGATCTGCTTCATCTCGATTCTGATGCGGAACTCCTCTGCAAAAACCTTGATAAGCTGGCGGAAGTCCACTCGACCGTCTGCGATATAATAGAAGATAGCCTTTGTGCCATCGCCCTGGAACTCCACATCACCGATCTTCATCTCAAGACCAAGCTCTGCAGCAATCTGACGTGAACGGATCATCGTCTCGTGCTCACGTGCGATGGCTTCCTGCCACTTCTCGATATCGAAAAGCTTGGCCTTACGATAGATTCTCTTGAATTCGTATGTTTCCGGGTTGACTCTCTTGCACTTCATCTGACGACCCACGATAGGTCCCTCAAGAGTCACAATGCCGAGATCATGTCCATTGGCAGCCTCCACAATGACCAGGTCACCGGTCTTGATGCTCTGTCCGGATCCATTGCGATAGATTCCCTTACGGGTATTCTTGAAGCGCACTTCAAAAAACTCATTAAACTGCTCCTGATTTATACCATGAAGCCAGTCATACACTTCCAGCTTGCAGCAGCCCTGACGATAGTTGCACTCAACTTCGCCAGACTCGCCACGCTCTACCGTACAGCCTCTCGAGCAGTCGTATTCTTTAGATTCGATCATATATTCAAAAACATTCTATTGACAAGGTCTGTGAAAAGGATCTTGGAACTGACATTCCTGTCGATCATTGCCACAACCTTCTCCACATCCGCCACGGACTTTGAGCAGAACTTTCTGCCGCACTGTCCGGCCATATTCATATAAAAGGCTTCTTCCTGTTCAGAAACACCTGCAATCTGAGGCAGTTTCTGCTGGAAAAAGAAAATTTTTCTCAAACATTCTGAGACAAAGGTACAAAAAGCTTTCTGTTTCTCGCGGGACTCCAATGCCGCCACGGCTTCCCCACACTCGAGTGCAGACAGCAGGTCCTTTCTCACCAGTGCGTTCATAAGATCCGAGAACAGATCCATGAACGAATTATATTCCTCACTGTCATCAAACGGATTCAAGGACTTCACCTTCTCAACCTCGTCCTTGGTCAGCGGAAGTACCCTGATGCTCTGACAACGGGAAAAGATGGTCTGCAGAACCTTCTCCGGAGCATGGGTAATGAAGATGAAAAGTGTATTCACCGGAGGCTCCTCCACCATCTTCAGAAGTCTGTTCGCAGTCTCCTGGTTCATCTTCTCCGGAAGGTAGAAAACAACGGCCTTGTAACCGTCTGCAACAGCCGTCAATGACAGCTTGTTGATTATATTCTTAGCCTCGGCAACTGCTATGAGGCCATTCTTTGATTCAATTCCAATTGCCCTCTGAAGGTCTGCCTCCACAAAATACGGATTAGCGACCGCCAGTTCCCTCCAATATGCCAGATATGATTCTGAAGTAGGCTTATCATCGGAGGTTTTAGGGCCTTTGTTCACCGGAAAGACATAATGCACATCGGGATGTATCAGCTTCGACATCTGTCGGCATGAAGGACATTCCCCACAAGAATCCCCGTTCTGACGATTCCTGCAGTTCAGATACTGGATATACGCCAAAGCGAGAGCCAGGGCTCCGCATCCCTCATTTTCATACATGAGCATTGCATGGGCCACCCTGCCGCTGTCAGCCATGGACACCAGCGCCTTTGCCACCTCGGCATTACCTATGACTTCTGCAAATCTCATTATTTATTCCTTTTTCCGGTATAGTGGGCAAGCTGGACAAGGAAATCCTTTTCCCTTGACTGAGGCAGGACATCCAATGCCCTGACAGCAGCCGCAACATATTCCTCAAGACGATTGACAGAATACTCCAGACCCCCGTTCGACTTGACAAATGCCACGATTTCATCCCTCAATTCCGGATGGCCGACAATATCCTTCACCATTGTACGGACCCTCTCCTGCTCTTCCTTAGAGACATTCTGCAAAGCTCCAAGAAGAGGCATTGTGATCTTCTGTTCAAGGATATCCACACCCAACGGTTTACCCACAGATTCCGTTCCGTCATAATCAAGAATATCATCCTTGATCTGGAACGCAAGTCCGAGAGCCACAGCATAGTCCTTTGCAGCCTGCATATATTCCTCAGGAGCATCCACGGACAGAGCCGCAGTAACACAAGCCGCTTCAAAAAGAGAAGCTGTCTTGTTGTATATGATTCTGAGGTAATCAGCCTCTACTGTATCACCGCTCTGCGCCTTCTGTAGTTGAAGCATCTCTCCTTCAGCGAGGTCGCTCAAGGTCTTTGAAAATATCTTGATGGCCTTGGTATCATTCTTTGAATCACAAAGTATGAGTTCCATCGCCTTGACAAGCCAGTAATCGCCGACCAGGACAGAAACAGCAGGTCCCATCAAGGACATTATGGTCGGTTTGCCTCGACGCATGTCGCTGCCGTCAGCCACATCATCATGCAGGAGTGTAGCATTATGAAGCAGTTCCGATGCAGCGGCATATCTGACACTGCCGTCGACAGCCTTTCCTGCACAGGCCCTCGCCATCATCAAGGCGAGCATGGGCCTCAGCTGTTTTCCAGACTGAGAAAGAATCGAAGAATTTGTGGAATTCAGCAAAGCAATATCGCTGTCCAGTGCAGAAACAATACGTTCCTGCACCGCAATCCAATCCTGTCCAAGATATTCCTTTACTGAAACTATATCCATATCAACTATTTTTCAAGAATTTCAAGCAACTGCTCGGCAGTGTCCGCGAATATAATCTTATCTCTTGTTGCCTGAGGCATCATGCCTGTAGCGACGTAATGATCCAAGAGCCCTCTGAGAGGCTCATAGAAACCCTCATGGTTCAAGACATACATCTGTCCGAAATACTGCTTCAAATGCACAAGAGCAACGGTCTCTATCAATTCATCAAGCGTACCGACTCCACCAGGAAGTGCCACTACAGCACATGTTCCTTCACGCAGCAGCGTCTTGCGTTCTGCCATGGTGTCTGTCCATATAACCTCTGAAAGATGCGGATACACATACTCCTTCATGAAGCGAGGGATAACGCCAAGGTGATATCCTCCACAAGCATGGAGTTCATCCGAAATCTCCCCCATCGTACCCTTTATGGTTCCTCCTGTAACGATTCCATATCCACGCAACGAAGCCGCCCTGACGAATCCGCGGGCGACTTTGTTGTACTTAGGATCTATTTCAAAACTTGCTGAACAGAATACTGCTATCTTTTTCTGCATATCAAATTAGAAGAGATAAGCAATATTTATAGAGATACCACCATATACACGGTTTGCATCCTTCATGTCCTTAAGGTCAAGTCCCGCAAAATCAGCAAGACTTCCCATTGTTCCAAAACTCCAGTTGTAACGTACGATAGCCTGAAGTTTCCAGACATTTACACCGGCACCAAGACCTACACCATAATCAAGAGACTTCTCACCCTCGAGAACAGAAGAGACATCCTTGTCTGTGCTCTTGAGTTTGTTCGAGAGAGCATATCCCACATACGGAGTCACATCAAGGAAAGGTCTTGCAACAATAAGGTCCGGACCCCACTGAACTGAAACCGGAACAACCAAAGAACCGACGCTCTGAACCATTGCCTCAGACAGAAACTTATCCAACAAGCCATTACCTGAGAAACTCATCGCGCCATTCTTCTGAGTATAAAGAAGCGATGGCTGAAGCGAGAAACCAAGAGGAAGGTTCATCTGATATGTGAGACCCACATTGAAACCGGCTCTTGCGTCAGTCTTTATATCCTGAATCTTTGTAGAGTTATAGTTCAAACCGGCAGTCACGCCAAATCCACCCTTAGCAGAGGCCACAGATGCTGTAAAGAGCACTGCTGCCAAAACAAAAAGTAATTTTTTCATAGTAGCACGATATTAAAGGTAAGACTCGATCTTTGCAGCCAGGTCAGCTTTAGAAGCTGCACCGACATGTCTGTCCACCACCTCACCGTTCTTGAAGAAAAGGAGAGTAGGGATGCTTCTGATGTTATAGTTCATCGGAACATCATCACACTCGTCAACATTACACTTGCAGATAAGCGCCTTACCATCATATTCAACAGCGAGCTCATCTACGATTGGAGCGATTGCCTTGCATGGTCCGCACCAGGTTGCCCAGAAATCCACAACCACGAGTTTGTCAGTATTCAAAGTTTCCGCGAAATTCGCGTCAGTCACTACATGTGCCATAGTCTATTAGTTTTAAAAGTTAATCAAAATCAATTTTGTCCGTTATATCAAAACAAAATAATCCAACCACAAATATAAAGTTTTGTGGTTGGATTTACAACATTGATACCTATAAATCAGTCAGGCAAATCAATAAAACTTTTCAACATTCCAGACGAAGGCTCTCAAACCAAGTGCAGGTGTCTCCTCGTCCATAGCCTTGACAGCTGACAGTATGTCGTCAACCTTGTCATCCGGCACAAATGTCAGAACAGCATTATTCATTGTAGGCCAGGCATGGTTTCCAAGATGGGGTTCACCTGTCTCAGAACCTCGTCCCGCAATATCCTGCCACATTGTGAAGCCACGGACGCCGACCTTCTCAATCGCATCCACGACTTCCATATTATAGGCCTGATCGTATGATATAAATATTCCTTTCATAACTTTCCTTTGTTGTTTTAAGAATGCAACATCGTTTTATGCTTTACGTGCAGCCTTGCGTGCAGCTCTGCGCTCCTGCCATGAAGCCATTGAAGCGTATACTGTAGGAATGATCACAAGGGTCACAAGAGTTGAAACCGAAAGACCCCATGCCACAACCATACCGAGTGAACGCCACATCTCAGATCCTTCACCCTTGCCGATCGCCATAGGAATCATACCAAGCACAGTGGTAAGAGTTGTCATGAGGATAGGACGAAGACGGGACTTGGCTGCTATCACACTTGCCTCAGCCACAGAATATCCTCTCTCGCGCATAAGGATAGTGTAGTCGATAAGCACAATACCGTTCTTCACCACCACACCCATAAGAATGAGGATACCGATCATACCCATCGCTCCAAGAGGAGTTCCTGTCACTGACAATCCAAGCATCACACCAACGAATGCAAATGGGATCGAGAACATGATCACAAATGGACTCATGAATGACTCGAACTGAGATGCCATCACAATATACACAAGGATGATGATCATAGCCAGGAGCATAAGGAGGTCTCCGAACATATCTTTCTGATCCTCATACGAACCTCCGATCTCAATAGAAAGTTCTGAAGGGATGTCTGTCGTTGCAAGGAGCGCATCTGTTGTAGTCACAGCCTCTGAAAGAGCCACTCCATTGGCAACAACACCGGATACTGTAATGAGTCTCTCACGGTTCTTTCTTGTGATTGATGGAGGTGTGAGGGATTCAACAACCTTACCGAGGTCCTTGATGCGGACACCCTTGCCCATATTATTATAAATGATGATGTTCTCAATGTCCTCGGTACTTGTACGGAACTCAGGGGCATAACGCACACGGATATCATACTCATCACCGTCCTCACGATAGAAAGACATTGTGGAACCATTCATTGCAGAACTGAGGAATGACGCAGCTGTTGTGCTGTTCAAGCCGTTTACTGCAAGTTTCTCACGGTCGAAATCCACCTGATATTCAGGAACATATTCATCACGGCTGATGAGAACCTGAGCAAAGTCATCGGATGCAAGCATCTTGGCCTGGATCTCCTTGGCAACCTTGTCGGTGGTCTCGAAGTCATATCCGTAGATTTCAACATCCACAGTCGAGGCACCACCCATTCCGCCACCACCTTCAGTTACGCGGATCTTCTTGAATTCAGGATAGTCAGCAAGAATGCCACGGAAAACATCTGCTATTTCAGCTGTAGAACGCTCACGGTCCTCCATACTACCTACATTGATATTGTATGAAATAACGTGAGTACCGTTTGTCTGCATTGAAGCGAACGCATTGTCCGAATCTGCCTGACCAAGAGAATAAGAACAGTTGACAATCTCAGGCACAGCCGCATCAAACTTGGCAAAAAGCTCATGGGCAAGGTCTCTGGTGATGTTCTGACCTGTACCGGCAGGAAGTTCAAGCTGCATTGTAAGACGTCCGTCATCGGACTTTGGCATGAACTCAGTCTTAAGCTTCGGTCCCAGGAAGCCCATAGTCGCCACAAACACAGCAATTGCTGCCATTACGACAATGGTTCTGTGGCCGATACACCAGTTGATGAGGCGTCCATATCCTCTCGAAACGAGATCAAGGAACTTGTTGAAGTTCACGAATACAAGATTATAGAGCTTACCATGCTTTGGCTTGAAACGAAGGAACTGCGAACAAAGCATAGGGATGAGCGTAAGTGCTCCGATTGTCGACACGATCATGATGATACTT
>JAEIGA010017412.1_pt1 | contig 10948 bp, 6 predicted proteins | sample 9270691 | NCBI WGS metagenome assembly JAEIGA01 (sample SAMN17057246, study PRJNA624740) | gut metagenome | biome: biome; isolation source: fecal sample | host: Bos grunniens | place: China: Xizang | collected 2019 | reverse complement strand
CAGTGAAAATTTAAGGAACTTAGGGAAACAGTCGTAAATTGCCGGATTCTGAACACCGTGATCTTCGACCCATGCATCGGTCATATAGAGACATATTTCATCCTTGGAGAGTTCACTGACAATTTCCGGAGTGCTGTATGGGCCCATGTTGACGCGTCCTTTGAAATCACTCATTTCACAGAGGTCAAGATAAGCATCAAGACATGACTTTCCCATTTCCTTTGCTATCTGTGCCACGCTCTTCCCTTCAAATCTTTCGTATCCTGGACCGATGTATGCTATCTGAATATCATCCCATCCGAATCCTAGAAGGATAATTGTTGCCTTTATCAATATATTGAGTTTCAATTTATTGAACCAATGACGCTTCTTTTCTGGAGAAAGTGCCTGATACCATGCCGGAAGAACCACTGTAATGACTGAAACACCAAGTAGTTCGCTGTAGATATCGAATCCGATGTCTATGCCCTTCTCCTTCAATCCATGAAGAATGGAGAGAAGTTCATCCTTGCAGCGGAACGATCTTCGTCCGACAAAGATGGCATGTGAATAATGGAGTTTCATCCTGGTGCCGGACGCTATTTCTACAAGTTCATCCAAGGCTCTGAGAAGATGTGGACGTCCGAGAAGGGGATATGTCATAGAAACCGCCGAGCAGGCTCTTGGATGTACTGTCATAGGCCTGTCATATTTCTCACAAAGTCTGGCGACTTCTTTAAGTTCGTCAATTCCCGCATATATGCCAGGCTCGTACATAAGTCCTAAAGACAGTCCACAGGCTCCATCCTTGATCGCATTCTCCATCAGCTCGAGCATCTCCTCACGCTCGGTCTCAGCCAGAGGCCTGTTGTCATATCCTGCCACACTGGCTCTTGCAGTGCAATGACCGGCGAGAACAGCGATGTTGCATGGGGTATTTCTGTCAATGGCAGAGAAGAACTCTGCAACTGTTGGATACACACCCGTTGTGTCGGTAAATGAGAAGAGCCCTCCTCCCACCTTGTCCGTGTGCTGGGTCTTTGAATCGAAACCGACGGCAGACAAACCGCAGTTTCCTGTCACGAAAGAAGTGATTCCCTGACGTATGAATGGTTCAAAGTATTTCTGAGTATCTTTCTTTATGGCGAACCAATCGTTGTGTGAATGAGCATCAATGAATCCCGGTGCAACTGAAAGCCCTTCCAGTCGGACGATTTCCCACCCGTCTTCAGGCACAATGCATTCTCCGACCTGTACGATTCTGTCATTCTCTACTAGAATATCTCCCATGAAAGCCTCGGCTCCCGTTCCGTCGTAAATCAAAGCATCCTTAAACAGTTTCATATGGTTATGGTTTTAGTCTTAGTTTCTGCCATAAAGGTAATAATAAATTTGTTAAGATTATTTTTTATCTTTGTGCCAACTATAATATACCAACACTTCTGATATGGAAAGATTCATCGTAGGCATAGGGGATGCCCTCTGGGACTGCCTTCCGGAAGGAAGAAAGTTAGGTGGAGCACCTGCCAATTTTGCATATTACATGACCCAATTCGGATATGAGTCATTGGCTGTCAGTGCAATAGGCAAGGATTCGCTGGGGGCGGAAATCAAGGCGGAATTCGATAGGATGGGTCTGAAAAGTATCCTTCAGATAAATGACCATGATACGGGAACTGTAGCAATTGATATCAATGAGAATGGTATCCCGACATATGATATAAGGAACAACGTGGCATATGACCATCTGGAGTTTACTCCAGAATTGAAAGACATTGCCTTTAAATGCAATGTGGCATGTTTCGGGTCCATGACTCAAAGGAATCCGGTTTCAAGGATGACGATCCGCAGATTCATTGAAGCAATGCCTGAAGACAAAGAAGTCTATAAGGTGTTTGATATAAATCTACGTCAGGATTTCTACAGTAAAGAGGTGATCTCCGAGTCGTTGAAGTTATGCAATGTGTTCAAACTTAATGATGAGGAACTTGTGATCGTGAAGGACATGTTCGGATATGCTGAAGTTTCAGACCATGACGCATGCATGAAAATCATGAAAGACTGGAACCTCAAATTTCTCATTCTGACATGTGGCGTAAACGGAAGCCATGTTTTCACTGTAGACGAATATTCATTCATGCCAACTCCAAAGGTCGAGGTGGCAGATACGGTAGGTGCAGGAGATTCGTTCATTTCCGCATTCATGGCATCTGTCCTTGGCGGTAAAAGTGTTATGAGAGCCCATGAAACGGCTGTCAACGTATCGGCATATGTCTGCACTCAATATGGTGCAATGCTCAAACTGCCGGATGAAATCTGCGTACTGTAACTGATTTGTATAAATATTAAACCTGAGCTGATATGACTAAAACTAAACCTAGAGACCACTCTCTGTTTCTGAAAGCATTTCGTGCTTATCTCCAGTTTGTTAACTCTGGACTGTATTTCAAGAAAGAACATGTTCTTGGATTGGAAAATGTACCGATGAACGGCACTCCGACCGTCATTGTGTCCAACCATCAGAACTGCCTGAATGACCCGCTCTGTGTATGTCTTAAACTGACAGACCGAAGGATGAACTTCCTGGCCAGAGCGAACGTATTCAATAATCCTGTCTTCAACAAGGCATTACGCGCTATGGGCCTTCTTCCTGCCTATCGTATGGGATATGAAGGTCTTGCCCATGTGCGCAAGAATTCAGAAACCATTGAAGATGCCGGCAATGCGTTGCTTGATGGCGAGACGGTGATGCTATATCCTGAAGGTGGCCATCAGGACAAGAGATGGCTGGGTAATTTTAAGCTCGGCTATCTGAGGATCGCTTTCGGTGCTGCTGAGAAGATGGGCTTCAAAGGCGATGTGATGATTCTTCCATCATGCAACCACTACTCCAATTACTTCCATGCCAGGACTGAAATGCTCATCCGTTTCGACAAGCCTATCTCCCTTAAGCCATATTATGAGCGTTATCAGGAAGATCCCCGTGCAACTATGATGGAGATTAACTCTTTGGTACATAGCCGTATCAAGGATATGATGCTTCATATAGATGACATAGACAATTATGATCAGATCGACTGGCTTCGTGAGAATGAATATGGAAAGATATATGCCGGCAGACGCGGTTACAAGAAGAATTATCTTCCGTCAAGGCTTCTTTCCGATCAGTGCCTTGTGGACGATCTTCAGAAGGCCTCACAGGAAAAGCCGGCAGAAATGGAGGCAATCTATAATGACGTCGAGAAACTCTCCGCAGGCATCAAGGAACTTAACATCAGAGACTGGCTGTTCAGACGCAATCCTCATATTGAAGCTGCTGTTCTTCGTGGCCTCGGACTGCTTGTCCTTCTGCCGTTGTTCATAGTATCCATCATTCCGACGGCTCTTCTGTTCATCGTGCCTGAGATATTCCTTAAGAAGATGATCAAGGACCAGATGTTCGTGAGTACCTTCAGAGTCGCTGTCAGTGCATTGATTACAATACCTATATGTCTGTTTGTTCCTGTCATAACACTTTGGATCTGTGTCGGATTCTGGTGGGCAGCCGGATATTTCATCGCATTTCCGTTCATGTTCCTGCTTGCATGGAACTATATGAGACTGTTCATGAAATTTATCGGAACCTGTAATTTCATCGCACCTAAGAACAGGAAGAAAATCAGAGAGTTGCGCAAACTTCGCGACAGCATCTTCCGTCGTCTTGATGATATGATAGAATAAAGACCCCCCAATACAATACATAATGGCAAGAATATATGTAGCAAGCAGTTGGAGAAACCAGTATTATCCTGAAGTCGTGAACACACTCAGAGAAGAAGGACATGAGGTCTATGATTTCCGCAATCCTCCTCATGGAAAGGGTGGGTTCAAATGGCAGAATCTTGACCCGGATTTCGATAAATGGAATGTTGAAGAATACAGACACGGGCTTGAACATCCCGCATCTGAACTTCAGTTCAAGGCAGATTTGGATGCCCTGGAATGGGCAGATACCTGCCTTCTCGTACTGCCATGCGGCAGAAGTGCCCACACTGAAGCTGGATGGATGAAAGGTTCCGGAAAGCGCACGCTGGTCTATATACCGGAAATGCAGGAACCGGAATTGATGTACAAGTTATTTGATCTGGTAAGCGGCAGCATGACTGAAATCCTTGATTTTCTCAAATGATATGAGGACGATCTTCTTTGCGGGCGGATGCTTCTGGGGGACAGAACATTACCTCAGCCTGCTTGATGGAGTAGTTGAAACTACTGTCGGATACGCCAACGGCAATGTGGAGAACCCGTCATACCAACAGGTCTATACGGATATGACAGGCCATGTCGAGTGCGTCAAGGTCAAGTATGATGATGAAATCATGACCTTGGAAACGCTTTGCAGACTTTTCTTCCGTTCCATCGATCCGCTTCTGGAAAATCGTCAAGGAAATGACATAGGAACCCGTTACAGGACAGGTATATATTGGACAGATGATTATGACAGACATGCTGTTGAAACTGTCTACACGGAGGTACGGAACAAATATGGAAAAGACCTTGCGGTGGAAATCATGCCTTTGAAATGCTTTTATCCTGCAGAGGAATATCATCAGGAATATCTTGTGAAGAATCCTGACGGTTACTGTCATCTTACACCGCAACTATTCAGAACAGCAAGGACTTACACTACCGTTCGGAAAGTCATGCGTGACAAGTCCGTTGAAGAAAAGAGGAATGTTCTTCAACGATTCTTCAAGACAGGAAAAGGGGAGTATGGAGAAGGGGACCGCTTTCTCGGAGTAGTTGTTCCTGAGACAAGAAAAGTCGCAAAGATGTTTAAGGACGCTTCATACGATGTACTCGAAGTTCTTCTTGAAAGCGAATGGCATGAGGTTAGGCTGTGCGCACTTCTGATACTCAGAGAGAAGTACAATGCGGAACCTGAAAGAGTCGTTGAATTCTATCTTGCACACACTGGCGGAATAAACAACTGGGATCTTGTCGATCTTTCTGCTCCATATGTGCTCGGAAGATATCTTGTTGACAAGGAAGACCGTTCCGTCCTCTATGAACTTGCTGATTCGTTTGAAATGTGGCACCAGAGAATAGCAGTAGTAGCCACATTGATGCTGATAAGAAACGGCTTATACGACGACACCTTTAGGCTTGCGGAAATGATGTTGCAGACCAGACATGACCTTATGCAGAAAGCCGTAGGTTGGATGTTGCGTGAAGTTGGAAAGCGGGATAAGGAGCTTCTTTGCAGATTCCTTGATATTCATGGCAGAAAAATGCCGAGAACCATGCTCAGATATGCAATCGAGCGGTTCCCGGCAGATATTCGTCGATATTATCTGACAAAATGATGACAATCCCTATTTTGTCAGAATATATGTGGTTTCAGGTTCTACGGTACCTTTAAGAATGCCGTTTTCTACAGTAAATGCATTTCCATATACCTGATCAGCATATTCTCCATCAGGAAGGTTAGTGGCAAGATGAACCTCATTTCCTTCTGCGGCAAAATTGATTACTGCAGCACCCTTATCTCCACGATTCACTACAATCACTTCTCCATCATCTGCGATCTGCACATCTTCAACCTGTCCTTCCATTGACTGACGGAACTTGTTGACTGCAACCACTTCAGGATGGAAGAATTCGTCATTTCCACGAGCGCCAAGGAGGTTGTCACCGAAATAATTTTCACGTGTCGAATTCATCGGACGGCTGTAGAAGAGAGGAGTACCGTTCTGACGTGCTGTAAGGAATACCCATCCTGTGCGGATCTGTGCGTCAGTAAGGACGGCACTCTCGTTTGCATTGCAGTATGTGTCATGACTTTCTACCCAGGTGGTCAGATACTCCGGAGCCGCAGAATGATGCCATGAAAGGATGTCGATGTCCTTTGCGCTGCGTTTTGCAAGAACTTCACGAAGCACATGGCCATATCCCGATGCAGTCTGTCCGAAATATCCTGCATACTCGTTTTCAGGCACATTCCTGTCCTGAAGCACCTCACCGTAAACGAAAAGGCTGTCAAATGGAAGAGCGAGAGAAACACCAAGGACTTCCTTGCGTCCTGTAGCAACATCCCAGAAGTCGTTCTCCTTTACCCCAGCCTCAGCATCAACAGGATCCGAATGTACTCCGATATGCTTTGCAGTGTCGTAACGGAAACCACGTACTCCCATGTTCAGAAGCTTATTTACGAACTCCATATAATACTTCTGGAAAAGAGGGTTCTCCGTATTTACGTCAGGCAGACCTCCAACGCCCTGGTGTGTACACTGAGTACGGTCGTTGTAGTCCTGGATGTCCTCGAGTCCATGAGTGTGGAACATCTTGTCCCTTCCACCAACGGCCTCATAGAACTCATCTGTAACAAGGTCGATGTCAAACGCAACATGGTTCGGAAGCACATCCACAAGTACGCGGATGTCATACTTGGCAGCAGAATCAAGCATTGCCTTCATCTCTTCCTCCGTACCTACGATGTTGTTTCCGATTGTCCAGTCAAGAGGCTGATAATAATGATACCAGTTTCCTTCCTTCTCGTCGAGAATCTTGATGTTTCCGCCCTCTGGACTGAAGCATGCATTGACAGGCGAAGTCTGTATCATGGTAAATCCGGCATCAGCAATCTGCTTCATGTTCTCTCCAATGGTAGGAAAGTTCCAGCTCCATACATGAAGTATTGTCTCAGTATTGGTCGCATTCGGATCATGTGTCATTCGGTCGACCAAACCGGTACCTCTGTCTGATGCACAGGCAACCATACCAAGACAAGCAATAATTGAAATTATCTTGTTCATATATTATAATTTTATACTGTTATTGTTAAAAATCATACAAAGATATCGAATTATTCATTAAATTTGAAGGTTGTATTGACACCGAATCAAAATATCTTAAAATAATTTAAAAATATGTCACTTATTGAAAGCATCATTGCACGTGCAAAGTCCAACAAGCAGCGCATCGTGCTCCCTGAGTCTCTTGAAGAGCGCACACTTACAGCCGCAGACATGGCCCTCGCTGATGAGATTGCGGAAATCGTACTCATCGGCAACCCAGACGAGATCTTCGCCTTCGCCGAGAAGCTCGGTCTCAAGAATATCGGCAAGGCAACAATCATTGATCCTGCTACAAGTGAGAAGACAGCAGAGTATGCGAACCTTCTTTATGAACTCCGCAAGAACAAGGGCATGACTCCTGAAAAGGCTGCACAGCTCGTTCTCGACCCTCTTTACTTCGGATGTCTCATCATCAAGAGCGGAGATGCTGACGGTCAGATCAGTGGTGCTCTTTCTACTACAGGTGAAACTCTCCGTCCTGCACTCCAGATCATCAAATGCTCTCCTGGCATTTCATGTGTCAGCGGTGCAATGCTCATGATCACCAACACTCCTGAATACGGTGAGGATGGCGTCCTCGTTGTTGGTGACGTTGCCGTAACCCCTATGCCGGATGCCTCTCAGCTTGCTCAGATCGCAGTATGTACAGCACAGACAGCAAAGAGCGTTGCGGGATTCGCAGACCCTAAGGTTGCCATGCTTTCATTCTCTACAAAAGGTTCTGCAAAGCACGAGGTAGTTGACAAGGTGGTAGAGGCTACAAGACTTGCAAAGGAGATCAACCCTGAAATCAAGATTGAAGGTGAACTCCAGGCAGATGCCGCTCTCGTACCTTCAGTAGGTCAGAAGAAGGCTCCAGGTTCTGAGATCGCAGGCCATGCAAATGTACTCGTATTCCCTTGTCTCGAGGTAGGTAACATCGCTTACAAGCTCGTTCAGAGACTTGGAAACGCTGATGCTATCGGTCCTATCCTCCAGGGTATTGCCAAGCCGGTCAACGACCTCAGCCGCGGCTGCTCGGTTGACGACATCTACAAGATGGTCGCTATCACAGCTTGCCAGGCAATGGACGCAAAATAATAACCTTTATATATATCTCAAAGGGGCTCCAGCAGAGCTCCTTTGTCTTATAACCACATGATTATGAAAAAGACTTTAATGACATTGATCGCGATAGCGGCAAGCATCGCGGCATTTGCACAGAAGCCGGATCCGAACTTCCACATCTATCTGTGCATCGGCCAGTCCAACATGGAGGCTGGAGCAAGGCCGGCAGAACAGGACAAGGATTTCAACGATCCTCGCTTTCAGTTTGTAGCGGCAGTTGACATGCCGAATCTTGGCAGAGAGATGGGAAAATGGTACACTGCAGTACCACCTATCTGCCGAGAAGGCAACAATCTCGGCCCAGTGGATTTCTTCGGCCGCAAGATGATTGAGGTGCTTCCAGAAGATATCAAGGTGGGCGTCATCAACGTTTCTGTAGCGGGTGCGAAGATCGAACTCTGGGACAAGGTCGACTATAAGGAGTACATCGACAATGAGCGCGACTGGATGAAGGCTATCGTCGAGCAGTATGGCGGAAATCCATACGCAAGACTCGTGGAAATGGCTAAGATCGCTCAGAAGGACGGCGTCATCAAAGGTATCCTCATGCATCAGGGCGAATCAAATTCAGAGGATCCCCTCTGGCCTGAAAGAGTGAAGAAGATCTATGACAATCTCTGCAAAGACCTTGGACTCAACCCTAAGGAAACTCCGCTTCTTGCCGGCGAACTCAAGTATGAGGAGCAGGACGGCGTATGCTGGAGATTCAACCGTGACATCATGCCACGTCTTCCTGAGGTGCTTCCTAACGCACATATCATCTCTGCTCTCGGATGCGAAAGCACAGGTGACCAGTTCCATTTCAATACTGAAGGAATGCGTCTCCTCGGTTATCGCTTCGCAGACAAGATGCTCGAACTTCAGGGATATAAGGAAGTGGAGGAGCGTACACTGACGCTTAAGCCGAAGAAACTCGGAATCGAAATCAGCCCGACCCTCAGCGGTATCTTCTTCGAGGATATCAACCAGTCTGTTGACGGCGGTATAAGCGCTCAGCTTATCCAGAACAATTCGTTCCAGGCGTACAATGTTCCTTTCAACACTGACAATGACGAATTCTCTAAGTCAGATACAGTGTTCTTCGGATGGACAGTGATCAACAAGGACGGTATCGGAACTGCAAGAACCGTAAATGATAAGCCGCTTGTAAAAGGCCTCAAGCCGCTTTATGATTTCGATCCTGATGATGAGTACGACGATTCGAAGAAGTATCAGCAGTACAGCGTAAGATTTGATGTCGAGAATCCTGGCGAAGGCTTCGGTATCGCGGCAAACGGCTTCGGTATCTCTGAGTACAAGAGGGGATGGGGACAGAGCGGAATGTATTCCAACAACACACAGACTCCTTCAATACCTGTTGAAGAAGGTGTGACATATGACCTCGGACTCTATCTCGCCGGTGAAGCATATCCTGGCAAGTTCTCTGTATATCTTGAGGACAAGGACGGACAGGTAAACTCCAATGTAATTACTATCAGCAATATCGGCAATGACTGGAAGAAGTACGAAGGGGCACTCAAGGCCGAGCGTTCGGTCGACAGCCGTCTCTGCATCGTTGCTGACGCTGCCGGTACATTCTACCTTGACTTCGTTACTCTCGTTCCAGAGGCATCACAGTTGTGGATGGAAGGAAAGTACGGTCCGTTCCGCAAAGACCTTCTCCAGGCCCTTGCAGACCTTAATCCTACATTCATGCGTTTCCCTGGCGGATGTGCTTCCGAGGGTACAGACTATTGGGGACAGGTGTTCTGGAAGAATTCCATCGGTCCGGTAGAAGAGCGTATCGGTTTCCGTAACCACTGGGGATATTGGACATCTCAGTACATCGGTTTCTATGAATATCTCCTTATGGCAGAATCACTTGGAGCGACTCCGCTTCCTGTATTCAACAACGGTGTCACTTGCCAGTTTGCAGGTCACAAATATGTTGCACCGCTTGATACTCAGGAAGATCGCGACAGATTCCATTCAATCTTCGTGAAGGACGCCCTTGATTTCATCGAGTTCTGCAACGGTTCGATTGATACTGAATGGGGTGCGAAACGTGCTGCAATGGGCCATCCTGAGCCATTCAACCTCAAGTATCTCGGTATCGGAAATGAGAACAGGGGAGAAGCATTCTGGGAAAGATTCGACATCATGTACAAGGCGATCAAGGAAAAGTATCCGGAAATAATCATCGTTTCCACTTCCGGTTCAGCAGATGCCGGAAAGGAGTTCGATGCCAACATGAAGGAAATCGACGAGCGCTATCCTGATACCATCGTTGACGAACACTATTACAAGGGTGACGACTGGTTCTACGCCAACGGTGAAAGATATGCTGCCGGAAAGGTACGTGGAGCACAGGGTAATACATATGACAGAAGCAAGCCGACAAGAGTATTCGTAGGTGAGTTTGCAAACAACCGTACAAACAACGCATTTGCATCTACACTTGCCGAGGCTGCATACTGGACAAGCCTTGAAAGAAACTCTGACATGGTGGTGATGGCCGCTTATGCACCTCTCTTCTGCAAGAAGGGATTCAACAAGTGGAACTCAAACCTCATATGGTTCGACAACCGCGGAATGTGGCGTTCTACCAACTATTACTATCAGAAACTCTTCTCGGTTGCCGGTGACAGAGCATTCGAAATGTCCCCTGCAATGGAAGGAACCGTAGCAGACTCGACTGTATACATGTCTCCTACAATCGACACCAAGACCGGTGAAATCTTCATAAAGTTCGTAAACTCAGAATGCGTGAATAAAGTGTTCACAGTCAATACAGGAAACAAGACTGTTTACGAGGCCACAGTAGAATTCATCTCTTCACATGACACCTCAGTGAAGAATCAGGGAGACCAGAACTACTTCTCAAGTCATCCTGATTACAACAAGACACCTTCATTCGGTGGTCCTGGAGCAGGGGAGAGACCTGGTCTTAGAGAGATGGCGTGGAGATTCGGCCCGAAGGTCAAGTACACAGAGGCTGTCGTTCCGCACATCAAGGAATATGGCAAGGTGAAGAAGTCATTCGAAAT
>JAEIGA010017411.1_pt1 | contig 10948 bp, 7 predicted proteins | sample 9270691 | NCBI WGS metagenome assembly JAEIGA01 (sample SAMN17057246, study PRJNA624740) | gut metagenome | biome: biome; isolation source: fecal sample | host: Bos grunniens | place: China: Xizang | collected 2019 | reverse complement strand
TTTATTTTTATAGGAGGTAAAGTTACATTCAGGAAGTGCTAGCTTACTTTACTGTATCTGTATTATATCATATAAATTGGAGTTTGTCAAGTGTTTGTATTAGATTTCCAAATCTTTTTCATTGATATCTTTTGTATCCAATTTCTCTGATACATCTATAAATTTTTCTATTGCTTTTGGCATCTTTTTGCCATCTTCAAATATATCATCAGATGCTGGAAAATGTTCTTGCAATGCTTTTGTTATATTTGTGATATTTGTTTTTTCTGGACCATATTCTTTGTTTACAAATTCTTTTACATCTTTATCTTCCAACATTTCCGCCATCATAAAATAATAAGATGGATTAAACACATTTTTAATTAAACTTTCTCTTAATCCAGCATAAACCTCTTTTAATGTATCTTGAAAACAACCAATTTTCACTTCTGATGGCATTTTATTAAATGTTTTGTCGTTTTCGTACAAATAAGATAAAGGTGCTTCTGAAAAATTATAAAATTCAATAATTAAATCCGTTTCAGATTTTGTTATATGTTCGGTGGCAAGAATATGAGAAAAAACGTCTGCACCAAAAACAGTAACATTTTCGAATTTTCCATCTCGTATATCTTGAGGGATTTTATCTATCCTCAGATATAAACGGTTACCTTTATCTTTTGGGATTTTTCTATGTTTGGTTTCATCATAAATAATATTTTTATGTTTATCAGCAAGTTTGCGAAATCCCTCATAGAAATATTTTTTAATAGCATCTTCTCTTTCTTTTTGGAAGTCAGAAAAACCTTCCCATTTTTCACAAAGTTCATTGTATTTGTTACGAGTGGTAATTGAATCACTCTTTCCTATTAGATTATAAACCTCTATTTTTAAGTCTTCGATTTCTCTTTTTCTGTCAATTAACTCTTTTCTTAAACGACCTGTATATGTGTATTCAAAATTCACATCAATTCCTCCTTACAATTTTCATTAATTAATAAGTCCTGTTATAAGTGGTACAAATGCCATTAACGTTGTAATACCAACTATTACAAGATGAGCAATAGCAAGTGCTTTTCCGATTGAGACATATTTTAAATATTCTGTATCTCCCGATTTCTTATATTTATTTGCAAGGGTAATTGAAACAATTGCTCCGATAACGGGAAAAATACCCATAAGACTAAATATACTCATAATTAAACTGAGAGCAACATAAATTCTTTTGTCATTAACTCCTAAAGGTGACGACGAACCGCTGTACATTTGGTTTGTATTATTTTCTTGTTCATAATTATCATCGATAATTACTCTTTTATTTTCGTTATTTTCTCTTACATTAATTGTTTTTAGCATAGGTTCTATTACAGTCTGTGACGAATAATTATTATTGCCACAATATGGACAAAGATTTTCATCGATAAATTTTCCGCAAGATTTACATCTAATTTTAGCCATTTTATATCCTCCTTATATGTTTCTCTATATAAGAATGTGTTTTATGTTATAAATATAATCTCACATTTGTTTCTTTATTTCTTTCATTGTTCCATTTTAAATGAAATAATATAAAAAAATATGAAAATACCCAGAAGAGTATCTTCTGGGTATTGTTGTTATTACTCAATTTCTTCTTCGTGCTCGTCTCTTGTGTTTGGTTCAATTTTAGAAAGGTCGTCCTTTCTTGGTGTGAAGTCAAGACCTTCTTGTGCTTTATCTGCTTCTGCTCTTGCTTTTTCAATTCTTTCGGATGTTTTAACCATATCATCAACTGCTTCTACTTCAAGTGATTCTATTTTTGCATCATATACAGATTTCATATAATCAGCAAGTTCATCCATAGAGATTTGTGTGATGGAATCAGGGGTTAATCCTTGAATTTTTCCCTGTTCAAACTGACTCATATATCCACCATAACCATCGTGAGGCATCATAATGGTTGAATAGAAGTGACCACCTTGATAAGATGGTGTTTGTTGAGGACCATTTGGATTTACAACTCTGAGGTTGCCATCCATATCTTGTGCACGATATATGGTAACTGGTCTGAAATCATACACAAAAGATACTTTTTCTGCTTTTTGATATGGTGAAAACTCTCCACGAACATTATCAACTTCTGCAGAAGCATTTTCTTTCATTTTTTCCGCTTCCGCTCTCAAATGTTCTTTCTTTTCAAACATATATAAACCTACAGGTGTTCCAATCTTATCTGCTGCCATTACAGCACGATGAATACTTCTAATATTATGAATTGCATATGCAAAACTACAACTCATTCTGATTTTATAATAATTCTTATTAATATCATCCATAAGTTCTGCTGGCACTTCTCTTAATCCACTGCGGTCAAACATTTTATTCATATAACTGTGGGCAAGTGCATCTTGTGATATGTGAGCAACAGATGCAATATTCATACATCCTTCAAAACAATTTTCTGCAAACATAACCGACTTGCCAAGGAAAGAGTCTGGCATAACAACATCTTTCATTGGTGTTTTTGTGTCGTGACATTTAATTGACCAACCATTGTGATATCCTATGGTTCTTGTATAATCGCCGTGTGGACCATAATCCTCGGTTAATTCATGAGACTTATATGTGAATGTATAGGTTGCACCTTTTACTTGGTCACCTGGTTGAAAATTACCAAGATACATTCTCCTTCTTGCATCAGATTCTGCCTTGTCCCATTGTGCTTGAATTTCTTTTGGTGGTTTAGAATAGCGGTATCTATCACTATCTACCCTTGTATACTTTGGTGAGATTTCAATTCTTTCCACATCATCTTTTTCTACGGTATAAGTTTGTCCTTTATAGGTAAACTTATCACCTGCATAACACCCATACAACTTCATTCTATCTAAGTCACCATCGATAGGTTGAAACTCTATTTTGGTTACATCCATACCTTCAAAACGAGGGTTATTTTCTAATTTTTGTATTTCAATATTTTTTTGTGCCTCTTGCTCTTTTAATTTATTTACAAAATCTCTAAGACCCATAAAAATTACCTCCTTTTAGTTCTTTATATAAAGAATGTTATTCAAAATACATTTACAAACAGAAAAACCTTATGAGAAAAATCTCATAAGGTTATAATATTATGCATATGATTGTGTTGTAATTGTAAGTGAAATCATTCCTGGTTCTAAAACAGTAATTTCATATATTGCCATAAAATCAGGGGTTGGAAAATATAATTTCATCTTATAAATATTTTCATCCACTGTTAACATTTTTGTAAAATCTTGTTTGATGCTTTGTAATGATGGTAATTCGATATTTTGTTCTTTTTCAAACGTGTATTTTGTATATGTAAAACCATTGACTTCGTGTGTATTTTTGAAGTTTTTAATAGAATTCATTACAGATTCAATCATTTCTTCATTTTTTTGTTTGTCATCTTCGGTTAATACAAATTCGGGGTCTATTGTCTGAAGGTGTACTTTAAATGTTGTTTGGAAATTTTTAAGTGTTATATTATTATTTTCGTCTATTATATAACAATATTCACCTTTCAAATTATCAAATGAACCATCGTTTACATGTGTATATACAGATTCTTCGTAATACTCTTCTCCTGTAAATTCATCTATAAGCGGAGTTTTTGTGTCACTTACTTTGTTTGGTTTGTTTTTCACATCCTCAGTTGTAACACTATTTAGATTGTTCATATCATTTTTGTTGTTTGTATATTCATCTTTTTCATATGAGTCATTTTCTTTTACTTCATAATATTCTTTTTCTTCTTTTGTTAGTCCTTGATTTAATTTATCAAATTCTGATTCTTCTTTATTTTCCGTACCTTCTGTATTTTCAGTATTATTATCAATTGTTTCATTTGTTTGGGTATTTTGTGTTGGTGTATTTTCTATTTGTTGGTTGCTATTTTTAGGTAAGCATATAACCAAAACAACAGCAATCACTAATGCTAAAATTAAAATAATTGGCCATATTTTTTTCATAAAAAATCTCCTTATTTTTGTATTATATTTTAAGAATGAGAGAAACAAGACTGTTTCTCATTTCTCTCATATCTATTCTATATATTACCATGTACCTGATGAAACTGATATTGAACCATTTCTGTAATATGTTCTACACCATTCATTACTACATCTCCAATATGAACCGTGACTTGTTCCACAAACACAAGCTTTTTGTGTATAACCACTCCAAGTTGCATGACAACCTTTACCTTTTTGGTTTATACCACAGGATATACACATTATGTGTCTGTGTGGGCATATTTTCGTAGAAGCCGATGATGAACTTGTGTAAATGCCGTGATAACTACAAGACCAAGTACTACTACTATCTAAGAAATTCTGTACCGTTTTGTTGTGTGTATGCTTTGTGTCACATTTTCCTGTAAACGAGTGAGAACAAGAGTTTGTTGTCCAACTACCATAACTCACATGACCACAATCACCGCAAGTAGATGCTGTTCTTTGTTGTGAGCGAGAGGTATTATATTGTGTTGTTGTTGTTCGTGTTCCGTGTGCTGTATCTTTATATCCACAAGCACAACTTCTACATACAGAATCAGATGCTGTTTTTGAATATGAGTGAGATGAACTTATTGTTGCTCCGCAACAACTATATTTTGTGTGGACACCGCTTGTTCCTCCATATACAGATGAACCAGTGTGGTTGGAAGAATTTACACTACCAGTTGATACTACATATGATGAACTCTGTGGGTTATATCCACAAGCACATTTCTTATAATTCTTTCTTGCGGTAGTACAAGTTGCTGCTGTATATTGCACACCTGAATCTACTGAGTAGGAGTGTGAAGAACTAATTGTTGCTCCACAACAATTATATTTTGTGTGGACACCGCTTGTTCCGCCATATACAGATGAACCAGTGTGGTTGGAAGAATTTACACTACCTGTTTCTACTACATAAGAAGAACTTTTTGGGTTGTATCCACAGACACAACTCTTATAATTCTTTCTTTTTGCAGTACAAGTTGCAGCCGTATATTGTACACCTGAATTCTGGTCATATGTGTGTGATGTGGAAATTGTTACACCGCAACAACTATATTTTGTGTGGACACCGCTTGTTCCGCCATATGTTGAGGAACCTGAGTGGTTAGAAGCATTTTTACTGTTTGCTACTTCGTATTTTGTTGTAGAATCTGCTCCACACCACTTACATTCCTTGAAACAATATTTATTTGTTGTGCAAGTGGCAGCAGTTGCTACTGTTGGTCCATCTGCTGTATAAGAGCAAGCAACCTTTGAATTTGGAACTTCGTAAGTTGTGGTTGTATCTATACCACACCATTGACAAGATTTGTAGCACACTTTATTTTTTTGACAAGTTGCAGATGTTACTACTGTGTTACCAGCATTTACAAAAGAGTGTCCTGTTGCTGAACCACTTGAATAATAACTTGTTCCTTTTGCTGTACACCAAGTACACTTATAATAATATGTAGCAGCATCTAAACAGGTTGCTGATGTTTTTAAATATGTACTACTTGTATCTTTTACTGTATAATTGTGACTTGCATAAGAACCTGCTGTATATGTGTTAGTTCCTTTTTCTGAGCATCTTGAACATTTGTAATTATAGACCGCTAATGCTTGACAGGTTGCTGTTGAAACTCTGTATGTATTAGATGTGTCTTTTACAGAAAAATCGTGGCCACCAAAAGGAATATCTTGACTATCGTACTTATAACCACAAGCACAGGTATATGTAGATGTACCCTTTTCCACACAAGTTGCTGCTATTTTTACTGTTTTTGTGTATGAGTGAGAATTGTTAATTGTTGCTCCGCAACAACTATATTTTAAGTGAACTGCTTGTGTTCCGCCGTATGTTGATTTTCCTTCGTGATTATCTGGAATTAAGGCATTTGGTCTTACACCAGTATATTGACAATCTTTACAGTCAACGTCTGAACTACCAGCGGTAATACAAGTTGATTTTACAGTTTCAACATAATTGAGTCTGTGGTTTGTTATTTCTTCATAATCACAATTATTACAAATTCTTCTATGTTGGTCATCACTAAATTTCATATAGTGAGTAAAATCGTGGTCTTTAGATATTATCTCAACACCTTTTTCCAATTCTTTTCCACATTTGCGACAAACTTTGTCGCCAGTATAACCGTCTATACCGCAAGCGGGTTCGACTTTATTGATAATGTCTACATTTGTATGGTTGCAACCCTTGAATTTGTCATCAATTTCGTTTTCTAATTTTGACACATTTCCTTCGTCTGCACTATTAACAGCAGTTTTTACAAATGTTTGACCAATTGCTACAACACCGTCACCTACATATGTACCGAGAGGTGTAGCAAATGCCATCAAAACCGACAAAACTAATGTAAGTATTACAACCCAGCCGTAATGTGATAAGGTTTCTTTATTCATAAAAAAATCCTCCTTTTCCTTTCTTTAATTTTTTTGATTTTTTGGATAAATCCCTCTATATATAAGATTGAAAAAATGAGTTTTTCAACGAGTTAGAAAAAATAACAAGTTTTCCTGTTTTTTATATTATAAATATGCTTTTTTGATATATTTTGCAATTCTTTCAATAACAGTAACACTAACAGAGTTTCCTGCCTGACCATATAAGTGCATATCAGTCATATATTTTGGAAATTTGAAATCTCGTGGAAAACCTTGTAAGTTAAAACATTCCCTTGGTGTTAATTTTCTTATACCATGCTTTGCAAGGATAATAGGTACATTATGTCCTCCAGTTCCCATATTGTTGGTAAGGGTTGGGCACACATTACTTTTATTTTCTCTTACATAACATCTTCTCCATTGATATACGGTTTCACGACTTCTTACACCATCTTCTAAAATGTCAAAATACTTGAAATTGTCGTCGGTGTAATAATATTTATCATTGAGTTTTTTGTCAAAATCAATTAAACTATGGAGAGTCCTTGTTCTTTTTATGATTTTAGGGAATTCAAATTTATCGTGAATTTTTTTATCTTTGAATGCTACTATGTAAATTCTTTCACGATTTTGAGGCAGGTTACCAAAACTTTTTGTGTTAAGGATATTATATTTTACAGAATAACCTAATTCATATAAACTATTTAAAATTACCATAAAAGTTCTGCCTTCATCGTGGTTTGTTAAACCTTTTACATTTTCTAAAAATATAATTTCTGGTTTCTTTTCTTTTGCGATTCGCATTAACTCAAAAAATAAGTTTCCTCTATCTTTTTCATCATCAAAACCTTCTCTTTTTCCTGCTATACTAAATGGTTGACAAGGAAAACCTGCGAGCATAATTTCAAAATCTGGAATTTCATATGCCTCTACTTCACGAATATCTCTGTCATCTACTTTTAAACCGTGATTTAATTCATAAGTTTCGATTGCTCTTGGATTGATTTCATTTGCATAAACTGTTTCAAAACCTGCATCAGCAAATCCTAAATCTATTCCACCTACACCAGCAAAGAAAGATGCACATCTAAATTTATTAATATCTAACATAAGTTTACCTCCTAAATTGTTTTATGAGATAAGTATGTTAATTTACTTTTGTACACAATCGTTGCTCTATTGCGGCATATGAAAAATCCTATGAGGAAATTTAAAAAGTAGTTTTGACAGGTGGGTCATGGTGTGTTTTTGCCACTTCATGGTACATTGTTGCATTTTTAAGAATTAGCATCTATTTTTTAGGTACTAATTCTTTTTATTTTTAATAAAAGGAAAAGAGGCGACCACGAGTTTGGTCGCCTCTTCAAGGAAGGAGGTAAAAAATAGTTTTTTTCTTTTTTGATAGATAGATAGATAGATAGAGTGAAAAAAGAATCACACAATAAAGTTTCTTTTCCTTTACTGTACCTGTATTATATCATGTGTTTTTTTATTTGTCAATATTTTTTTATAAAAATTTTTATGAAAAAATATTTTTCTCATAAGTTTTTTATAAATTTTCCCTCATATCGTTTTTTATACAAAAAAGAGGCAACTTTTGTTGCCTCTGATATAATTATCTCTCTTCGTCATTAGTTTCTAATTCGTGAATTTTTGGTTCTTGAATTTTAATTTCGGCAGGTGCTTTGTAATCAAGTCCCTCTTGTGCCTTATCACACAACTCGTGTTCTGATGCGATTCTTTCATTTAACTTATTGATTTTATATTCAATATCTTTTTCTTGTTTTTCAATTCTTTCGCCTATTGATTTCATAATAGATTCCAATGCTTTTTGTGCTGCAACTTCATCTTCTCTAAACGACGAATCTGGGAATAATTGTGCATTTCTGTGTTGAGTTGACATCAAGTTGCTATAAAAAGTGAATGAACATTCAGTTGGATTGAAAACATACCATTTGTCATTCATTTGTAATCTATTAACGGTTATTTTTTCATAATTTTCAATAAATTCCACTTGACCAAAACCTTGAATTCTGGTTGCTTTTCCATCAATGTAATCTTGAAGTTCTTGTTTTAATTCATTTAAACCTTTTAATTTATCTTCTGCCTTCTCAATATAATACATAGCACAACCTGCTTTTACATCATAGTCGTAAGGAGTTGATGCCCATTCGTGAAATTCATATCTTTCTGTTCCGAATAATTCTTTATTTTGATTATATAATTCTCTGAAATGTTGAGCATCTTTTACAAAATTTAGTGCACCAAACAATGCATAATTAGAATCTATTGATAGGTGTAAATTTCTTGGTAATTCTCTAATACCACTGCCCTCAAAGCAAAATTCTAAATCTGCAGATGTGGGTACTCTAACCACACTTGCAACATTCTTACAATCTTTAAAACATTCCTTTAATGAATTAATTGGGTTTCCAGCAATAATTTCTGGTACAAACACATCTTTTAACGGCTTATTTTTCTCTACACATTTTGCTTCAAATCCTGCAATATTTTCTTTATATGTGTATTCAAAAATATCATCTCTTATTTTATCTCCAGTTGAAAAATCACCCAAATACATTTGTGCATAATTTATTTTTCTTGCAAATTCCGGATAATTAGCATTTTCTAATGAGTTGTGTCTGTGGTATCCCATTTCGAATGTTATACGAGGTCTTTCATCCTTTGTTATTTCTGCTTCAATGCCGTTGTATAAGATTTTGTCACCTTTATAAAGTCCATACAATTGCATACGAAGTTCATCACCATCAATAGGTACTAATTGTAAATTGGATTTTCCTTCTGCTTTAAATTCTGGATGCTTTTCTAAAAATACATCCATTGTTGCAGTTCTAAAAGTTCTCTTTGGTGTACTTTCATCAAATTTGATAACATCCTTTTCTGTATAAGGAGTTCTTGCTGTTTCAACAATTTCTTCTTGTTTACTTTTAAACCAATCTCTAAGTCCCATAAACAATCACTTTCCTTTCGTTTAATTTTCTTATATTAAGAATGTTTTTGTAATAAATATCACAAATGAAAAATGAGAGAGTTTTTAAAACTCTCTCATATGTTTTTTAAATTATTTTAGATAATTCTGATTTGTATATTCGACTAATGATTCAAAATCTGATTTTTTAATCGAATCATATGATGTTGCATATTCTATAAAATCATTATGAGTGAAATTACAGTTTTTGCCAATGTATAATTTGTCTGTTTTGCTGTCAATTCGAATATTTGTACCTATTAAAGTAGTATTGCTAACATATAATTTATGCCCAGTTTCCCCATTTGTTCCTCTTAACACAAAACCATATTTAGCACCAATTAATTTGCAATTATCCATATATACAACAACATTGTTTATACCTTCTCCGCCACCCAAATAAAATGATGCAAATTTATCTGTTGCACTAAAAATATCGGATTTACCTTTATAATCAACATTTGCAATTGTTGCATTTTTAACACGTGCTTCTTTTGAGGTGTTGGCAAAATAAATTCCTCCGTGTGAAAAACCTTCGTATATACCGCCATCTATACATAATTCACCTTTAGAAGAAATACCTGAATGGTTACCATATATATTACAATTATTTATATTTATCACACCAGAGTTATCAATGCCTATACTATAACTGTCATTAATATATGCACCATCTGCATCTGCCAATATTGTTGTATTAGTAATTACGGATGTTGCTGATGAATTATTATAAACACCATAAGAATAACAACCATATGTATAAATATTACTGTTTGTTACATTTGCATTAACACTAGTGCCAAAAATCATACCATATAAAACAGAATCTTCGTCACCATTTAAATTAATAGAAGTATTATTTATGTTTATATTTTTACAGTATACGGTATATATACCAGCATTTGTACCACCAACGGTAGCATTTGCCTCTATTTTACAATTCGATATTGTTGCAGTATCGGCACTTTGAATAATTATTGCTTTCATATCTGCATCTGCATTTTGTTTAACATTAATTGTTGCACCATCGATTATATGGTTATTACCACCAGCAATTAGAGCAAAACAGGAAGTTGCTACATTTGATGTTATATTATATGTTCCACCAAGTATGTTTACGGTTTTATTTTGAAGTTGCATAAATCTTATATCTGTTGTGTTGCCAACTGCATTAATAGTGCTACCGCTTAGGCGTCCGTCTATTGTTAAAACAAAATCTAATGCACCCGTTTTAATACCAATATTTGAAGAACAATTTGCTGTTAATGTTTTACCACCAAGATTTATAATAACAGATGTTGTCGGATTTATTGTTTCGGTTATTACTATATCTTTTAATAAAACAACATTTGGCACACCTTCATCATTAGTGAAAACACCAGCAACCGCATTGTCTTTATTTACATCTGCATTATCACCTATGTTGCCACTATTAATGTCGTTTATTGCTTTATCTATTGTGCTATAGTACTCGAATTTGTGCTTCTTTTGCAATTCTTCTGGTGTTGGTAAAACTCCCATATCTTCTTTTATTAAATCCATAACACTTTCATTTGTATTGCCAAAACCTGTATATGTTTCTGTTACACCA
>JAEIGA010017410.1_pt1 | contig 10949 bp, 4 predicted proteins | sample 9270691 | NCBI WGS metagenome assembly JAEIGA01 (sample SAMN17057246, study PRJNA624740) | gut metagenome | biome: biome; isolation source: fecal sample | host: Bos grunniens | place: China: Xizang | collected 2019 | reverse complement strand
ATGGCGGAGTTCAGCTTGTGGCTGCCGCTGGTGTTGTTGCCTTCAAATTTATAATAGATCTTTGCAGGAGTCTGCAGCTTTTCTTCCAGGCAGTATGCCCGAACCAGAGGTGCCGGACGGTACATCTTGTAGAAATTGCGGATCTCCTCGGGAATCTCAAAGTAAGCCTTCGTGTCATTCAGCTCCTGCTCGATCAGCTCATCGCAGAACACAGGGGCCAGGTCCTCAGCGGTCATAGGCTTGTGGGTCTTGGGGTCCAGAAGGGGCGCAGGCTTGTTGATCATGTCCGCCCGGAGATTGTACCAGTATTTGGGCATCTCGCTTTCTTCCAGATAAATCTTGTAGGGAATTTCTTTCTTTGCCATATCATATTCTCCTTTTCGCTTAGTGGAGCAAATAAAAAACCTGCCCCAGTTTTGAGCTGGGACAGGATAAAAATCCTGCGGTGCCACCCGGCTTGACGCTTTTCGCGCCCACTTTACGCATACTACCATATGCTGACCTTTGCTTACGGAGGGTCATCTCCGGCGCACATACTAAGAATTTGCTTCTGTTCCGTTTGCCCTCGGAAGTCCATTCGGTTTTACGCTTTCTGCCGCAATCCCACCGCCTGCGGCTCTCTGAAAGAAAGGAAAGTAACACCTACTCACTCTTCCTCATCGGTTTAGAGTATTTTAGCATGGTAAAATTCCTTTGTCAAGTCGGTATTTCACGAAATATTCACAGTTTTTTCCTGATTTGTTCAGCATTGATTTTCTTTTTTGCGGTAAAATAATTCCAAAAAAGAAAAGGAGAATTGCCCTATGGACGAACCTTTTGAAAATCAGGAAAACCAGTATGCTTGGGGAGAAGATATTCCCTATATTCCGCCCAAAAAAGAAAAAACAAACTGGACTGCCGGAAAGGTAGTTGCCATCGCCCTTGTGTGCAGCTTACTGGGCGGTGTGGCCGGCGCTGCCACCTCCATGCTGGTTGGCTTGACCGCCGAAACTCCCCAGTCCGGAAATCAGTCCAATGTATCCACCATGGTGGAGGGACAGCGGGAGAACACAGTGCTGGATATCACCAAAATTGACACCAGCAAGGTAATGACCGCTGCAGAGGTATATGCCGCCAACGTGAATTCCACCGTAGGCATCACCACCTCCATCACCACCAATTTCTGGGGCTATCAGACCACCTCTGCCGCCTCCGGCTCCGGATTTGTATTTACCGCCGACGGCTACATCCTCACCAATTTCCATGTGGTAGAGGATTCCAGTTCCATTACGGTTGCTATGTATGACGGCAAGACCTACGATGCCAAGCTTGTGGGTTATGACGAGAGCAACGATGTAGCTGTGCTGAAAATTGAAGCCCAGAATCTGGTGCCTGTTGTATTGGGCAATTCGGACAATGTGAATGTGGGCGATTCGGTGGTTGCCATCGGCAATCCCCTGGGTGAACTAACCTTCTCCCTCACCTCCGGGGCGATCAGCGCAAAGGACAGAGATATCACCATGTCCGGCGGCAGTTCCATGCGGCTGATGCAGACCGACTGCGCCATCAACTCCGGCAACTCCGGTGGCGCGCTGTTTAATATGTACGGCGAAGTGATCGGTATCACCAACGCAAAATATTCCAGCAGTTCCTCATCTGAAGCATCTATCGATAACATCGGCTTTGCTATTCCCATTAACAAGGCCCGTTCCATCGCCCAGAGCATTATCGAAAAGGGTTATGTATCCAAGCCTTATATCGGCGTATCCGCCACAACCGTCAGTGCCGAGACCCAAAGCTACGGTCTGCCTCAGGGCGCAGCGGTAAAAGAGGTTGCCCCTGACGGCCCGGCTGCAACAGGCGGCTTGCAGGTCAACGATATTATTACCCATGTAAATGGCAAAGCAATTACAGGCAGCGGTGATTTGGTAAGTATCATAGGCGAATCCGTTGCCGGTGACACGCTAAAATTCACTGTCTACCGCAAGGGTAGCACCTTGGAACTGACCATTACCGTGGGAGAAAAAATCCAGTCGACTCAACAGGGGCAGCAAAACACCCAATCTCAAGTCCCCCAATACCCCTGGGGAGGCGGACGATAAAAAGCAACCAACCACCGGCTAAACCGGTGGCTGGTTTGTTATTTATTCAGCGGATTTCTTTTGGGTGGTTTTCTTTGCTTTTTTCTTGGCGGGTTTCTTCTTGGTCAGAAGCAGAACTGCCACAACAATACCTGCCAGCAGAACAACTGCAACTGCAATCACCACAATCAGCAGAACAGTTTCGTCGTTCTTGCCATCGGTTACGCCGGGCTTATTGCTGCCGTTGCCCTCAGGCTCAGGCTTGCTGTCGTTACGGGCATAGATCTTAACAGACTGACCGTTCTCCAGCTTTACGATACCGGTAGTTACCGCATCGGTACCGGGGGCCATCTTGATTTCCTCAAGAACCTTTTCCTCTACCAGCTTGTCGCCGTTATAGTAAGCAGCTACGATGGAATAGACCTTTTCGTAGGCAGTTGCGTTCATCCAGGACAGACGGTAAGCGGTATCCTTATCTTTTGCCTTCTCCAGGTCGGTATATTCTATGCCGGTCTCAAAGTCGTAGAGCTCGAAGTCTGCAGCAACACCGTTGGCATACAGCTTCAGGTTATCCAGCTTGACTGCATTGCCGGTCACATTGGTGGTATTGAAAGCAATCTTCTGAACGGGCAGCTTGATGCTGGCAATCGCAATGTCTTTTACTTCGCCCAGCAGCTTGCCTTCGGCATCATAGACTGCATAATCGCTGGTGAAGGCTTCTTCCTTATTGAAGTCCAGACCTCTCTTCAGCGTGAACTTACCGCCCTTGGACACATCCACACCGGGCAGCTCCACATAGTTGCCTGCGTTGTCGTAGTAGACCTTGCCGCCGGCAATCTTAAAACCGCCAATCTCAGGCTTGCCCTTACTGCCGTAAATATCCAGCAGCACGATTTCTGCATCAGCGCCCATATCGGCAGGCACAGTCACATCGATCTGCCAAACCTGATTCTCGGCATAACTGTCACCTGCGGTAATATTTTCCAGAATATCCTTTAGTCTTGCGGTGTAGGTACCGGTCATTTCCAGCACCTGATTATCGCCGTCAGCCACAATGGTTGCGGAAGAGCCTTTGCTCTTCTTCACTTCCCAGCAGCCCTCGGGTGTTGCAGTGTTGGCATTGAACTCCCCTGCCTTGAAGCTCTGGAAGTTTTCTGTGAAAGCGGGGTATTTCTCATAGCGGTTTTCATCATAGCTGATGACCGGGGTAACATCCTTCGCAGTTTCTACCCAGTAGCCGCAGCTACCCACAACAGAAATCTTGCTATCTTCAATGATCTTACCGCCGGGGAAGGTGATGGTCTGACCCTCAATGGAGAAGGTCAAATCCTTTGCGCCCTCTACCTTAAAGGATTTCAGGGTGGTGTTGGTGCCAATGGTATCGGGCGTAATACGCCAGTAGTTCTTGCCGCCGGCATACATGCCGGACAGGACAAACTTATCATTCCAGGTGTTGGGCACAACAATGGGCTTCCGGTCGGCTGCGCCTACGATACGGGTCAGCTCGTCCAGGATCTCGGAGATGACCTTCATGGCATCCTTGGGATCTGTGCCTGCAGCGTTCATTTCATCGTCCATGCAGTAGCCCTGCAGAGGCTCCGGATCCAGCATACCAACATGATAAGCCATTTCGGTATAGTAGGGAGTGTTACAGTAAGAGCCGGCTCTGCTGTTATAATTGTAGAAGACGATAATGGCGGTGGTACGATGATCGGGCGCAGCTTCATAGTAGTTTTTGTAATGAATGGAATCCCACAGAACCATATTGAAGGCGTTATCCGCCCAAATAGCGCCGTTGTAAGAGGGAACATTCTTATAGACAGGCTGACCGTCTTCGCTGAAGAAACCAGGACCGGGTCTTGCGGCATAGGTATTAAAGTAGGAGGTATTACCTACGGTCTTGTAATTACCGCCGGTGCCGACGCCACCCTTGTCGCCCATATTCTTGTGCCAGGCATAGGTAGAACGGGACTGGTAGTCGGTCAGCACTGCATCAGGATAGTACTTCAGCAGAGGCTCCATAAGCGCATCATCAATGTACTTATTGATATGGTTACGCAGGACCGTGTCCCAGATAGAACGGGACTGGGCATACTCAGAGCCGGAATTGGGGTGAATGCTGTAAATTTCCGGCGTTTCGTCGGTTATCTTCTCCCAGAACTTAAAACCGCGGGCAACCAATTCCGGACGAATCTTCGTCTTATAATTGGGGTTGCTGACGATTTTATCGTAGATGTACATATCCTTGGCTGCTTCCTGGGCAATGTAGTAGTTGGACAGTTCAAAGTACTCCAGGTCGACAACAAGGCCGTCCAATTTACCGCCAATCTTCTTATATTCGGTGATAAATTCGGTAAACCAAGCATTCATTACCTTGGCGCCTTTTTCCATAAAGACCCAGTCTTCCACAAGAACCTTCAGAGCTGCGCCCACCGAACCAAAACGCAGGTAACGGGCGCCGTCGGGATATTCGTCATAAACTTCTTTCAGATTTGCGGCAATTTCCTTGGGAGTACTGCCGCCAACACCGGGAACAGACACCCTAATGTTGTCCTCAGAAACATACTTATCAGAAACCTGGGACCAGAAGAAGATTTTGGGGAAGATATTATCCTCATCCTCCACTACATTTCTGTCAGTGTTGATCATATAAAAGGGTTTGATCTCCACCTTATCCTCCGCAGCGCTGGCCATAATGCATGTAGGCAAGATCATAGCCAGAACCAACAGAATTGCAAGAACTTTTTTCATTCCATTTTCCTCCCACGCCAAAATTTGTATATTACATGAACTAAATATACAACATAATGCTGTTTGTGTCAATAAAAACAAATCCCCCTGCTGCCTAAAAGCAGCAGGGGGAAATTCTTTATTCAACGGTCTCGTCCTTGGTTTCTTGCTTAACTTCTTTTTGAGGTGCTTTCTTAACAGGCTTCTTGGTAGTCTTCTTCTTAGCCTTCTTTGCGGGCTTTTTGGTCAGAAGCACAACTGCCACAACAATACCTGCCAGCAGAACAACTGCAACAGCAATCACCACGATCAGAAGGACAGTGTTGTCACCCTCAGGGTTGGTTGCGCCGGGCTTGTTGGTACCGGGCTTGCCGCCATTTTCGGGTTCAGGCTGGCTGTCATTACGGGCATAGAGCTTAACGGTCTGGCCGTCCTTTACCTCTACAATACCCATAGATACAAAGTCGGTACCGGGAGCCATCTTGATCTCCTCGATAACCTTTTCCTCCACCAGCTTGTCGCCGTTATAGAAGGCAGCAACAACGGAGTATACCTTTTCATAAGCGGTTGCGTTCATCCAGGACAGACGGTAAGCGGTGTTGGAATCCTTTGCAGTTTCCAGATCAGTGTACTCAATACCGGTCTTGGCATTGTACAGCTCAAAATCGGCCGCAACACCGGTGGCGTACATCTTCAGGTTGTCCAGCTGGACAGCGCTGCCGGCAACCTTGGAAACGCCCAGGCCGATTCTGGCAACGGGGATCTTCACTTTGGAAGCCACAGGCACATCCTTAGCTTCGCCCAGCACTTTGCCCTCAGCATCGTAAACGGTATAGGTACAGGTAAAGGCATCTTCCTTGGTGAAGTTAAAGTTTCTCTTCAAGGTAAACTTGCCGCCTGCGGAAGCATCCACACCGGCCAGCTCCACATAGCTGCCTGCATTGTCATAGTAGATCTTGCCGCCGGCAATCTTAAAGCCGCCCTCTGCCTCCTTGGACTTATCGGCAAAGATGTTCAAAAGAACGATCTCAGCATCGGCGCCCATATCAGCAGGTACAGTTACATCGATCTCCCAGGCCTGATTCTTGGCGTAAGTATCGCCTGCAGTGATGTTCTTCAGAATATCCTTCAGCTTTATGCTGTAAGTACCGGACAGTGCCAGCGCCTTATTATCGCCATCGGTAATCTTTGCAACGCCGGTCTTATCCTTCTTCAGTTCCCAGCAACCTGCGGGGAATGCAGTGGATACATCAAAGTCCTTGCCTGCCTCGTATGACTCATAGGTTTCCAGCAGTGCAGGGAACTTTTCGTAACGATCCTCTGCGTAAGTTACAACAGGAAGGACATCCTTTGCGGTCTCGATCCAGAAGCCAAAGGTGCCTACGATGGGGATCTTGGCATCTTCAATGATCTTACCGCCGGGGAAGGTGATGGTCTGGCCCTTGTAGGTAAAGGTCAGGTCCTTGGCATCCTTCACGATGAAGTCTTCCAGCTTGGTGAAGCCTTCGGAGCTATCGGGGGTCAGACGGAAATAGTTCTTGCCGCCGGCATACATACCGGTCAGCACGAAGTTATCGTTCCAGGTGTAGGGCAGTTCCAGATACTTACGGTCAGCTGCGCCTACGATACGGGTCAGCTCATCCAGCAGCTTGCTGACAACCTCCATGGTTGCGTGGACATCGTTGCCGGATGCAATTACTTCGTTCTCCTCAATGTAACCTGCCAGGGGATCAGGATCCATCAGTGCAGTATGATAGAAGCTTTCGGAGTAATAGGGCTTATTGCCGTAGGAACCGGCTCTCTTGGAGTAGTTATAGTAAGCTACGATGGAAGTAATTCTGCCGCCAGGAGCAGATGCCTTCAAATTCTTAGCAAAAATGGTGTCAAACTTCACCATATTGAAGGGGGTGTCCTCATAAGCAGCTTCCACATGGGAAGGGATCTTCACATACTTGGGCTGACCGTCTTCCTTAAAGAAACCGGTACCGGGACGGGATGCGTAGGTGTTGAAGTAGTTCACATTACCGGCAACCATATGGTTACCACCTGTGCTGATTCCGCCCTGGTCGCCGGGCATCTTCTGCCAGGCATAGGTGTCACGGGACTGGTAGTCAAACACCAGGCCGTCAGGATAGTATTTCAGCAGGGGTTCCAAAACGCCCTCGTTAACATACTGGTTCAGGTGGCAACGCACAACAATATTCCAGATGGAACGGGACTGAGCATACTCAGCGCCGGACTTCTCATGGATACTGTAAATTTCGGGGGTTTCGTCAGTTACCTTGTCCCAGAACTTAAAGCCACGCTCTTCCAGCAAAGGCCGAATTCTGGTTTTGTAGTTGGGATTATCTACGATCTTCTGGAATACATAGGGATCCTTATTGGCATCCTGGGTGATATAATAGCAACCGCCCTCTACATACTCAATATCCACGGAGATACCGTCGATCTTACCGCCGATGGAATGGTAGTGAGAGATGAATTCCTCGAACCATTCTTTAATAACCTTCAGACCCTTGTCCATGAAGATGGTATCTTCCTTCAGAGTAAACAAGGCTGCCCGGAAGGAGGTAAAGCGGATGTACCGCATACCATCGGGGTACTTATCAAAGATAGGTTTCAGATTTTCAGCTACTTCCTTGGGGGTACTGCCACCAACATCCACAGCAGAAATTTTAATACCGTCCTCGGTAACGTATTTATCGTTATCGCGAGACCAGAAATGGATCTTAGGCCAGATGTTATCAAAGCCTTCTTGCAGAGATGTGCTGATATTGAAGGGTTTGATTTCCACATTAGATTCTGCGGACGTAGCGGTAACGCCAATGCACATAGGCAGAACCATGCAGAGAACCAATAGAATTGCAAGGATTTTTTTCATTTTGCTTTCCTCCGTTATGAAATATAAATTGTACATAACAATTTTGTTTATTTTACTATATTATCAAATATATGTCAACGGCTTTTATAAGAAAATCCCCTGCCGCTTTATGCAAGCAGCAGGGGTGTTTTTTATTCAGTGGTCTTGTTGTCGGTTACTTTCTTGGTCGCTTTCTTTGCGGACTTCTTTTTCTTCTTTGCGGGCTTCTTGGTCAGAAGAACAACTGCCACAGCAATGCCTGCCAGCAGAACAACTGCAACAGCAATCACCACGATCAGAAGGACAGTGTTGTCGCCCTCAGGGTTGGTTGCGTCGGGCTTGTTGGTACCGGGCTTGCCGGTATCTTCAGGCTCAGGCTTGCTGTCGTTACGGGCATAGACCTTAACGGTCTGGCCGTCCTTCACCTCTACAACGCCCATGGCTACATAGTCAGTGCCGGGAGCCATCTTGATCTCCTCAACAACCTTCTCTTCCACCAGCTTGTCGCCGTTGTAGTAGGCAGCCACGATGGAGTAAACCTTCTCGTAAGCGGTGCCGTTCATCCAGGACAGGCGGTAAGCGGTGTTGGAATTCTTTGCAGTCTCCAGGTCGGTATACTCAATACCGGTCTTGGCATTGTACAGCTCGAAGTCAGCGCCCACGCCGTTGGCGTACAGCTTGAAGTTATCAAACAGAACAGCATCACCGGTGACACCGGCCACACTCAGGTTCAGTTTCTGGACGGGCAGCTTTACCTGAACCATAGGTACATCCTTGACCTGACCCAGCAGTTCGCCAGAGGCATCATAGATAGCGTAATCGCTGGTAAAGGCTTCTGCGTTATTGAAATCAACGGATCTCTTCAACTTGAATTTGCCGCCCTTAGATACGTCTACGCCGGTCAACTCTACATATTCGCCGGCCTTGTCATAGTAAACCTTGCCGCCGGCAATCTTAAAGCCGCCCTCATCTGCCTTGGACTTGGTGCCAAAGATATTCAGCGCAACGATCTCTGCCTCTGCTGCCATATTGGCAGGTACAGTCACCTCGACCTCCCAAGCCTGATTCTCGGCATAGGTATCGCCTGCGGTGATGTTCTTCAGAATATCCTTCAGCTTCAGGCTGTAATCACCGGTAAAGGCCAGGGCATTGTTACCGTCAACAGCAACGATCTTAGCGGTGGCATCCTTGGTCTTCTTTACCTCATAGCAACCGGAGGGGGTAGCAGTATTGAAGTCAAAATTAGAATCAGCCTTGTAGGATTCGTAGGTTTCCAGAAATGCAGGGTATTCCTCGTAACGGTTTTCGATAAAGCTGATAGTAGGAACAACATCCTTTGCGGTTTCTACCCAGTAGCCGCAGGTGCCAACAATGGAAATCTTAGAATCCTCGATAATCTTACCGCCAGGGAAAGTGATGGTCTGGCCGTCAATGGAGAAGGTCAGGTCCTTAGCGTCCTTTACCTTGAACTGTTCCAGAGTCATACCATGGTGCAGGTCAGGGGTAATACGCCAGATGTTTCTACCATTGGCATACATACCGGTGAGGACATACTTATCATTCCAGGTGTAGGGCATAGGAATGTGCTTCCGGTCAGAGTAACCTGCCACACGGGTCAGCTCATCCAGCAGTTCAGAAATAACCTTAACGGCATCATCTACATCGGTGCCACTGGCCTTGATTTCACTATCAATGCAGTAGGACTGGAAGGGGGTGGGGTCCAGCATACCCATGTGATACATAATCTCAGAGTAGTATGCGTTGTTACAGTAAGAAGTTGCTCTCTTAGTGTAGTTATAGTAGGTCATGGTTGCAGTGAACTTACCGTTGGGCGCGGAAGCCTTCAGGTTCTTTGCGTTGATCATATCCCACAGAACCATATTGAAGGGAGTATCTTCCCATACTGCGCCGTTGTAGGAGGGCAGGTTATTATAGACCTTCTGGCCGTTTTCAGTAAAGAAGCCGGTGCCGGGACGGGCTGCGTAGGAGTTCATGTAGTTGACATTACCTGCAGTGTAATAGTTACCACCGGAAGCAATGCCGCCCTTATCGCTGGGGGTCTTCTGCCAGGACCAGGTATCACGAGCCTGGTAGTCGCAAAGGATGGCATCAGGATAATTCTTCAGCAAAGCGTCCAGGAACGCATCGTTTACATACTGATTGAAATGGTTACGCACAACGATATCCCAGATGTTACGGGACTGGGCGTACTCAGCGCCGGAGTTCTGGTCAACACTATAAATTTCCGGAGTCTGGTCGGTTACATTGGGATAGAACTTAAAACCACGCTCTTCCAGCTGGGGACGAATTTTGGTCTTATAGTTGGGGTTTTCTACAATTTTTTTATAAACCAGCATGTCCTTCTTGGCAGCCTGGGTCAGATAGTAGTTGAAGCCGTCGAAAATTTCCACATCAGCTACCACGCCGTCGATCTTACCGCCAATGGACTTGTAGTAAGTAATGAACTCTTCAAACCATTTTCTTGTGATTTCAATACCCTTTTCAAAGAAAATGGTATCTTCCTGGTGATAGAGCATAGCTGGTCTGAGGGCGGTGTAACGAAGGTAACGGGTACCCTCGGGATACTCATCAAAGGTTTTCTTCAGGTTGTCGGCAATTTTCTTGATCTCATTGCCATGACCGGGTACACTAACTACAATATCGTCCTCGGACTGATATTTGTCATCAGCGCGGCTCCAGAATTGGATCTTGCCGTAGTAATTGTCGTAATCTGCACTAAGGATCTCAGAGTTGGTCATAACAAAGGGCTTAACAGTCACCTTATCGTCTGCCGCATTTGCGAACACGCACATGGGCATGACCATAGCCAAAGCCAGGAACAATGCCAGTGTCTTCTTTCCGAATAACTTCAAAGTAATAACCTCCTTTATTTTTCCTTCGGGGAATAAAGTTATCTGAGGCTATCATACCACAACCTGCTCCAAAATGGTACACTTTTTTTCAGTTTTATTTATGAAATATTTCTTAAGAACTCAAGATTTAACTATTTCTGGAAATCGGCACCGCTTCTTGACAATTTCTCCCTGCGCTGATAGAATAAAACGGCAGTGGGCCGGGCAGCCGCGCAGGGGTAACCCTGTGAGGAAAGTCCGGGCTTCACAGAGCAGGATAACCGATAACATCGGCCGCGGGCGACCGCCGGACAAGTGCAACAGAAATAGACCGCCCCATTTATGGGGTAAGGGTGGAAAGGTGGGGTAAGAGCCCACCGGTGGACCTGGTAACAGGCCCATCCTGTAAACTCTATCCGAAGCAACACCGACTCGGGGGCTACGGCT
>JAEIGA010017409.1_pt1 | contig 10949 bp, 3 predicted proteins | sample 9270691 | NCBI WGS metagenome assembly JAEIGA01 (sample SAMN17057246, study PRJNA624740) | gut metagenome | biome: biome; isolation source: fecal sample | host: Bos grunniens | place: China: Xizang | collected 2019 | reverse complement strand
GCTTCCGAGCCTCGCGCCATGACTCTGCTTGCCCTCAAGAGCATACAGAGCAAGATCAAGAATGCAGGTGCCGATGCCAAGAGCCGTGCACACTTCCAGAACCTCTCCGACCAGATAGAACGTGCCCTGGTGGTGAAGTAATCATTGTAGCGACAATACATTATTAATATATGCCCCGGACACTAACAAAATAATGTTCGGGGCACTTTATATAATATATCTTATATTATGGGATTTGGAAAATGGATTGGCGGCATTGTCGGCTTTATGGCGGCAGGCCCCTTAGGGGCCTTGGCAGGTTATGCCTTGGGCAAACTGCTGGAAGGCGGCAATACCTACACCGACAACGGGCAGTACACACATACTGACCCCACCTATGGACAAAGGAACAGTTTCCTGTTCTCCCTGCTGGTAATGGCATCGTACATCATCAAGGCCGACGGCAAGGTGATGCACAGCGAGATGGAGTTTGTCCGTCAGTTCCTCCGTGTAAACTTTGGAGAAGCAGCAGTAAGCGATGGCAACCAGATATTGCTCAATCTTTTTGAGCAACGCAAACAGATGGATGCCAAGAATCCTTCGGCATTCAAGAATGCCATCTACGAATGCGGTGTGCAGATAAAGCAACACATGAGTTACGAACAACGTCTTCAGTTGCTAAGTTTTCTGGCCAAGATAGCACAAAGCGACGGCAATATCTGCAATGAAGAAGTGGAGGCTCTTAAGGAGGTGGCACTTGCCATGGGGCTCTCTGTACAGGAAGTGGAATCTATGCTGAACCTTGGAGGTAATTCCTTGGAAGAAGCCTACAAGGTGCTTGAACTCAGCCCAGATGCTACGGACGAAGAAATAAAGAAAGCTTACCGCAAGCTGGCGTTAAAACATCATCCTGACAAAGTTGCAACATTGGGCGAGGATGTTAAAAAGGCTGCAGAAGAAAAATTCCAACAGATCAACAATGCCAAGGAAATGATATTTAAGGCAAGAGGGATAAAATAAATCACGAAGAAGACATAGATCCATTTATTGGATGAATAAAAATGAGTGTGAAGACGACTAAAAGCATCTTCACACTCATAATTTTTACGCTATAAGCGTCTTATATTCCTACTTCTTAACGATATGATGTACAAAGGAACCTTCCTCTGTAGCTACCTTTAGGATATACAAGCCAGGCGCATAACCGCTGACATTAATAGCCTTGGTAGTACCAACAGAAACTGCTTCGGTACAGAAGTACATCTGCTTACCGCTATAATCATACAATGCATAGGTAGCAGCATCTGAAGAGAAGTTACATGTAACATATATTGTTTCTACAGCAGGATTGGGTCCAACAGTTACATTGCCATCCATAGCTACACTACCGATACCTACAGTTGCAGATACCTTAACAACAAAACGATGAATGGTCTGAGCGCCATTGGCATCTGTTGCTGTAATTGTAGCTACTGCCTCACCTACTGTCTTACCCATGAAGATTACATCGTTTCCTGAAACGAACATTGTAGCAACACTTTCGTCGGAAAGAGTAATTGCATAAGTCATCTCATCGCCATCAGGATCAGCAAAGAACTCATCCAAAGATACTACAGCAGATGCTGAGTTAACGGCAAGCTCAATCATACTCAATGAATCTACCACCTCAGGTGCACGGTTTACGTGCTCCACATAATAGCGGAGAGTAGCCTTAGCCTCGTGGTTGGCATTATCTGTAGCGATGATATCGAACGAGTACGAACCAGCAGTTTCGTATGCAGGTGCAATAACTATTTCAACATTTACGCTTTGTGTCTCGCCAACTACATTGATGATATTATTCTCGCCAATGGTAACCTGAGCTTCATTGTTATCAGCGGTAACACTCTTGATGCTAACCATCTCATTGCCGTTTGCAATAGCAATAGTCATATCATCACCTTCTGGCTCAACAACTACCACATTCACGATAGTAGAATCTGCTTCCTTGGCATAGACAACCTCTGAAGGTACTGTGACAACAGGAGCTGCATTCTTGCTCAAGTATACAGGATAGTTCAGGATGGGGTTGTACAGGTCGTTACTCTTAATTACAATTACTGCCTTATTATCCTTCTCTTTTGGTGCTGCAGCTGCATTCAAACTAACTTTAACTGCCACACTTTCACCGGGAGCAACCTCACCAGAAAGGGTCTCGTTCTCGAGGCTAATCCAAGATCCACCCTCAGTGGTCTCCAAACAGGTCATGATATAACCGAGAGAACCATAGGTTTCCTTGAACAAAGAAGCTATATCAAACCAACCATAGCCCTCTACATAACCCATATAACGATTAGAAATCACAGCCTCTTCCTTAGAAGACAGATATGCTGGGTATTCTACACCCTTAGGATAAGTTACGCGAACATAGAAATTCTGGCCGGGGCTCATGTAAACAGGCTTGTCCAAAGGTACAATAACGAAGCGTGCACCTTCCATTGACTCGAAATGAACTGTGCCAGAAGAGAGTACATCATCGCTTTCGTAATCATCGCCATTAACAATCTCAACAGTAACATCTGCATTCTCTATATATGTACCGTCCATATTGCTCAGGGTAGTTGCAATGTAGATATGCGAGATATTAAAGCCACCCTCGGGAGCCTGATAAGCTGTAGCTGCCTTGTAAGTACCATACTTATTGCCGGTACCATAAGACACGGTCTGAGAACCCTGTGCTGTAGGATAGAACAAAGCATCATTGTACTCAAAATCCTGAGGAGCATCAATTACATTGCTACTGGTAGCCAGGGTAATCATTGGAGAGTAAATATTCTTAATCAACTCTGCCTTAGCCTCCTGAGACAAAGAAGCGGAAGTCTGCTTCTTTGCGTCATTGTTCCAAGGCATAATGCCACCACCAGCATCCTCTTGACTTATTTCCTCGCCAATACCAGAGGGGTCAAGACGGAGGTCATAAGTGAGCTTGTACTGACCATAGTTATAGATAACTACAGAATCCACCCCAACATAATCGTCTGCAACATTCTCCACACGGATTTCCGCCTTATCGGTAACGAGGTAAGGTGCATTTGTTACAATGAAACGAACAAGAACCTTAGCAGTATCTGACTCGTTATAAGCGAAAGTCAAAGGAACATCATAGGTTCCGGGAGTGTTTTCTATACTACCCTGTATAATGGGGATAGAAATCTCCAATCCCTTCTCATCAACAGTAACTGGAATGCCTTCGTAATATGTACCCCACTGCTGTACTTTCTCGCCACTAAACCAGTCCTCTACCCAACCGTAATACCATGTCTGAGCTGGCTGACTTATATATTCATCATACCATGAATCATAGATGGTGAATACACCCTCGTTTATGATATTGGTAATGGTGAACGGAGCAGTACCCTGGTTCTCTATCTTGAAGTATGCCTCGTATAAAGCACCCATCTGGGTCATTGGTCCCTTGTAAGCATCATCGGCAGTTCCCATCACATTCTCAACGATAATTGTATCGGGGAACACTGGTTTAGCTGTACCAGTAATAGTGAGATTAATAGGTATCTGTACCTTTTCAGCAGCAGGAACATTGCTGGTAATATTGATGTTACCAGTGTAGTTTCCGGCCATCTTATTGGTACGAACATTGATATCCACAGTCTTACTGCCACCAGCTACAATGGTCTGCTCTACAACAGGAGTGAACTGAACTGCATTACCGAAAGCAAGATAGCGCTCGGGCAATCTAATGCTCTCTGATGCATCCTCTGAAGAAATACCAGCCAAACCGAAAGGACCAAAGATAACTGCATTTTCACCGAAGCCTTTATACTGGAACTTGAATGAGCCATCCTTCTTCATAATGAGCTGATAGCAAACGCCCATATTCATAGTGTTGCCGTACTCCATGAATGAGATAATAGCCTCCTCATCGGTGAGATAATGGTATGTACCAGCAGTCTTGCTGATGTCCATTGTGTGCATACCCCAGTATGGAGCAATGATATTAGTGTGAACAGTACCTTCAGGGAAGGTTGCTGGGGGCTCTGGCCACATCTTCTGGTCAACACGCTCTGTAAAGGATACGAAACCTGTGTTGTAGATGTACATCTTGCTGTACTTCTTTCCATAGAAGGGGAACTCGAAGGGCAACTCTACTGCAACATAGTCGTGATTGTTGTAGTAAGAGAAATTATTCTGCTCGCCCAAACCTGTGGTTTCAATGTCAATCCAGTTATACTCGGCGCCACCGTCGACAGAAGCAGCATAAGCGTACGAAGTCTTTGAGTTCTCGTCCACCTTCTCGGCAAACTCAATAAGAGTGTTGGGAGCAATAGCATAAACAAGTGCCTCATTACCATTGTTACTGATAGTCAAAGGCATTTTCAGCTCTGCACCACTCTCCACGGTCTTTACAATCTCTGAGAAGCTGAGATCTATTGTGGGAACACCGATAACCTCACCCTTAATGTTGGCAACAAGGTCACCAGCATTGGTAGTAATGGTCATCACATCCTCTACTGCACCTTCTGTAACTGTGGGAAGGGTTACAACAATATCTCTGGACATGCCAGGAGCCAACTTGAAGGGAAGTTCTGCATCATACTGTACCTGGTCATTAGCCAAAGCAACAGCACTAACTTCTAAACTGTCCTTACCATTGTTCTTAACGGTAACAGGCAACTGAGCTACAGATGTACGGAACACCTGACCAAAGTCAATAGCATTGCTCTCCAAAGCAGCTACAGGGTGAAGGCTTGCACCGACAACAGTTGCATTGAAACGAACATAGGTAGTAGACTGGTCGGGATCGTTGCTCAACAAGGTAATTCTGTTGTAGGTGTCACCTGCAACAAGATTTTCGTTTGCGGCAATAGTTGCTGTCAAAGTTGCTGTTTCACCAGGATTAACAAAACCATAAGCAGGAGTAATACTTGTAATGAAACTTGCCTTAGGCGCAACGAACTTAACAGCTGTCTGAGATGTGAAGTACTGATATAAATAACCGGCAGGGTCATCACTATTTCCCCAATAGTCGGCAACATCAGCAGAGGTAACAGTCAAGGGGTCGGCATCCTCGGGATCGTGAATACCGCAATACAAGGTAGAGCCTCCCTGGAAGAGTGATGCTGCCTCGTAATTGTCGTAGTAAACCTCAATGTCACCATTTGAAGAGAGTACTATACGGAATGAAACAGGAATGTAGTCCTGGTCATAAACCAAAGCCATCACATTAGAGAAACTTGCCACGAACTTACCGTCCTTCTTCGCATATTCAACCTTTGAATCGGGACCGAAAGCCAACTCATAACCATAAGCCGAGATATATGCCACACCATCCAGGCCATAAGCGGTCTCGGTCAAAGGACTACGATATACGCTCTCGCCATTATTGAAAGCGATACCACCATAGCTGGTAACATATACTCTGTCATAAGACTTGCCATAGAATGGGAAACTAAAACCAAGTGCAATCTCCTTTGACAAATAAACATCATCACTGAATGAAGATGTGATATCTGTGCCACCCAACAATGCGGAATTGCCGTCATAAGCAAACTCGGCAGAACCATTCAAGTTGCTTTCCACAGCATATCCGAACTTATGGGCAGACTTGGTCTGCTTCTCCAGTTGCTCATTAGAGAATTTGGGGAAGACATATTCAAGGGGATAATCGCCGGTGTTAGCGATAGTGAATTCGGCAGTGGTTGTTGTGGGAACATCCACATCAAGAACACCAACTTCCAAAGTATCGGGGGTAACCTCTATATTTGAAGGATCGGTAGCAACACCACGAACTGTTACCTTGAACAATGTTCCGTCTGAGTGCTTGAATGTAATGGTACCAGTGTGACTACCAGCAGCCTTAGGAGCGAAAGTTACATCAAAGGTTTGCGCTGAACGAGCAGGAAAACCGCCAGCGATATATGTTGGAGCCTCGAAGTGTGCAGAATTACAAGATATATTGGAACTACCGAGAGAACCATAGTTTCCGAATGAAGCATAACCCTCATTAACAACCTCGACTGTCAAGGTCTTGGTCTCTCCTACAAGAAGATCTCCGAAGTTAACAACTTTGGCTGTTGCCATATTGGGCTTCTGGCCTGTCACAGAGATAGTGACGGGAAGGGTTAATTTGTTTGCTTCGCTTTCGTTTGTATTGAAACGAACATTAAATTTGTATGTACCATTACACAAGGGCTGACCATCATTTGACAGTGTAACCGCCTGAGTTTCTCCAGGCTTGACGGTACCAGAAACTGGATTAAGCACAAGCAACTGGCTCCAATCAGGGTTCTGGCTGACAGCAGTAATAGCCCATGTGGGGTTGGAAAGAACCTCATAAGGACTGCCTGCAAGAGCGCTCTTCAGGGAAACCCATGTCTTACCCATGTCATTACTCATAAAGCTGTATGCACTATACGACTCATCTTTTGCTGTAGCCAAGCCAAGAGTGTAGGGACTTTCCTGCGCGGGGAAGTGTGCAACAACCCAGAATGATTCGCCAGGAGCGAAATAATGCTGTTCGTCCAAACGCATGATACCATCGCTATAGAAAGCAGAAGGTTTCGTTTCGCTTATTTTAGAGGCTGTAGACAGATTGCTACCACGATAAATCTGGATTGTAGGTTGTGTACCATAATTAGTTTGAATCCTAACTGCTGTCAGGTTAAAGCCTTCGGGGTACACATTTTTGTCCACATAGAACCACTGTGCCTGAGAGTTTGGCAAGGTATTGTCAGACTCACCAATGCTTGCATAGTACTCCTTGAAGTAGTTGAAATTGACAGGATAGTCTGTGGTAATGAAATCAGCAGTGCTGTATTTCTCTGTAGCGGCATAAGGTCTGATAGACAATCTGCCATTGTATGCGGTAACAAGACCAGGAAGAGGCTTTGTATCATACTTACTTATGGATGACTGGGTTGTACGAGCAAAACCGTCCCATCTCAACAAACCTTCATCAGCATTTCCTACATTAAATGTCGCACTGACAATGGGAGTTGTAGCAGTTACCTTCAACGACAGTGATTTCTTGTCGATAGTCATCTTGGGACCAGCATTGGTAGTAACTGTCACCACTGGAGATAAAGAAGAAGAATTACCCCAACGGTTTACTGCCTTGATGGCAATATAATAAGTTGTCAATGGAGACAAGCCTTTCAGCTCATAACTATAAGAATCGCCAGAGGACATAAATTTGGTATCGGCAACAACACGATTAATGCTGTTGAGATCAGATGATGCATCAAATGCCTCTGTACTATAATAGATGATGTGATGATTTACATTATTGTCGCTTGAAGCAGGAATAGTCCACTGCAGGGTAACATTATCCTGTGCAGGCAATACTGTAAAGGCGTCAACAGACTCGGGTGCAGTACCATCGCCCATTTGCAATGCCTTGGCTGCATCAACGCAGCCACTACCATGCAAGCCCTCTGCACCAGCGTTGTATGCATAAAGATTATTAACTGAAGTAACTATCTGCTGACGGAGAGTCTCGGCTAGCATATTGGCATTGCCATACTGTGAAAGTATCAAAGCAGCAATACCTGACACATGAGGAGTTGCCATTGAGGTACCCTCGTTGTAACCATAGGTATCACCAGGAAGAGTACTCAGTACACCACCTTGGTCTCCGTAGTCCATCAAACCACCAGGAGCTACAACATCCACCCAACTACCATAGTTTGAATAGGAAGTAACTCTGTAATCGTTGCCCATAGCACCTACAGCCACTACCTTGTCATAGCAACCGGGATAGTAATCTCCTGTGCTACCAAAGTTACCAGTAGCAAAGAACATAATACCACCTGTAAGTTTGTCGCTACGAGTCATTGCAACAAAGTAGTCAATAGCGTCAAGCACATCCTGTTCCTTGTAGTCGGGAGATCCCCAACCCCATGAACACTGAGCGATAGAGGCACCACGATGTGCTGCATATACGATAGCAGCAGCAAAGTCACCATCGCCAGAACCTGAACGGGAATCAAATACCTGACAAGAGATCATGCTGACACCACTGCCCTCTGTTCCATCACCGCCGGCAACACCACAAACACCTATGCCGTTGTTGTTAACGGCACCTACTGTTCCTGCAACATGTGTACCGTGGCTATGAGGATACACTTCACCAGAATTGGTACAGAAATTATAGCCGTAGATGTCATCAACATAGCCATTGCCATCATCGTCCACATTGGGCTGACCGTTAAGCTCAGCCTCGTTGGCCAACATGTTGTCCTTCAAGTCCTCATGCTTAACATCGACACCACCGTCGATAATAGCAACAACAACATCCTTCTTACCGGTTGTCGTTTTCCATGCCTCGAACAGATTGATGTCGGCACCAGCCTTTGAACCACCCAAAGAGCCATCGTTGTTGTAATGCCACTGTTGTGACAAACGTGGATCATTGAAAGGCATCTCGCTTGAGCGTACTGGAGCAGAGGTACTGCTTACGGTACGGAATGCGCCATCGCCTTCAAACAGAACCATGGGCACCTTGCAGTTTGCTGTCTGTACACCAGTGGTGTGACGCAGGATGTTCGCTGCCTCATGTGGGTTGATACTCTCGTCAAATGACACTTCGTACCAGCAATCCAGTCCGAATTTTGCCATCTGAGCTTCATACTTTGGCGCATAAGGGAATACCCTCTTGATGCTCTTTGCTCCAATCCTGCTTGATGCAGCGTCCAGGGGAGTGATGCCTAAAGTAAGCACCCCGTTCGACTGAACGCGAGGAGTATTGCCAATCTGAAGCGCAACCTGTGGCTGCAGCTTCACACGAACAACACCCTTCAAGGGAGTTTGGGCAGAAGCATGCGCAACAATGTTCACTACTGCACATAGCAATAGCAACACAAAATGCTTAGTAAGATTTCTCATACTTCATTTGTTGTTAATAAATAAACGATAAGTTAATTATATATGGATATCAAAATACTAAAATACCCTTTTACCTTAAATACCTTATACCTTATCTTTATATTGAGTGCGCGAAGTTACGTATTTTTTCTTAAACCATATCACATCAAAGATGTTTTTTCGTGTTATTTGTTAAAACACACATAACATCGTAAAAAATATCGCCACCTCTATTACCCAGCGAAAACTTTAATGTATGCAACAACAGAGGATCTCCAAGAATACGAAGTCCCCCTCAAAAGAAAGTTTCTAATCAACTTCTTTTGAGGGGGACTTTATATACAACGAATCGTTCTTGTTATCTGTATATTATCAGTCTATGACAGACAACGGACATATTTTTTTATTTAGATCTTCTTCATACGTACACGGAACTCGTACGTTTGATTGCCATCGATGGTGTACTTCTTCATGGGGCCAGGACCACAAGAGGCATTACCTAGACCACGGATATCAAGACCGAGTTGAAGCCAGATATATGGACGTGCCTTGATGTCCCAAGTGTGCTGAGCATTCATCAGGTCAGCATCAGTATAACGGTTGGCGCTGAAGTAGATACCCTCGGGACATTCTATCTGCCATCCATGTCCCTTTACGTCAGTAAGAGCAACCTTATAGACAAGACGATCACCTGTTGTCTGTGGCTTCATGTATGGTTCCATCAAAGTTCCTTCTGGCAAAGTGCCGTCAGTATTGAAGGTTACAACCTTGGCGTCATAGTTACCAACAAGAACACCAGCCATACGGTCGGGATAGTTCTCGTAAGGACCATAACCATAGTAATTCACATTACAGAAAGCAGTATCCAATTCTGCTGCAACGCCAAGTCGACGTAGGCCACCGTTCTTGGGAGTGATCTTAACGATCATATCCACGCTACCATCCTTTAGGTAGTTGTATGAGATCTTGCAATCAGCCTTGTTCTCGCTGTTAGTATCACCGAATCGGTCGTTCTCAATCCAACGATGGTTCTGGAAGGCGAACTGGGGATGGTCGGTCTTCTCTCCCTTGGCCAAAACTGGCAGGAACATACCCTTCACAAGGTCTACACCATAGTGTGCAACGGTGTGGCCTGCAGGAGTGGAGAGAGATGCCTCGGTATCAACAACATTAACGTTGAGCACTGCATGCTGACCCTTCTTGGTAGCTTGCTTGATATACTTGGCATCAGGGATGGCGATAGTGGTTGTCTCACCAGGCTTCACATCACCAAGCATAGCGGTAACAGTTTTCTTCACCTTACCGTCGAGCATAACCTTGGCCTCTACCTTCATACCCTTGAGCGAACGGAAGTCGTAGGCATTGCGCAAGGTGAGAGTACCTTCGGCATACTGGAACTTGATGAACTGATGAGCAAACTTCACCTCTGCCAACTTGGCTGTCTGGCGGCGCTCAGCAGTTACTACACCATTAGAGCAGAAGTTGCCCTGGTGAGGACCGGGATAGTCATAGCCAGTGTGCAGACGACGAATGCCCTTCTTCAGTTCAAGAGGTTCATAGATAGCCTGGTCCACCCAGTCCCAGATGCAACCACCGATGGTGGAGTTACTTTCCTCCATACTCTGCATGTACTCGGGCAGGTTGCCGATGGCATTACCCATAGCATGAGCATATTCGCAAAGAAACATGGGTTTGTCCATATTGCTGGTGTTCTGTGCCATCCAGTCCATAGAGGGGTACATCTTGGAGTAGAAGTCGGAGTAGGCGCTACCACCGAAGTCACGGTCGATACGTGTTCCCTCGTAGTGCACAGGACGAGTGGGGTCCATCTTGTGTGCAGCCTCGTAGCAATCCTTGAAGTTGGTACCGGCACCTGCCTCGTTACCCAAAGACCACATGATTACGCTGGCATGGTTGATGTCGCGACTCACCATACGATCGATACGGTCCACGAAGGAAGGAATCCATGACTTCATGTACGAGATTGACTGGTTGGCATGGTCCTCGAGGTCGGCCTCATCGCAGCAGTACAGGCCAAAGTGGTCGAACATGGCATACATGCGTGCATCGTTGGGATAGTGGCTGGTACGGATGGTATTGATATTGTTGCG
>JAEIGA010017408.1_pt1 | contig 10949 bp, 8 predicted proteins | sample 9270691 | NCBI WGS metagenome assembly JAEIGA01 (sample SAMN17057246, study PRJNA624740) | gut metagenome | biome: biome; isolation source: fecal sample | host: Bos grunniens | place: China: Xizang | collected 2019 | reverse complement strand
TCTGATAACATAATCTATAACCTCTTGGCGTCTGACATAGCAAAAATCAATATCAAAGTCAGGCATAGAGACACGCTCTGGATTTAAGAACCGCTCGAAAAGAAGATTATATTTCAATGGGTCGATACCGGTAATACCGATGCAGTACGCCACAATACTTGCGGCGCCCGAGCCTCTGCCGGGACCAACCGGAATATCCTGACTCTTGGCATACCGCACAAAATCGGACACAATAAGGAAATAATCAACATATCCCATCCGGTTGATAACGCTCAACTCATAATCCAAGCGTGCTTTGATTTCAGGCGTGATTTCACCGTAATTCCTCTTTGCACCCTCAATACTCAGTTCGGTTAAATACTCAAAATGATCCTTTTCACCGATATCGTAAAACGGCAGCTTAGTATTACCGAACTCAAAATCGAAATTGCACATTTCGGCTATTTTTACGGTGTTTTCAAGTGCCTCTTTCGGGAAAAGCTCAGCCATTTCATCACCGGTTTTAAGATAAAACTCTTGGGTTTCAAACTCCAAGCCGGTCTTTTCGTTTACGGTATGGTTGGTGCCGATACAAATTAAAATATTCTGCACCGCACTGTCCGACTTTTCAATATAATGCACATCATTTGTTGCAACTGTCGGTATACCTGTTTCCTTAGAAAGCCTTACAATTTGAGGGAAAATACGTTGTTCCTCATTTAATCCGTGGTCCTGCAATTCAAGGTAGTAATTACCCTCACCGAACATATTATTATATTTTAAGGCAACCTCTTTTGCCTTTTCATAATCATTATTAAGAAGTGCCTTTGGAATTTCACCTGAAAGGCAGGCCGACAAAGCAATCAAGCCCTCTGAGTGCTCTGCCAACAAATCCTCATCTATACGCGGCTTAGAGTAAAATCCCTCAGTGAAGCCTTTGGACACTATTGCGGTTAGGTTTCGGTAGCCAACGTCATTTTTACACAGAAGCACCAAATGGCGGTATTCACTGTCATATTCCTTTATTTTTTGAAAACGTGTTCTCGGAGCAACATAAACCTCACAACCGATTATAGGCTTTATACCCTCTTTTTTTGCAGCTTTATAAAAATCCACAGCACCGTACATTACACCGTGGTCGGTAATTGCCAAAGCGGCTTGTCCCTTTTCCTTAGCAGCCCTTACCAGGTCATTAATTCGGCAGGCACCGTCCAACAAGCTATATTCGGTATGCAGATGCAAATGCACAAAATCGGTCATAACTGTCACTCCCCTCATTTTTTAGTATTGTCTTTTATCTGTTTTTGTTCCTCGTAAAATTCTATTATTCGCTTTAATCGATGATTAAGTCCCGAACGGGAAATTTTACCGCCGCAAAGTGTACAAAGCTCGCTTAAAGAAGCCTCGGGATTATCACGGCGCAGCACTGCAACCTCATACAGTTCTTCGGTGAGCAGACCTAACAGATTGTTATTTTGAAGATATTTTATTGCCTTAGTCTGCTCTAATGCGGCATTTACGGTTTTCGTAATATTTGAGGTTTCAAAATTATTTTGACGGTTAAGCTTATTTCGCATATCACGGACAATTTTGGTTTCCATTATTTCAAGACTTTGAGCCATTGCACCCATTGAGCCCAACATTTCCTCAACAAAGGTACTGTTATTATAATAAAGTGCTGTTACACTTTTTCTGGTCGAGGTTCGCGGTTTATAGCCGCAAAGCTCCAAAAATGCGGCAAAGGCAAAGCTCAAGGTAGGGTCTTTAACCGCAAATTCAAGATGATAGCCCTTCTCAGGCGAATTTATACTGCCTGCCGACAAAAACGCACCTCTGATAAACGCCCAACGGCAACAGTTTCGTTTAACGTGCTTTGGGTTAAAAATCCAATCGCTTTCACCGCTTGAATAGTAGTTTACTATCCTTTCCCGGTCGGCCTCACCCGGTACCGAGACTATATATCCGCCCTTTGACTCTACTGTAGCAGTATGTACCGAAAAGCAGATTTTAAGCAAACTTGAATAAAGCTCTGCAGTATCGCGGCTTTTGGTATAAATACTTATGTCCTCTTTGCAAAAAGACCGACCGAAAAGCAGTAACCCATAGCTTTGAGCAAATCTGCAGCAGCCGGTCGGCTTTAATTTACAAAGGTCGGTTTTCAATTTAGAAGAAAATGAAACCTTACCCAATTTTTACTCCTTATCAATATCACGGTGAGTCACCGCAGTATTATAGTTTTGCTCTGACAAATGCTTATATATCAGCTCAGCAAAGGTGACCGAACGGTGCTTACCGCCGGTGCATCCGACCGCAATAACCAACTGACTTTTACCCTCTTTGCAGTAAAGCGGAACTGTATAGTCAATCAAGCTTAAAAGTCGGTCAACAAGACCTTTTGCTTCGGGCAAATCCAAAACAAAGTCACTAACCTGCTTATCCAAGCCGGTAAGATTTTTAAGCTCTTTTACATAAAACGGATTTTTAAGACACCTTACATCAAATACAATATCAGCCTCGGCAACACAACCGTATTTAAAGCCAAACGACATACACTGGACCGTCATACCACGGCTGACATCACCCAAGAATAAGGTTGTAATGCGTTCCCTAAAGGCTGAGGTAGAGGTATTAGTTGTATCAATAATATAGTCGGCACGTTCCCTCAAGGGTGCCAACATTTCACGCTCGTTTTCGACCGCCTCCAGCATACTCATACGGTTTCCAAACGACATTGGATGACGGCGGCGAGTCTCCTTATACCTGGTTACTAATTTTTGATTATCGGCATCCAAAAACAGTAATTTATACTTAATTCCGGCCTCACTGATTTTCTCTAAAGTCGGTATAAGGTCGTCAAACATTTTGCCGGTTCTCATATCCGTAACGATAGCCACTCTCGTAAGCCCGTCCTGTCCTTTTTGCGACAGCTCGGCAATCGGTTTAATTAATTTCGGCGGAATATTATCTATACAGTAAAAGCCGATATCCTCTAAAGCGTTAGCAGCAATTGACTTTCCTGCACCCGACATTCCGGTAACAATTACAAGCTCCATTTTCTACCCCAAATATATTACTTCTGTTTCTAAAACTACACCGAAGCTATTAAAAACAGTGTCCTGAATATGCTTAATTAAAGCCTTAACATCACTGCAGGTTGCATTGCCGCGGTTTATTACAAAGCCTGCATGCTTAGTGCTGACCTCGGCACCGCCCACTGAAAAGCCTTTAAGTCCGCACTGTTCAATAAGCGCACCTGCAAAATACCCCTCGGGACGCTTAAAGGTACTTCCTGCACTCGGAAACTCCAAAGGCTGCTTATCCTTACGCCTGGAAAGATAATCATCCATTTTTGCCTTAACGCCGTCCTTTTCGGCGGGTATTAATTTAAATTTTGCCGAAAGTATAATTTCATCATTCTGTTTAAAAACGCTTGTACGATAGCCTAACAAAAGCTCCTCAGCAGTACGTGTTTTGATTTCACCGTCACGCGTGATTGACGTTGCCGACACAATAACCTGCTTAATTTCACCATCGTAGGCACCGGCGTTCATATAAACAGCACCACCGACCGAACCGGGAATACCATAACCGAATTCAAAACCCGAAAGACCGCTTTTTAATGCGGTATTGCATAATTTTGAAAGCTTAGCACCGGCCGATGCGGTAATTATATCACCGTCAACCGTTATACTGTCATCCGATATAACCAGTACAACACCCCTTATCCCATCATCTGAAATAAGCAGATTTGAACCGTTACCGATAACGGTCAAGGGTATATTTTCTTTGTTTATCACAGCCAAAAGCTCAGGTAATTTTTCAAGATTATCACACTCAATAACTAAATCGGCAGGACCGCCTATTTTAAAAGATGTACGAGCACTCAACGGCTCATTTTCATAACACCTGTACCCTAATGACAACGCCAACAGCGTAATTTTAATATAATTCACAACGGCCACCGCCTTTCATCTTAAATCATTTAACATTATCTGTAAATATTACCCAAAAAAGCGGCACCGATAATACCGGCATCGTTACCTAAAACTGCCGGCTTTATCTCGGTCTGCTTATCCACGTTACGAGAATATCTTTCCCTCTTTACATACTCTCTTATAGGACCAACTAAAGTTTCACCCTCATTTGAAATACCACCGCCGATGCAAACAACCTCCGGCTGGAATATATTAATAATATTAGTCAAACCACAGGCCACATAATCACAGTAGCTTTTAACAACAGCTATTGCTGTTTTATCCCCTAAACGTAATCCCTCAAATGCGGTACATCCGCTGACCTCTTCCAAGTCTGGTGCGATTCCCCACATTTTGCTTGACCTGTCAGCCTCCATAGCCCTCTTTGTTTGGCGGATAAGCCCGGTCGCCGAGGCATAAGCCTCCCAACAGCCGTTACGTCCGCAGGAGCAAGGCTCACCGTCCTTTACAATTACCGTATGTCCCAATTCACCGCCGGCAGAATTACATCCGGACAAAATTACACCGTCAATAATGACACCGCCGCCCACACCGGTGCCCAAGGTAATGGCAACAAAATGATTAGCACCCTTACCTGCACCTGCAAGCTGTTCGCCGAAGGCAGCGGCATTGGCATCGTTTTCCAGAAAAACCTTACGACCGAAGCGAGCCGATAAAAGCTCACCCACCGGTGCATTAATAAAGCCCAAATTGCTTGAGTAGCAGATCACGCCTGTTTTAGGGTCAACACTACCGGGACAACCCACACCAACCTCTTCAATATCGCCTAAAGTCAGACCGCAAGCATCAATTGCAAGCATACCGGCCTCATATATACTATCACAGATTTCTTCAACCGGACGCGGACAGTTGGTTTTAATCTTACCCTTGCCTATTATGTTAAAGCCTTCATCAACAACTGCGGCAGCAATATTTGTACCACCCAAATCAATACCTAAATAATACATAATTTTACTCCTTAAAAGCCCAAATGTTTTTAACTTATAAAAATATATCCGAGTCATCCTTTTCACCCTCAGGTACATCATCACCCATACCTAAGCGTTTAAGCAATTCATGAGCCGCATTGTAGCCCATCTTCTTCTGACGGTTGTTCATAGCCGCAACCTCAACAATAACAGCCAAATTTCGACCGGGCTTTACCGGAATAGTAACCGACGGCACCTCAATATCCAAGATTTCCGTTGTCTGTTCCTCAAGACCCATACGGTCATAAACCTTATCCTGCTGCCACTGTTCAAGATTGATTACAAGGTCGAGCTTTGAGGTTAAATTTACAGCGCCCACACCGAAAATGCGTCGGGCATTTATAATACCTATTCCTCGAAGCTCAATAAAATGACGAATGTTTTCAGGAGCCGAGCCAACAAGTGAGCGTGACGATACCTTTCTTATTTCAACGGCATCGTCGGCTATCAGGCGGTGACCTCTTTTGACAAGCTCAATCGCAGTTTCGGATTTACCGACACCGCTTTCACCTAGAATAAGCAAGCCTTCGCCGTAAACCTCAACCAAAACACCGTGGCGTGTAACTCTCGGTGCCAATTCAACATTAAGAAATGAAATAAGTGAGGCCATAAAGCCTGAGGTTGTATCGGCTGTACGTAATAGCGGCACATTGAAATCCTCTGCCGCCTTTTTCATAATATCTGTAACCGGCAGGTCACGTGACATAATGACAACCGAAGGCCTCTGCTCAAAAAAGGCACGAACTCTTTCAGTGTATTCGTCCTCCGAAAACTCATTTAAATAGCCTTCCTCACTTTTACCGATAACCTGGATTCTGCCGGCATCAAAATACTGATAAAAACCGCAGAGCTGAAGACCCGGACGGTTTACCTCAACATTAGTGATGAAAATATTATCTGCAGGCACAGGTAAAACAATAGTTTCTAAATGGAAGCTTTTTATAATCTTCGCCAATGACACCGAATACGGTGAGCTCATTCGCATTTCCTCCTTTAAAGCAGGCAAATGTTACCACTTGCCCATAATATAACTCTATTATATAATACCTTTATTAAATTTTAAAGAGTAAATTTTGATATTTACATAATTTTCACTAATTATCTTTAAATAAATATTATAATCTGAAAATTTATTTGCAAAAGTATCAAAAAGAACATTGACATACAAAATGCATTGTGCTAAACTTATTTCGTAAAATCTCAAATACGGAAGGTGAAACTATGGAACATATCAAGACAATTGAAACTCGCAATCTTTGTGACAGTGCTAAGAACGGTGGCTGCGGTGAGTGTCAGACCTCCTGCCAGTCTGCTTGCAAGACCAGCTGCGGTATTGCAAACCAGAAGTGCGAGAGCACCAAGGAAAGCAAGTAATTGCACATTTCAAAATGCCGCCGTCACGGCGGCATTTTTTCATAAAGGAGAAAAATAAATGATTCATCAATATAAGCTGGGTGGCTACAATATCGTGCTGGATGTTTGCTCCGGTGCGGTTCACGCAGTAGACGAAGTTGCATATGATATCATTGCACTTTTTGAGGAGAACACAAAGGAATGTGTTCTTGCTGCAATAGAACAAAAATACCAGAACCGTTCAGACATCACCAAAAAGGATATTGAAGAGTGCTATGCGCAGGTTCAGGGACTAAAGGATGCAGGAAAACTTTTTGCACCCGACACTTTTGAACCAATGGCAGGTAATTTGAAGCAGAAGACGGCAGGCGTTGTCAAGGCATTATGCCTCCACGTGGCACATACCTGCAACCTGAACTGCTCCTACTGTTTTGCCAGCCAAGGTAAATACCACGGTGATAGAGCTGTGATGTCCTTTGAAATTGGTAAGCAAGCATTGGATTTCCTTGTTGCAAATTCCGGAACCCGGCGTAATCTTGAAGTGGATTTCTTTGGCGGCGAGCCATTGATGAATTTTCAGGTAGTAAAGGACCTTGTTGCCTATGCCCGGAGCATTGAGAAGGATAAAAATAAGAATTTTCGCTTTACCTTGACCACTAACGGTGTCCTTGTAGATGATGAAGTAATTGATTGGGCAAATAAGGAATGCAGTAATGTGGTATTGAGTTTAGATGGCCGTAAGGAAATCCACGATAAATATCGCGTGGACTACGCAGGCGTAGGAAGTTGGGAAAAAATTGTTCCCAAATTCAAAAAATTTGTTGAGGCACGTGACGGCAAAGATTACTATATGCGTGGAACGTTTACCCATGCTAACCCCGATTTTTTAAAGGATATCCAAACTATGTTGGATTTGGGCTTCAACGAATTAAGTATGGAGCCGGTGGTTTGTGCGGCAGAAGACCCCTCTGCACTGACGGATGATGATATGATTGTTGTTATGGAGCAGTATGAGAAACTTGCAGAACTGATGCTCCAAAAAGATAAAGAAGGCAAGCCCTTTACCTTCTACCACTATATGATAGACTTATCCGGCGGACCTTGCATCTACAAACGCATCTCCGGTTGTGGCAGCGGAACGGAATACATGGCTGTTACTCCTTGGGGAGACCTGTATCCCTGCCACCAGTTTGTGGGAGAAGAACGATTTAAATTAGGAAATATCTGGGAAGGTGTAACAAACACCGAAACTCAAAAAGAATTTGCCGCATGCAATGTCTATGCTCATCCAGAATGTCGGGATTGCTGGGCACGTCTTTACTGCTCCGGCGGCTGTGCAGCCAACGCCTACCACGCAACAGGTTCTGTTACCGGTGTGTACGAAGCCGGCTGTAAATTGTTCCAAAAGCGTATGGAATGTGCGATTATGGTCGCTGTAGCCCGCGCGTTGGGTGAGTAAAATGAAGACACCAATATGTGACTTCGTTCGTGAATACGAATCAAAAAGTCCTTTGAGACTACATATGCCCGGTCATAAAGGAGTATCCATGCTTGGGATGGAGCATTTGGATATCACAGAAATCCAAGGTGCGGACAGTTTATATGAAGCAGACGGTATTATCACCCAAAGCGAAGCCAATGCAAGTATGCTATTTGGTTGCAGAACATACTATTCTACAGAAGGCTCCTCGCAATGCATCCGAGCTATGCTGTATCTAACATTGCTCTATGCAAAACAGCAAAAAAGAAAACCGCTGATTGCAGCTGTAAGAAATGCCCACAAAACATTCCTTACAGTTGTCGCATTGCTTGACATCAAGGTGCATTGGTTGTATTCAAAAAACAACCCCGGTTACTTATCCTGTGATTTAACTCCTTCTGAAGTAGATAATTATTTGCGTAATACTACGGACAAGCCTGTTGCTATGTATGTGACAAGCCCTGACTACCTAGGAAAAATAGCTGATATCCGCGGTCTGGCAGAGGTCTGCCACCGACATAATGTTCTACTCATAGTAGACAACGCTCACGGAGCATACCTGAAATTTCTTCCCAACTCCATACATCCTATAGACCTTGGAGCAGATTTATGCTGTGACTCCGCACATAAGACTTTGCCGGTACTGACCGGCGGTGCTTATCTGCATATTTCTAAGATGATGGATGCAGCTGTCGGAGCACAAGCAAGAAACTCGCTTATGCTCTTTGGCTCTACAAGTCCGTCCTACCTGATTCTGCAATCACTTGATGTTGCTAACAGGTATTTGGAGGATTATCCTGCAAAATTAGATGACCGTTTGCCCCAAATTGACGCGTTCAAGGAAAGTCTTAGGCAGCACGGTTATACACTTTACGGTAATGAACCGTTGAAGTTGACCATTGATGCAAAACCTTTCGGTTATTCGGGTATACAATTGGCGGATATTTTACGCCGTCAGACAATCGAGCCCGAATATGCAGACCCGGATTTTGTGGTGCTAATGATGTCAGCAGAAATGACGGTAGACGAACTAAAACGCCTGAGGCAGGCTCTGTGCGATATATGTCCTAAGACTCCGATTGAGGAAAAACCCCCTCGGTTTATGCCCTGCCCAAAAACACTTGAAATACGTGAAGCAATGCTTTCTGATTCAGAAACAATACCGATAGAACAATGTATTGGACGCATTTTGGCTGTCCCGACAGTAGGTTGTCCTCCTGCAGTCCCCATCCTGGTTTGCGGAGAACGGATTGATGAACACGCGATAAAATGCTTTGCATATTACGGCATTAATGATTGCTGTGTTGTAAAGTAATGCTTGGTATAACCTGTGCTCAGTGTTGATTTAACAGGTGACTTTAAGACAAAAAAGCAAACCCTCGATGAATTTCATCGAGGGTTTGCTTATTAATAACCTAAAATTTTAAGTACATCATCAGCTGATGCAACAATTCCGTAATCGGCAAAATCAAAAATCGGAGCTTCCCTTTCGGTGTTTACTGCGATAATTGTTCCGGATTGCTTTACACCGGCAATATGGTGTACCGCGCCCGAAACGCCTAAGGCAATATAAACATCGGGGTTTACCGATTTACCGGTAAGTCCCACCTGATTTTCATAAGGCAAAAAGTCATAGTCTACCGTTTTTCTGGAGGCAACAACCTCAGCATTCAAGTGCCCGGCCAGAGTCTTTACCCTTTCGACCAAATCCTTTGCACCAAAGCCTACACCGATTGCAACGCGTGAATTCATCTCGCTCAAGGTTCTGACGGTTGCCATCTGTGGCCTTGTCAAGCACTTGATTTTTGCGATAATATCACCCGAAAATGCAGGTCGGTACATATAAAGCTCCTGCCCATCGGTTTCAAGCAAGGTACAGTCGGCACAAAGACCTGTATTAAGCCTTGCCGCAACCTCAGGTGCTACACGCTTACTTAAAAGGTCACTGCCCCAAAGCACAACCTCAGGTTTTTCTGCCTTGATTTTAGCGGTAATTGTTTCAGCATCGGTCAAGGGCACTACCGTCACACTGTCACTGACAGTTTCAGCCATCGCACGCGGTGACTCGCCGATTATCCAAACATTCTTTAATCTGCAACCGTTGTCATCCCTTTGAATCTCAATTCTCGGGGTATTCAAGGCAGTATCGATTATCTCTTTTAAGTTTTCAGGCTCAATAAATTTACATTTTCTTCGGTCCTGATCGTTTTTAAAGGTTTTTAACACCCTTGTAGGTGAGCCGGCTAAACCGCAACGTGATTTATCGGCACCGATATCATCGGCACTCCAAACCTCAACCTCACCCACCTTAGAACGAATACTCGGCAAACGGAGAGTATTAATACGCTCAACCGTTACAAGTGACAGCTCGGTTAAGTTACCCGAGACTCCGTCACGTGTGGTGTATTTTAAGCCCTCAGCCGCAGTTTCCAAGCTCATTAAATTGGTAACCAACGGAATATTAAGCATTGTTGCAATTTCAGGTCCAACCTGACCGGTATCGCCGTCAATTGCCTGCCTGCCGCAGATAATCAAGTCGGGCGAAAGCTTATTTAAAGCTAAGCTCAGCGCATATGAGGTTGCCAGGGTATCTGCACCGGCAAAGGCACTGTCGGATAAAAGTATTCCCTTTTTAGCACCCAGACGCGTTAATCCCAAAAGGAAATCCTTAACCGGAGCCGGTCCCATTGAAAGCAATGTAACCTCAGCATTTTGAAGTCGTAACGCCGCCTCATAGGCACAGGCATCAAACGGATTAAGCTCACCGCTTGACAGTCTTCTTATACAAACAACAACCCTCATAACTCACCTTGCATTATAAATCGGTGCCAAAGCATCATGGATTTTCTTATATTCCTCAAATACCTTACGGTATTTTTCGGTGTTTTCGGGGTTAGGCTCAGTTACAGATTTGAACTTAACGCACTTATCAGCAGCATCCTCAACATCCTTGAATACACCTATGGCAATACCTGCAAGCATTGCCGAGCCTAAGGAAGAATCACTGCTTTCTACAGTTTTTAAGGTCATACCCAAAACATCAGCGGCAATTTGACGCCACAGCTCACCCTTTGTACCGCCGCCGATTGCCGTTGCAGTTAAGGAGTAATCAATACCTGCATCAGTCAAAACCGAACGTGAATCCAAGAGAGCATAACAAACACCCTCTAAAAC
>JAEIGA010017407.1_pt1 | contig 10949 bp, 18 predicted proteins | sample 9270691 | NCBI WGS metagenome assembly JAEIGA01 (sample SAMN17057246, study PRJNA624740) | gut metagenome | biome: biome; isolation source: fecal sample | host: Bos grunniens | place: China: Xizang | collected 2019 | reverse complement strand
TTGGAGCCACAAAGAAAGATAATGTATGAAAAATTATAAAAAAAGGAAAGGATGCTGTTTGCAATTTGTGTTATAATATGGGTCATTGGTGATTGTTTTGGCCAAATGACAGGTAGAGGGGATTAAGTGTTTTACAGACAAACACCCCATCGCAAAACAAAATGATGGGGTGTTTTAAAAGAACAAAAGAGATGTTAATTATTACAAAAGAGAAATTGGAAGGATTGCTTGAAACGCACACGAGAGTGGAGGTTGCTAAGATGTTGAACTGCACAGAGAAGACAATCTACAACAAGGCAAAGATGTTGGGGATTAAAGCTCGAAAGAACAAGTCGTACAAAGATAAAATAAGTGAAATTCGTCAGCGCACAATCAACGCCTATTGGACAGCAAAAAACAATATGCCCACGGCGGAAATGCATAGGCTCATTGTACAAGAACGATACGATGGAGCTTCGGTGGCAGAACTCGCAAAGAAGTACAACAAGTCAAAACATACAATCTATAAAATTATAAGCAAACACAATAGAAATATATGAAAGATTTACTTAACGTAATAGCGGTTACGGTACTGCTTACACCTTGCCTTGTAATATTCAGTGAGGGTGGGTCTTTGCTTTGGAATATGGCTGGAATTGCCTATTTGCTTGCGCTTGTAGGGCTTTCAAGGACGAAGGCGGGCAAACGCTTCACTCGCAATGCTTACAGGGCTAATTTAAGGCTTCATAGAAACTTTTTTAACGGCTAATATCAAGTATTATGGATGCGATAGTAGAATATCTCAAGAGTATACCAAAAGATTTGCTTTTGAGTATTGTTTACCAACTCATGATAGACGGAAAACTTTCATATCACGAGCTTATGGACTTGCATGTCCAGAATATAGAACGTATGCGAAAGAGCGAAACGGATGCTTACTTTAGGCTTCAAGCAAAGGTTGTTAATATGTGGGCAGACCACAAAAAGAACCTGCCAAAGAACCTAAAAGAGACGATACAGCTGCTTAAAGATGAGGGAAGGGTTAATATAACACAAGATAGAATTGATAAATATTTTAAAGAGAAATAATATGGAAAAGATTAACATAGCAGAATTACTCAAGGATTGTCCAGAGGGTATGGAATTGGATTGTACTATGTATGATAATGTAACATTAGACCGTGTGGATATTGATGATACCTACTCAATCAAAATCGCCACTAAAAGCGGATTTTCCACAAGACTCACTAGGTATGGGCAAAATGTAGATATCGAAGATGCTAAATGCGTTATATTCCCTAAAGGAAAAACCACTTGGGAAGGATTTGTACCTCCTTGCAACTTTAAGGACGGGGATTTTCTAACATATCACAGCACTGTCGGAACGACAATATTCATTTACCGAAACAAAAAAGACGAACACACTTACAGAACTTCGTTTTATGTCGGACTAAATGGACGTGGTAAATTACTGGTATACGATAAATACACTTTAATCGCCTTGAACGGGGACGCTGCCACCTGTCCAGCCACTGAGGAAGAGAAAGAGAAACTCCTCCAAGCGATTAAGGACAACGGTTACAGGTGGAACGACGAGACAAAGACTTTGGAAAAGATAGTTGTACCCCACACGACTAAAAAGTTTTACATTAGAATCGGTGAGATTCCAAATGACGAGAAGTCAGCTGTGCCTAGAGGTGACGCAGTGATTGGCTACGAGGACGGTGTGTCAGTCTACGATTGCGTTGAGACTGACGGGTTATACCGTATAGTCATGCCGTTCCCTCTAAAAGAGGGGCAAGGAATGACGTATGAGTGCATGATACAGGAAATTACCCAATGCAGGTATGAGATTGCAAAACCAAGAAACGTCTATCTGGTTAGTGGAACGGAAGTCGGAAAAGGACATGACAACGAGCCATTAATCAAGGACGTGAAGATATTGCAAGATTTGACGGCGCAATTCAACACCAAGCCCGGCAACACAGAAAAAACAATAGCCAAGACTGAATTCAGTGAAGGCGACATAGTGTTTAGCGGTGTAAACCTGATTTCAATCCTAAAAAACATCAATCCGCCCAAAACCCTTAACTGTTATGTGTCGACAGACAATTATGGCAAGTTGTACATTAACGAAGGAGGATGGACAAGCCAGAACTTGCGTCATGCCACCGAGGATGAAAAACAAAAACTCTTCCGAGCAATCAAAGAAAATGGTTACCGATGGAATGCTGAAACAAAGACTTTAGAGAAGTTGGCTGAACCAAAGTTTAAAGTTGGGGATAAAGTAAGAGGTAAATACACCGATAATATTTACACAATATCCGGTATAACACCTACAGGATATAAACTTACAAATGGGCAGTCATTTGGTTTTGGTAGCAAAGATTGTTACGAGTTAGTCCCCAATAAATTTGACATTGCTACATTGAAGCCTTTTAGTGAGGTGTTAGTGAGATATGATAGCGATGCCCCTTGGATGACAGCCCATTTTTCACACTACATGAAAGACGCCGAATGGGAGTGGCCTTATTTCGCATCAGGGTCTTGTTTTAGGCAGTGCATCCCCTTCGAAGGTAATCAACACCTATTAGGTACTACTAATGATTGTGATGAGTTTTATAAAACTTGGTAAGTTTGACAGACAAAGCTATTGACGCTACAGGTTTAAATATTTATTGATTATTAGTATGTTTTTTGCAATATTACTGTTTGCTGCTTCAGCAGTATTGTGTTTTCTCTTAGCTATTTTTAACAAAGAAAATGACGAAACAATTCCTTGTGCTGTTATGGGAGCACTTATTATGGTATTCATTGTTGGCGGTATATATATATTAGATGAAGAAATACATCCATCAATAACACCAATGGATGTTTACCGAGGTAAAACTACTTTAGAAATAACTTATAAAGATAGTGTTGCTATTGATTCAGTAGTGGTATGGAAGGACTAAAATTTATAAAAAAATTGTAATTATGGAAAGTAAAACAACACAGGTTAGTAACAAAGAATTACAAGACTTATTAAAACAATATCCAGACGATGCTATTGTCGCTATTGAGTATTGTAATATCCGAGAGTTGAAATACATTAAAGAAAGAAAACTTATAGTAATTGATTAGTCATGGCAAAGGCATAATAGTTTATCGAGAGAGTATTGTTAAGCAATATACAAAAATGGCCTATATTGTGCTGAAATTTTAGAAACGTGTGTTTGTACATAAAATAAGTTTTGTGTGCTGTATGGGGCTAAAAAGGGGCAAATAAATAGGTTTTATAAACATTGTTAAACAAAATAGAAAAGAAATGAGCGAAAAAGTAAGACAAAACGTAATGAATCCGCTTGAACTTGCGGAAATATGGAGTTCAAAGACGAAGGTAAAACATGGAGTGCCAAGACCAATTGAAGAGGTAAGGCAGATTGCATACAGGGCAATCATGGCACGAAGAAAGAAATTCTTTAGTTACCTGACCGATGTTGTGTTGTGTGGCGATTCAGAAACAATCTACGCACTTGCTGAAAAACACAAATGCGAGCCGATTGGAATTAAGAACTACTACCAGTTGGGTTTGGGTTCTATGGATGTAATAACGAGAGCGCAGTCTGATGCCATTCTGTACTGGTTATACATCAAAGGCGCAACATTGGGAACGGAAGAGTTTCAGGCGAAAAAAGTAAAAAGTGCAGAGCAACGGCTTGCAGAACTTGGCTTTGCATCTTTTACCGAAGAATATAATCAATAATTTTTAATTTTTACAACTATGCAGAGTAAGAGAAATGAGAAGTCAAAGAACAGGTTCAACACCTATGTGAACAAACTTATTGAAATCTATCGTGAGACCAAGGAGTTCAAAGGGAAGGAACTCGCCTCTGATTTAGGGTGCTACAAAATACCAAGGAACAGATTCGACATCATGCGGTTGGGATATGTTGACAGAGAACTTACAACAGACGAGACAGAACGTATTTACAATTACGTGTTACAGCCAAAACAGACAGAAGCACCTTTGTTTGGCCACACAACGGTAGAAGAAGCCGAAATGGCGGTAATTGAAAAGTGTGTAGCAGAAGAAGAAAAAAGAGCAGAGGTTGTTGAAAACAAAGAGCAAGAAAATACAGACAGCACCGACACAGAAGAAGAAAACAAAACAAAATGTGATGGTGCATTTCACAACATCTTGAATGGAGTTAGAAACAAACTTAGGGGTATTTTTAACAGGAAGAAGTGCTACAACACATTGATTCGATACAAGAAATATCAAGACGGTTCAGAGGTGTTCGCTTGGGTGGACAACAATGAAAGGATAGACTACATTCTAAAGATTAACGGATATAGGATTGAACGATGCGGAAGGGTTACAGAAGACGAGGCAAAGTTTGGTTCTGAACTTGGCACGGTTGATATAAAGCGACTTTTCCAAGCCTTCTCAATACTGAAACGGTATGTAGCAAAACTGGAAATGCACGTTGAACAAAAGGATGCCAAACTGGATGCAATTGCACAAATTTTGGTAATGGACGAAAAAAAACCATAAAAATGTTTGGTGTTAAACAAAAAAGTCATAACTTTGCATCGCATTTAGGAAATAGCGAGCCAAAATGCGACATTGACACAAGAGCATTCGCCGTATTAAGGTTCTCGCTACAGCATTGAAAGATGTATACCTTTGCGGCTTCAATATAGACAGAGCCGCATTCAGGGATTTCCAGAGTGCGGTTTTGTTGTTTTTACCAAAGAAACAATAGCCATTAGGACTTCTGCGATAACAAAAAAAGGCGATTCGACTAATGGTTTAACGGTTAGAACGGGATTGCGCAAAGCCAATGGTAAGACTGAAACTAACGCCAGCGCAACGTCACGCAAGACGGTAATAGTGAACTCGCATCATTTGCGGTGGTATGCGAGACCCTGAGATAAGAGGTGATGAGTGACAGGAATGTTATTGATTCTTGGGTAAAGTGGAGGTGGAAGAAATTTTGCCTTTAGGAAAGACTTTACCCATTAAAACGAGGATTAAAGTTCAAGGAATATTATTAACAAGAAAATACATATTACTACACATGAAATACAATTAGTAAAAACAAATAAAAAAACGCCAAATGACAAAAGAAGAATTTTTAAGAAAGGTTGCCATTATGGATTTAAAGTATGGCAATTTCAAGGAAACAGAAAAGTGGATGGAGAAGAGGAAGAGAAAACTTGATTCTGTCAGCAACCAATACCTTGAGTTCTATGAGTATTTGCTGAATGAGGGTTATAAGGTTCACGTTTATGAAATGCTTACACCAAAGGGATGTAAATCGAAGGTACACAGAATGTCCCACATGTACATACCAGAACTGGAATGCTCTGTAAGGTTTATGCCTACAAAGTCCGATGGTTTCTCATACAGGAAAAGCCATTATTTGCTTAACCAGTACGTTCACTTCTATAGATCATACTGCCGTACTTTTGTTGTTGAACCACAATACGGTTTGGATTGGCTGAAAGACAAGTTGGAAGAGATTCGTGGTTATAACGAGAAGCAAGGCATGCGAATTGGTATAGAAAACGAAAAAGTATTCCCCGCAAGAGGTCAAAGAAGACGTGTTGCACCGAAGAAGATTAGTGAGAAGGTTGAAGTGAAAACAAAACATCAAACACACACATTATGACAAGAGAAGAACAAACAAGACAAGCAAGCATTGAATACACATATAAAAATAGGCCTATGTGTATTGGTGGTGGTGCTTTTTCAGAAGTAATAGATGGGCTGATAAGACGATGGTTGAAAGAGTGTTGAAATTTATCTTCGACCACTTTTATGACCATCCTCATACTTATAGACATATATGTACTGATGCTTTTGATTCTTTAGAATCATTAGAAGAAGAACTTATAGAAGTAATGGAGGAATGATTATGAATGTAGAAGAATTAAAACAATTATTGCACGGACAAAACGAAGAAGTATTGAGTTCCAACATGTCTGAAATAATCAACTGCGTAATGACATTGTATGAAAAAGGCGTAGAAGTAGGAATGAAAATTGGAGGTCAAATAAAGGTAGACCATGCTTGTGAATGGTTAAAATGCAACACCAACTGGGGTGATGAATGGGATGAAATGGGGAGGAATACGAATTATGGTAGGATTGAGGAGTTTCGTAAAGCAATGGAATTATGAAACGAAAATGTATGTTCTGTAGCCACTTCAATGCGCAGAAGGTATGCGAGTTAAAGCAACAAAAAGTATCTCCTAATGGTACTTGTAGAGAACATAAATATCATATTAGTTTAAGAGGTTGTTGCAAAACAAAATTATGAGAATCTGGATTGCACGTGACGAAAGTGGCCTTATAGCCATATATAAAAGAAAACCATATAAAAAGTATGACGTTTTTACGAAAAGTTGGCACTGGCGTATTGACAATGCAAGCGGAGATTATATGTGTTTACTTGATAGTTATTTCCCCGAAGTAACATTCGAGAACTCACCACAAGAAGTTGAACTTGATTTGATTTAGTTATGAACAAGAAAGACGTAGAAAAGTGCCAGTATATTAACTTGAGCACTGACCCAAAAGAAATTGTGAAAACAATGCAATTAGAGATGCCTACAGTAAATTACTTCTTTAAGAAGAACTATGGCGGTAACAGGAAGTTTTTAGAATACGAGGACAAGTCACTTGACAAGTGTTTGGCAGAAGAAAAGTCAAGCATTACCGACATTAGCGAATATATCTCTCAAAAGGGAAACCGATGGTTGTCATACAGCTTCTTTGAGTATTTCCCTCGTGCCAAGTATGCGCAGTCGTGGCCAACATCATTTATTTACTATGAAACTTATGGGTCATGTGGTGCATTCTTTCCAATATATCACCCATCAGCAAAGAAAAGCACTAACGACAAAAACAACCAAATTGATGGCGTATTGATATTCACATCACACTTCTTTTTGAGAATGTCAGAGCGAACTGGTAAGGCGTATCGCTCACGTGAGCTGATTCAGGAATTTATAACTACAAAGCAAACACATGCGGCTCAAGCAGATGCAGATGGAGATGTAATCATAAAGTTCCTCGGTGGGTATGGATTCGGTGTCGTGAAAAGCCAATCTCCTTATGTAATGGAGGTAAGGACATATCTCACAGATAAACAACTTTCGCCAAAGCAGAAACGTAAGTGTGAAATGATAGATGCTTATGCCGAATCTATAAAAGATGGTGCATACTTGAAGGAAGTAACCGATAACATGGCATATCTTTTAGCCGATGACCCTGAACAATGTATGCTGCAAGCTAAGAAGAATATTAAGTTGGCAAAGAAACTGGGTATAGAAAACCAATATAACATGATGGTATCCGCACTACAAATATTTATTGGCGCAATGATGGATATTCTTGGAATTAACACTGACGAAATCAGCCAAAAACAGATTGCTGTTATCGGTAGTCAAATACATGAGTTTTTTGTTGATTTTGCAAAAAAGTACGCCAATTTCGATGGTTTAACAGCAACCGACGAAGAAAATAACAAGTTCATAGATGATTGGTCGAATTGCGCTGTAAGAGCTGCGAATAAACTACAATTGCGTAGCATGACCCGTGAGGCTATCGACAAACATTTTGAAAAGTATAATCAAATGACAACAAAATAAAAAACCGCAACAAAATATAAATAGTCATTATAACTATTGAATATTACAATATTTTTTTGTACCTTTGCAAAAGAAAATTACCATTTGTCTAATTAAAAAACTTACAAAATGCAAAACAAACGAATTTTACTAAAAAGAATCCAGTTACAGAACTGGAAGTCTAAGAACATGGATGTTACATTCAGCGACAAGAAGACAAGAATTTCAGCACTGAATGAAACAGGAAAGACAAGTATCAAGAATGCTCTTTGTTGGATTCTGTGTGGCTACACCAACCCATACAGTCCAAAGAACCACGAACTCTTCGACAACACGAAAGAGTTGTCACCAGAAACACCCATTGCAAGCGCAAAAGTTTGGCTTGAAATAGACGGAGTTGAATACACGGTAGAAAAGACCGCAAAGGCTAAATTCACAAGAAGACGTGGAAGCAACGAGTATATTAAGGAGGCAAGCGACACATACAGGTTGTTTGTTGATGATATTGAGACAAGCGCAACGGACTTCACATCTTGGCTTGGGAGAAACATTTGCAACCCAGACATGATTCCATATTGCCTTGACGGACGATTCTTTACATTTCTTGCAGGAGAAGACAAGAGGAAGGCACGTCAGATTCTTGAAGTCATTGTAGGCGAGGTAAAGGATGAGGATTTTAAAGGCAACTATGCTCTTCTTGCAACCGATTTCGCAAAAGGTTATACTGTAGAACAGATAGAGGAGCGTGCAAAAAATGCAATTAAGCCCATCAGAAAGCGAATTGATGAAATTCCGACTCTTATAGAGAACAAGGAGGCGTTCATTGCAGGTTGTATGACAAGAGATTTTGATGCAACGCACAAACGTCTTGTAGAGATTAGAAAGGCTATCGCAGACATTGATTCAACCATGATGGGTATTGCAGACAGTATACAGCCTATAATGGGAGAGCGTCATAAAATGTTTGACTTGATAAACAGAAAGTCATACGAACTAAACGAGCGTAGGCGTGCATACGAAAATAAACACACCAACTTTGTGCGTGCAATAGAGGATGAAATAGCAAAAGTAGAGAGCAACAACCGCAAATACGATGTTTTTAATTATGAAAACAAGGTTGCGCACGAAACTGCGATAAAGACTTATGAGACGGCACAAAAGTGTTTGGATAAGTTACAACTTGATATTGAAGAACTTCGTAGACAACGTGACGAGTTGAGGGATAAAGTTTTCGATTCTTGTGTTTGTTCTTTCTGCGGACAGTCTTTGCCAGAAGAGTTGTTAGAGAATGAAAAGAAGCAGTTCTTGGCAAAGAAGAGCGAAAAACTTGCAGCCATAGCAGAGCATGGAATTGCACTTTCAAGGGAAATAGAGGTGCAGACAAAACTCGTTGAAACGCTCAAAGAAAAAGCAGACAAAAAGCCGACAAATATTGAACCAATAGATGTTGAACCACTGAAAGCACGTCTTGCTGACGTAAACAAAGCCTACATAAGGTTTGAGGATACGGAAGAATACAAAACTCTGTTCTGTGAAATAGATGATTTGAAAAGCAGTGTTCCAGGACTCCCCGAAATGGACGATAAGGCACTCACTGAAAAGAAGAACGAACTTATGCAGGAGAACGAGCAACTTAATCAAATTATAGGCGTTCAGGTACTGATGGAACAGGCTAAGGATGAGGTTGCAGACATGAAGCATGAACTTCGACTTCTTGGAAATGACTTGGCACAACTTGAAGGTTTGTTGGATACGGCTAAAATGTACATAGAAGAGCGTGCTGATATAATCTCATTCAAGGTAAACGAGAAACTTGATGGGTGCAGAATCCGAATGTGGGACACACAGAAGAATGGAGAAAGAATACCTTCTTGCACAATTACCGATGAATGGGGAGTTAAGTATAGCACATTGAGTGGAGCTGCAACAATTATTACTGATATTGCGGTTCAGAAGATGTTCTGTACCCACTTTGGAGTAGAACTTCCAATATTTGTGGATGAGGCTTCCATTTTCGATAGTTCACACCTTCCAAATGGAGATACACAAATGATATATTTATTCGCAAGCGAAGACAAACAACTTAAAGTAGAATATAATGGATAAAGTAGGACAATTTTTGGCTGTTACGGATGAACTAAGCCAACTGTATGCAGCAAAGAACAAGGCTTATGGAAACTCTTTCGGAAAAACCTATGAGAAGTTGGGTTTGATTAGTGCTGTAACAAGAATTAGCGACAAGTTCAACAGATTGTGTAATTTGGCTGTTCACCCAGACATCAACAACCTTGGAGAGAGCATTTATGACACATTGCAGGATTTGGCTTGTTATAGCATTATGACACTTATGGAATTAAATCCAGACAACAAAAACATAAAAGAGTAAACTATGTGGACAAAGACAACATCCTATGGCGATTGGAGAGAGTACCATAAGCCAACCGAAACAGACAAGCAGAGAACGCAGATGATTGCAGCATTGAAGAAGATTATACCAAACGGCATTAACCCTAAACGACTTGGCACAAAGCCTTGGTATAAACTATGCTTGTTGTATCAGCAACATCATTGGTAATGGAGTTTATTGTTAATGGTAAAATAAAGAAGGTTCTAAAGACAAAGGAAGGTGTTTCAGATTCTGGGTATCAATGGGTATCGCAAGGGTTCATATTTGAAACACCTTCTGGAGAACCTGCATTCTCAAACATCTTTGGAAAGGATGCCGTAGAAGAATATGCAATCCAAGAGGGTGATTCTGTAAGTGTAACCTATGAAGTAACCCTTGGAGAGAGCAAAAAGGATGGCAGTCCAATGATGTTCATTAAGACAAAGAACGTGATTGCACAGGCTGGAAAGAAAAGCCAAAAGCAAAAGCGAAAGAGAGAAAAAAACGAATATAAAGAAGAAGAGTTAGAAACAACGGCAGGACACGTTGATGCGAACAGCCTGCCATTTTAAAAAAAAGAAAAATGAGAGTACAAGGAACAATTATTGCCGCTTTACAAAAGCGTAGCGGTGTTAGTCAATCAAGTGGCAACGCATGGGCTTTGCAAGAGTTTGTGATTGGTAGAGAAAACAACCGACACATGGTGTTTGAGGTGTTTGGAGAGGAGAACATCGCAAAGTTCCAGTTGGGACAGCAAGTAGATATAGAGGTGTATATCGATGCTCGTGAATATAACGGCAGATGGTACAATTCTATTCGCTATATGGCTCCAAAAACTGATGCGCAACCTACAGCAAACACACAGCCAATAGCACAGACAGCACCTCAGTTTACAAACCAAAACGCAGCACCGCAATATGCACAACCACAACCAGTGAATTTTGCACAGACAGCACAAGATAACG
>JAEIGA010017406.1_pt1 | contig 10950 bp, 8 predicted proteins | sample 9270691 | NCBI WGS metagenome assembly JAEIGA01 (sample SAMN17057246, study PRJNA624740) | gut metagenome | biome: biome; isolation source: fecal sample | host: Bos grunniens | place: China: Xizang | collected 2019 | reverse complement strand
CGGTCTTGAGATGGATAACTGCATCGGGAGCCAGGATGTTCCTGTAACGTGCAAGAAAGAGCGAAGATGTGAGACGTTTTGTATATTTCTTCATCTGCGGGTCGGGGAAAGTGAGCCATATCTCACTTACCTCGCTGTTGGCAAAGAGGCGGTCGATTATTTCTATGTTGGTACGCAGGAAACACACGTTATTCAAGCCGGACTCGATAGCATCGGTTGCACCGGTCCACATTCGTGCGCCCTTTATATCGACCCCGATGAAGTTCTTTTCGGGGAAGCGGCGCGCAAGGGCTACCGTATATTCGCCTCTTCCGCAGCCCAGTTCAAGGACTATAGGGTTGTCATTCTTGAAGAAATCCCGTTTCCAGTTGCCCCGCAAAGGAAATTCCACATTATCTATAACCGAATAGGGGTGCTCGATAACGTTGGGATATGATGCCATGTCGGCAAATTTCTTGAGTTTTCCTTTTCCCATATCTGATCCTGTTATTCAACAACTGTCACCCAACCGTACGGGTCGGCTACATCACCGTACTGTATTGCACGCAGACGGTTATAAAGCCCGGTAAGGACAGGACCAGGCTTGCCGTCCTTGGCAATCACATAGCTCTTGCCCTGCTCCACATCGTCGATACGCCCTATCGGAGATATCACTGCAGCCGTTCCGCATGCACCAGCCTCCTCGAACGTGTTCAGTTCCTCTTCGGGTACCGGACGCTGCTCGACATTCATTCCCATGTCACGCGCTATCTGCATGAGGCTGTTGTTTGTTATCGACGGAAGTATGGATGTTGACTTCGGAGTTATATAGCTGTTGCCCTTGATTCCTATAAAATTGGCTGCACCGCACTCGTCGATATACTTCTTCTCCTTTGCATCAAGGTATATCTCGCATGCGTAGCCCTGCTCATGCGCAGCATAGCTTGCCCTCATGCCGGCAGCATAGTTGCCTCCGACCTTGAATCGGCCTGTTCCAAGAGGCGCAGCACGGTCAATATCACGGAATATCACGCAGTTGTTCACTGCAAATCCGGATTTGTAGTATGGGCCTACCGGAGTAACGAATATGACGAACAGGTACTCCTTCGAAGGATTAACGCCTACCTGCGCACTCGTACCGATGAGCAACGGACGTATATAGAGCGAAGCACCGCTCTCGTACGGCGGAACAAAACGCTCGTTCAAAGCCACCACCTTTGTAACCATTTCGCGGAAAAGTTCCGTGCTCACGCGTGGCATCATTATTCCGTCGCAGCTGCTCTGCAGACGTTCGGCATTCGCTTCAAGACGGAACACACGTACCTTGCCGTCCTTTCCGCGGAAAGCCTTCAGCCCCTCAAAAGCATCCTGACCATAATGAAGGCATGTCGCTGCCATGTGGAGCGATATGCTCTCGTCGGTACAGACCTGAACCTCACCCCATGCACCGTCCTTATAGACGCAGCGTACATTGGCATCGGTCTTACGGTATCCGAAGCCTATATTTGCCCAATCTATTGTTTCCATCCTAATACTGTTTTTTATTTGTGGCGCGAAGATACACATTTTGCCCGACAAGTGAAAATATTTTTAAAGAGACACCTTTCTGTTATCACTCAACAACATCGGGCGATATCTCATCCAGCAGGGCCTTGACCTCCTCATCGACTGTGAAGAGTCTCGACCTGCAGAACTGCACCAATGCAGAAGCCTCTTTCAATGCTCCGGCCAGTTCATCAATATCCATCTTGCCATTCTGCACAAGAGCCATAATCTCTTCAAGACGCGCCATAGCCTGCGTATAAGTCATTTTTTTCATATCGTATCAGTTTTTCTTTTCTTTCTCCTTAACAACGCTTCTTATTTCTCCGTCGGCAACAAGAGTAACGACCTCATCCCCGGCCGACACCTCTTCTGCCGAGCGCAGCAGCTTGCCGTTGACTCTTGTAAGGCTATACCCCATGGCCAGTATGCGTTCGGGCGATGCAGCCTCAATACTCTTCTGGGAAAGTTCAAGCCTGTAAAGCTCTTTCTGCAGCAGATTCCGGACATTGGCAACCAGATTCTGCGATATCATTTTAACCCTGACAGCCTCATCCTTCATGAAAACAGCAGCCGACAGAGGAAGCCTATGATGCAACGAATGCAGTCGCTGGCGTTCCCACTCCACCTTTCGCTGTACAGCAGCTGTCATTTCCAGACGAATACCGGACAAGCAGGCATCCTGCTCCAGCATTGCATGTATAAGAAGCTCTGCCGCTGCGGTAGGTGTCTTTGCCATTGTATGCGCCACAACGTCAAGCACACTCTCGTCGCGCTGATGTCCGATTCCTGTTATTATCGGCAACGGGAACTGGGCGCAGTTGTTGGCAAGGTCGTATGTATCGAAGCAGCTCAGCTCGCTTGTTGCGCCTCCGCCACGTATTATGACGACAACATCCCACATATCAATATTGGCAGCGATACGGTCCAGAGCCGATATTATGCCCTGCTCCACTCCGCTGCCCTGCATCGGAGAGGGGAAAAGATGCGGATAGAAAACAAAACCGTACCTGTTACGGACCAACTGGTCGCAGAAATCGCCGTAACCGGCAGCCGTTGAAGACGAAATGACTGCTATACGCTGCGGAAGAAGCGGAAAAGCGAGTTCCTTATTAAGATTTATTACCCCCTCATCGGCGAGCCTTCTTATCACTGCCTGACGTTGCCGGGCCAGGTCGCCTACAGTGTATGCCGGCTCGATATCGCACACTTCGAGAGTGTAGCCATAGAGTTCGTGGAAGCCGACCTTTACCTGAAGAAGCACCTTCAGGCCGGCAGAAAACGGCTGGCCTGTCTGTTCCAGGAAATAGGGCTTAAGCAGGGAGTAGATACGAGCCCAAACCGTTCCGCGAGCCTTGGCCACAAGTTCATTGGCAGCCTCATCGCGCTGTACGAGTTCAATATAGCAATGCCCGGCAGATGTCTCCCGCACCTCGCTCAGTTCACCGGTAACCCAATAGCGTGCAGAAAGAGTCTCGCCCAATATATTGCGGACCATATTATTGAGCGAATACAGAGTAAAGGGAGCGTCTGCACTATTCATCATTGCCTTTTATCCATTGGTTTATTCCACGCTGCTGAGCTATGAAAGCACCGCCAGCTACCATATTGCCTTTATAGAAGACAGCCGATTGCCCTGGAGTTATTGCAGAGGCCTCGGAGTGAAGATGTACAAGCCATAGCGTATCGCTTACCCTTTGAGGAGTATCACATGGTATCGGCCGGCTGCGGTAACGTACACGGACCGAGAGCTCTTCAGGTACTTCGCCCACCCACTGCGGCTCTTCTATAAGCATATAGTTTACAAGAAGGTCGCCCTCCTCGCCCAGCATGACTGTATTCTTGAGTGGATTTATTCTTGTAACATAAGCCGGACAGCCCAAGGCTATTCCTAATCCCTTGCGCTGCCCTATCGTATAGAACGGGAAGCCGCTATGCTTGCCGAGGATGCGTCCTTCGCTATCGACAAAGGAGCCGCCGGCAAACCGTGCATCGATGCCGGGCACGTTCTCGCGCAAGAAATCGCGGTAATCGCCCGGAATGAAGCAGACCTCCATACTCTCACCGCCACTGGCAACGCTTTCATATCCACGTTCCTTAAGATATTCCTGCACCATAGGTTTCTCCATGCCGCCTAAAGGAAAGATTACTCTTGACAGCTGTTTCTGTGTAAGCCGCCATAGGAAATAGCTCTGGTCCTTACGGGCATCATCACCGGTAACGATATAGTATCTGCCGTCATGTTCCTCCACCTTCACATAGTGTCCAGTAGCGATATTGCTGCAGCCGAGCTTGTCGGCCCACTCCTCAAGCAGAGCGAACTTCACAAGAGGATTGCAATTTACACAAGGGTTCGGCGTATATCCATTGAGGTAGCTGTCAATAAAAGAGCGTATTACGGTTTTCTTGAAACCTTCCCTCACATCGGCTACATGGTGCGGAATGCCCAAGCGGGCAGCAAGGCCGGCTGCATCATCAGCCGCCTTCATCCCTGAATCGCAGGTCACGAACGTAAGACCTTCTACCCTATACCCTTGTTCAAGAAGCATAGAGCATACTGCGGTACTGTCTATACCGCCGCTCATACCTACCAGCACGCTCTTTCTTTCACCCATTATGATATCTCCTCAACCGTTTTGCAGAACTTGCCGAAAAAGAGAGTTTATTCGGGCATCTTCTTAATCTGTCAAAAAAAATGCCTACTTTTGTAACAAGTTTCACACGCAATATATTTTCTATACAAAGATAGATTATTTTTGCGACTATCAGATATTATTCAAGAACTGATTTGAAAAATTCTATGAGCAACAATATCGAGAAGAAGGTACCCACTGAGCTTGGAACCGAAAAAGTGGGCAAGCTGCTTATGCTGTATGCAATACCGGCAATCATAGCACAAACCGCAGCATCGCTCTACAACATGATTGACAGCGTATTCATCGGACACATTCCCGACGTGGGCGCAGAGGCCATTTCGGGACTTGCAACGACATTCCCGTTCATGAACCTCTCTGCAGCATTCGGTGCAATGGTCGGTGTAGGAGGTGCGACACAGCTTTCGGTAAGGCTCGGACAACGTGACTACGAATCGGCAAAGAACATTCTCGGAAACCTTGTAACGCTCAACATCGTAGTGGGAATAATTTTTGCAGCCATTTCGCTTCTGTTCCTCGACGAGATTCTATTCTTTTTCGGTGCGAGCAACGCTACGCTGCCTTTTGCACGTGATTTCATGATTGTAATTCTCATAGGCAACCCGGTAACACACATGTACTTCGGAATAAATGCGGCACTAAGGGCTTCGGGACACCCCAAACAGGCAATGTATGCAACAATCCTTACTGTTGTGATGAATATAATTCTTGCCCCGGTATTCATATACCTGCTGGGATGGGGAATCAAGGGCGCAGCCATAGCGACAATACTGTCACAATGCATCACGCTTGCATGGCAGACAAAGTTGCTGAGCAACCCTGATGAGCTGCTGCATCTGCAGAGGGGTATATACAAACTGAAAAAGGATATTGTAAAGGGTATTCTTGCCATAGGCATGTCGCCGTTCTTCATAAATGCTGCAGCCTGCATTGTCGTGATTATCATAAACAAGGGGCTGCGCAGCTATGGCGAGGACGGAGACATCTCAATTGCCGCATACGGCATAGCCAACCGCATGCAGTTCATCTTCGTGATGGTCGTATTAGGACTGACACAGGGAATGCAACCCATCGTAGGCTACAACTATGGTGCAAAACGGCCCGACAGAGTAAAGAGAGCTTTGACACTGACCATATTCTGGGGCACATTAGTCACTACATTCGGATTCGTAATATGCGAGTTCTTTCCCGAAACCGTCGCTATGGCATTCACCACAGAGCCGGTACTCATAGAGCAGTCGGCATGGGCAATGCGCGTGATGTCGGCATTCATGCCGCTGATAGGCTTCCAGCTTGTAACGACGAACTTCTTCCAGAGCATCGGCATGGTAAACAAGTCGATATTCCTTTCACTTACGCGACAAGTGCTTCTGCTTATACCTCTATTGCTTGTTCTGCCCCTTTTTATCGGAGAAAAAGGAGTATGGTACAGCATGCCGATATCGGATGCGATTGCAGCCGTGCTGACCATTGTAATGCTTGCAATCCAGTTCAAGGAGTGGAAGAGAGAGGATGTCGGGCATACTATACAAAACTGAACAATATAGATTAGGTACTGTATTATGAAAAATATTGTAATCGCTATTGGCCGTGAACTCGGCAGCGGAGGCAAGGAGATTGCCGAGATACTGGCAGCAAGACTATGCATAAAGTTATATGACAAGAAGCTGTTAGAGGTTGCAGCACGCGAGAGCGGGCTTGACACGACGGTATTCGAGAATGCCGATGAGCGCGAATCGCATAGTTTCATCGGAAACATGTTCAGCATACACGGCTCGCTGGCCAATGTGCTGTCGGGAGGGAGCTGCATGGACAATGACCAGCTTTTTGCCATACAGAGCGATGCCATACGCGAACTGGCACAGAAGGAGAGTTGCATCATAGTAGGACGCTGCGCCGAGTATGTTCTGCGCGAGCACCCGAACATGGTGAGCATATTCATAACAGCAGACAGCTCTGAGCGTATAAGGCGCGTAATGGAGAGAGAAAAGGCAAGCCGCGAGGAGGCTGCTGAAATCATAGCAAAAGGAGACAAGCGCCGCCGCCAGTACCACGACTACTACTCTACCGGCAAATGGGGTGAGGCACGTAGCTACGACCTTTGCATCAACTCATCGCACATGGGCATAGAGACTACCGCAGAATTCCTGTACAGCTACATAAGACAACGCTTCCAGCTATGAAACGCATAGGATTGATGTCGGACACCCATAGCTGGTGGGACGACAGACACCTTACGCACTTTGCCGACTGCGATGAGATTTGGCATGCAGGCGACATTGGCAGCGAGCTTATAATAAACCGCCTGGAGGAGCATTGCCCGGTCCGGGCCGTATGCGGCAATATTGACGGACGCGAACTGAGCCTGCGTTTCAGCGATGTGCTCAAGTTCAAGGTCGAGGATTGCAATGTGATAATGACACACATTGGAGGCTACCCTGGCAGATACGACTCTTCGGTGCGCAAGGAAATATATGAAGAACGGCCCCAGCTTTTCGTTTCGGGACACTCTCACATACTGAAGGTTATGTACGACAAGACTGCAGGCTGCCTTCACATAAACCCCGGCGCTGCAGGCAGGCAAGGGTGGCAGCAGGTACGCACACTGGTAAAGTTCATTATCGACGGCAAAGAGATAAAGGAACTCGAAGTTATAGAACTGGCGTAACGCACTCTTTGCCGGAACACTTTTTTATTAGATAATAAAAACGTACCTTTGCCGGGAACAACAAGACACGTAACTAAGACAAAACATTATAATGAGACGTTTTTTTACCCAAATCATGATGCTGTTGTTTGCTACGACAGCTATAGCGCAGGCCGAATACTACACAAGCATTGACGGCACAAAGGGAGGCGCAGCCCTTAAGACCGCACTTTATAACCTTATAAAGAACCACCAGCAAATCAGCTACGGAAGCGGCACAAGCAGCACTTGGGGTGCATTCTACACGACAGATGCAGTAGTAGAGAACGGGCAAAGGCGCGTGCTCGACATGTATTCGAACGAGAAACGTTATTTCGGAAGCAAAGGCAGTGCCGTATCGGGAATGAACATCGAGCACAGCGTTGCAAAAAGCTGGTGGGGAGGTGGCAAGAACAATGCCTATTGCGACCTTCATCACTTGAACCCGTCGGACCAGAATGCCAATAGCCGAAAGAGCAACTATCCTCTAGGCGAACTTACAAGCGTAAGCTGGGACAACGGAGTGACATTCGTGGGAAAAGCGAACATTGACGGCAGCAGCCAGAACGCATACGAGCCTTGCGACGAGTACAAGGGTGATTTCGCGCGTACTTTCATGTACATGTTCACATGCTATCAGGACCTTACTTGGGAATATACCTGGATGAACTATGAGAACAGTACCTACCCCACACTGAAGCCATGGGCCGTAGAGTTGCTGCTCAAATGGCACAAGCAGGACCCGGTAAGCGAGAAAGAGGTGAACCGCAACAATGCCGTACATGCAGTCCAGGGTAACCGCAACCCTTATATTGACTATCCGCAGCTTGCCGATTACGTCTGGGGCGACTCAATAAACTATACATTCCACCTTAACGGCGATGTTGAAGGCGGAACAGGCGATGACAAGCCAGAAACAGACATACCCGATGGGTACGATTTGAAACTTTTCGAGGATTTTGAGGAGGCACCATATCTATTCAAGCCTGTTGAATGTGACTTCCCATGGCATTTCGAGTACCAGTGCGGAGAGGTTACATCTTATGACGATAACGATGTTGCGAACGACGCCGAGAGCTGGCTGGTTTCCGACCCGATGGACTTCACCAAAGACAACAACGCAAAGATTACATTCGATTATGTCATACGATACTGTACAGCTGACAAGGTTAAGGATTACAACCAACTGCTCATAAGCCGTGACTTTACAGGCAACATCGCTGATGCTACATGGGAAGTCATTGACTTCAATGCCGTGCAGAACACTTCAGACTGGACCAAGACCTCAACCGGCGAGATTGCCATACCTGATACATATATGGGTGACAAGAGTGTTGTAATAGCGTTCAAGTATATCGGAACTTCTGCACAGGCCGGCACATTCGAGGTTGACAATGTCAAGGTTATAGCAGCCGAAGGTACGAACGACGGCAACACCGGGAATGAAGGCAATGGAGATGAAGACGATGAGAACGAAGACACCATAGGCAACGGAGGAAACTTTACCGACGGCTCGTTCACTCTTGTGACCGATGCAGCACTGCTTACAGCAGGCGACTCAATTGTCATTGCATACGAGAATTTCGCCATGGGCGCATCGGCAGGGAACTACCGTTACAAGACCGACATTATGGTAAACAACGGCCGTATCACATATTTTGCCGAAGACGTACAGAAGATTGTCATAGAGAACGGTGTTGTAGAAGGAACATTTGCATTCAATGTCGGTGACAGCTACCTGGCAGCATCGTCAAACAGCAGCAACCATGTAAAAACAGTTGAGACTATTGACGCGAACGGCAGTTGGAGCATAACCATTGACAGCAATGCCCTTGCTGTCATAACGGCACAAGGCGACAAGACACGCAACATACTGCAGTACAACACAAGCTCGCCACGTTTCTCCTGCTATACAGGAACACAGAAGAGCGTGAACATATATGCAAAGTCACCGGTAACAACAGGCATCGAAAGCATTGTGCCTGAAAGCGACAATGTCGTGGATGTCTATTCACCGGCCGGAGTATGCATCCGACGCCAGGTCGAAGCAGAGAAAGCTCTCGAAGGATTGTCAAAGGGCATATACATTGTAGGCAGCAGAAAAATTCTTGTGAAGTAACGGCAACAAGCCAACCGCCATACGGCAAGAGTACCTGCAATGGGTACTCTTGCCGTCTTTATACACTTATGCAGAGAATCACAATTCAAACTTTTGCAACCTTTTTCTCTTGCATTGTTGCATAAATTGGATTTTATTATGTAAGTTTGCTATGGTAATGTTGCCATACCGGCAATTGGTGAATTTTCAATACAAAACTCTAATTTATGAACAAGGAAAAGGAGAAGCTTTTCAGCGAATTCTCGCCTGTATCGACAGAGAATTGGAAAGACAAGATCATTGAGGACCTCAAGGGTGCCGACTATGAGAAGAAGATGGTTTGGAGAACCGGGGAAGGATTCAACGTTAACCCGTTCTACCGCAAAGAGGATCTCCCTGCCGGATATGACTCATGCACACCCGGTGAATACCCTTACACACGTGGAAACAAGAAGTGCAACTGCTGGCTTATACGCCAGGATATCAATATCGAGGATGCTTCCGAAGCAAATGCCAAGGCAAAGAAACTCATCGGTGAAGGAGTTGATTCAATATCATTCAAGGTTAAGGGCAAGCTTGTGACTCCGGAATACATTCCGACCCTTCTTGACGGCATTGATGCTGAAAAGACAGAACTGAACTTCAGTGTATGCCCCGGTAAGGCAATAGAATTCACACAACTCTTTGCCGAGTACTGCAAACAGCGCGGATTTGACCTTGAAAAGGTAAGAGGCTCCATTGGCTATGACCCCATAGCAAAGGAACTCCTTGCAGGAAAGGTTATAGAAAACTATACTGAAACTATAAAAGCACTCATTGAAGCGACCTCCGGAATGCCGAAGTTCCGTTGCATAGCGGTAAACAGCTGCAAACTGAACAATGCAGGAGCATACATCACTCAGGAACTGGGCTATGCACTTGCATGGGGAAACGAGTATCTCAATGCCGTTACCGAAGCTGGTGTTCCTGTTGATGCCGTTGCAAAGAACATGAAGTTCAACATGGGTATATCAAGCAACTTCTTCATGGAGATTGCAAAGTTCCGCGCTGCACGCACGTTGTGGGCAAAGATTGTAGAGCAGTATGCTCCTGAATGCAAATGCTCCGGCAAGATGATTGTACATGCCGAGACATCGGAGTTCAACCTTACCCTATTCGATTCTTATGTGAACATGCTCCGTACCCAGACCGAAGCCATGAGTGCTGCCATTGCCGGCGTCGAGTCAATAACGGTAACACCGTTCGACAGCGTTTATGAGGCTCCGACAGACTTTGCCATGCGAATCGCAAAGAACCAACAGCTCATACTCAAGCACGAGAGCCACCTCGACAAGGTTGTTGACCCGGCCGGCGGTTCATACTACATTGAGAGCCTGACCGCGTCCATTGCTGCCGAGGCTTGGAAGATTTTCCTTGCAGTTGAAGAGACCGGTGGCTTCCATAAGGCCGTTAAGGAGGGGAAGATACAGAAGAGTGTAGAGGAGTCGGGCAACAATCGCCGTACAGCTCTTGCAAAGCGCAAGGAGATTCTTCTGGGAACAAACCAGTACCCGAACTTCAGCGAGACTTCGGAAGGCAAACGTCCTGCTGAACATTGCTGCGGATGCGGTTGCCAGGAAAACAACGCAGGAGGCACGACACTTGCTATAAGAAGACTGGGCGAGGAGTTTGAACAGCTGCGCTTGCGTACCGAGGAAAGTGGCAGAAGGCCTAAGGCATTCATGCTCACCATAGGAAACCTTGCCATGAGACAGGCCAGAGCGCAGTTCTCATGCAACTTCCTTGCAACAGCCGGCTATGAGGTTATCGACAACTTGGGCTTCAAGAGCGTAGAAGAAGGAGTTGCTGCAGCACTGGATGCAAAGGCAGACATCGTTGTCATCTGTTCGAGCGATGACGAATATGCAGAGTATGCTATTCCGGCATTCAAAGCTATCGGAGAGAAGGCTATATTCATTGTTGCAGGAGCACCTGCATGCATGGATGAACTG
>JAEIGA010017405.1_pt1 | contig 10950 bp, 12 predicted proteins | sample 9270691 | NCBI WGS metagenome assembly JAEIGA01 (sample SAMN17057246, study PRJNA624740) | gut metagenome | biome: biome; isolation source: fecal sample | host: Bos grunniens | place: China: Xizang | collected 2019 | reverse complement strand
CCTGTTGCACCGACCGCACCGCCTGCGCCACGAATAGAAACTCTCGTGCCAAGATAGACATAACTTGCATCTACATAGCCTACTGGATATAAATAATAACTATGTCTTAATTGGTCTCCTACATATATTGCAGTTGCACCACTTTGAGTTTTTACAGTAGATAGGGCAATGCGGTAAGCAGGAGTAAAACCACCAGTAGCAGTGGTATAAGCCGAAGGGGTAGTAGTGACTGAATAAATGCCACTCCCTCGAACACCAGTAGTACCTGTTGCACCAACTGGTCCAGTAGAACCAGTTGCACCTTTGGCGCCGGCTGTACCAGTTGCGCCAGTTGGACCGACAGAGCCTGTTGCACCAACTGGTCCAGTAGAACCAGTTGCGCCAGTTGGACCGACAGAGCCTGTTGCACCAACTGGTCCAGTAGAACCAGTAGTACCCGTAGCTCCTTTAGCACCTGCGGCGCCGGTAGCACCAACAGGGCCTGTGGCACCCGTAGCACCGGGGGCGCCTCTGTCAATAGCAATTAAATGGTATCTTGTACTATAAATAAAAGTTGCAGTATCGCCAGCTTTAATAACATCAGCAGTAATTGCGGCACCCTTATAGTAAATATTTTTAGCACCTGTGCTATTAATATTTAAAGTGGCACTAGCAGGTACAGCATATGTGAATTTAACTGAAACAATACCACCAGTAACAAGTTTATAACTAGATAATGATGCAGTTTTTGCAACAGTGGCAGCCGCAGTGGAACAAGTCGTATAGCCCTAGCCTAAAGCAGCATTAGTATAGGTTGAATTAGCGTCATAACTAGCAGTAATCCAAACCCAATGAGTGCCATTAAACATATAGCCAATAGTACGATTGGCATAGCCTGTATAAGCAGTGCCAGTATCAGTATATTCAGCGTTATTGTACCAAATTGGATATGCGCCAGTACTATTAACATTTAATGTAACGCTCGAAGCAGTATTGCTATTGGTAAATTTTACCATAATAATACTACCAGTTTTTAAAGCCCACTAAGAGTCATCTATTGTAATAACCTTGGCTGCAGTATCGGCCGCAGTTTCACAAGTACCATATCCAATTAATGATAGTCCGTAAATGTCATATAAAGTATCATTAACATTTACCTATTTAATTTCAGCCATTATTTTCCTCCTTTTTTTCAAAAATAATAAAAAAAGTGGGTGAGATTGGGTCATTTAAATGACCCAATCTCATTTATTATAATAATATTATATTAAAATTTTTATAAAAAGTCAATTATGGTGCGATTAAGCGTCAGGAGTTACAGTTTGATCGCTATCGCTCCAGCTATGAACAGTTACGCTACCAGACCAAGTTTGTGCGGTTGCGGTACCAGAACCAGACAGGGTAGTATCAGCAGAACTAACGCCAGTTGCGACAGAAACATCACCAGAAGTACCTGACTTAATAGTGATTGCGCCTTCAGTGACATTAGTTACAGCACTAATGTTTTCAGGGTTAACAGTTGCGGTTAAGTCAGTTTCAGCAACACCAGTAACAATAGATACAGCATCAGTATCAGTACTAGCAGTCTTTAAAGCGGCAGAAACGCCAGTTAAAGCAGAACCAGTAGCAACAGTGACGCTAGGAACGGCCTTAACAGTAGACTTAGAACCAGTTGCTACAGTGACATTAGAAGTGGTAACCTTAGAAGCAGTTAGAGAAGTGCCAGAAGTAGCCTTAGAAGCAGTAACTGAGGCCACGTCAGTAACATTAGGTACAATAAAATCATCACCCATGGTAACCTGAGAAACAGCGACATCTGCAAAAGTATATTGAGTAGCAGTTACATTAGACTTAGTTACATAATGTGCTGTGACATCAGTTGCAGCAGTAACATTAGGAATAGATAAAGCAGTGCCCAAAGTGGTCTTAGTAGCAGTTACATCAGAAGCAGTAATCTTAGAAGCAGTTACATCTGCAAAAGTATATTGAGGAATAGTAACATCGGTTGTAGTAACTTTGGAGGCTGCTACATTAGTATTTCCGATAGTTAATACACCATTTGAAACACTAAAGGAAGTCGCTGTTGGGGTAACATTAGAAATGCTAACTTTAGAAGCGGTTAAAGCATTAGCAGAAGTTGCTTTGGAAGCAGTGACAGAAGTATTGGCACTAATTTTAGAAGCAGTTACGTTGGAGTTACCAGTAACATTGGGGACACTAATAGCAGTACCAAGAGTAACTTTAGAAGCAGTTTTTGTATCTAACTTAGAAATATAAGATGCAGTTTTAGAATCGGCAGCAGTTGCTTTAGAAGCGGTTTTTGCAGTAACAGTTTCTGCATTGGGGATAGTAAAAGAATCGCCCATAGTAACTTTAGAAGCAGTTACATCGGCAAAAGTATATTGAGGAATGGTTACATCTGTCGCGGTGGGGTTCTTAATAGTAGTAGTATTTAATGCAGAAATTGCATTTGCAGCAGTACCTACGGTTACACCAGTAACGACAGTGCCAGTTGTAGGAGTTACAGTAACATCTAAATTGGTTTTTGTGACGGTACCTAAGCCCTTGCCACCCACGGTAACAGTAGTGCCATCACCTAAAACGGTGGATTTAGCCAGAGTGGGGGCGGCTTGAGTTGCAGACAATTTAGTAGTCGTTGCAGAATAAGTCTTTGCAGGAACGGTAACAGTAACTGCAGAAGCCTGGTTGGCGCCACTAACAGTTGCGGTGTGGGTATGAGAATGCATACCACCAAACTCATGCCAGGTTCCGACTCCATCCTGAACAACATACACATATTCAGTTTTTGTATCAGAAACTAAATAAACATCACCAGCGGTCATGTCAGTCAATGCCTTTAGAGCGGCTACGTTGGCGACAACACCAGCAAAATTAAATACATTACCAATGCCAAGACGGTCCAGATCATCGGCACTATGAACCGCATATTTATCATGGATATCATAAACAGTATTATTTACATTTACCTATTCAATAATAGGATTAGTATGAGTATTAACAGCAGTATCAGCCATTGTTTTCTCCTCCTTATTATTACATTAGATTTGGTAGGGTGACACCCTTACCGAATTTTAAAACATTATTTTCCCATTCTAAGGTTAAGGTTTCATTAGCTAAACTCTCAATTAGGTCAGAAACCTCTTCAATCAAGTAGAATGGTAAATTGGTGACGGGAGTAACGCCATCGCCAATTTTTATTCTCTCATAGAAATAAACGTTATCAATATCATAAACAATTATTTCACCTTGTTTTGGAATAAAATTAATGGCCTTATTCCAATTCACTTCCGTATCATGCTTTTGTTGAATACGAGAATTTAAGTGTTTTTCAATAGCCAATTTTCTCTCATCTCCTTAACCAAAATAAAAAATGCTCCCAAATATAATTCCTTATATTTGGGAGCATAAAAAAGATAATTTCAAAGAAAATAATTTCTTGTATTGTTATCTCCTTTAAAATTATCACTTCCAAATTTTTGGAGATTAGGTTTAAGTCATCTTTTCAGACTCGTAACCTTATATTATAAAATTAATCAACTAAAGTGCTAGAGGTGCCGCAATTAAATACGAACACAACACTTTCATCAATTTCAACCAAACGTCCATGAACATCGGGACTATTGGAAACTTTCAAGCCAGTACCAACAGTTACATCAGTTAAATAACTATTTTCAATGGTTTCGACACGGCTATCTAAAGCCTCATCAGCGGCTTTATAGGCAGTATCTAATTTAGCAATTTCATCGTTTGTATAAGACTTAGCAGCGCTCAATGCATCGGCCTCAGCCTGATCTGCATAAGACTTAGTAGCCAAATTGGTTAAATCAATAGTTTGAGCCTTAGAACCGTCAAATTCAACCTTGGAGCCATCCTCCATATTCACAGTCAAAGCATTAGAAACTTTAGCAGCTTCATTGGCGATACCACTACTAAATGCCTCTTCCAATGCATCAACACGGCCATCTAAAGCCTCGTCGGCAGCCTCTAGAGTAGTCTGTAAACCACTTACCGCATTGTCAGTATAGGTCTTAGCGGTAGCTAAATTAGCATTAGAATGATTTTTGGCTTCAGTTAATTTAGCAGAAGCATCAGCCTTAGTCTCATAAGTATCAGCAATTACTTTGCCGTTACCATCTTGAGTTGCCTTAGTGGCATGAGTGGCCTCAGCGACAGGGGTGGTACCATTAACTACATTATCAATACGAATTCCTAGGGCGCTAACGTCAGAAGCACGATTAGTAGCCTCAGCCTCAATATTGGCTTGTAGGGTCTTATCAGATTCTTCACGAATCTTGGCTTCGGCGGCAATGGCCTCAGTTAATTCAGTAGCATTAACGCCTGCGCCCTCAATCCAACTTTGGATTTCAACTAAAGTATCGTAGGTTTCGGTAATACCTTCACCCAAGATATTTTCTTTAATTTCATCAGCATAGTCCTTAGCATAATCCTTTGCAGCCTTTTCAGCGGCCTCAATAGCAGCAGTATTGTTAGTTTGGAAAGCCTCAAAGGTAGTATTAGCAACAACGTCTGCGCTCTTGGCATATACGCTATGGTCAATAGCCTCTAGAACATCAACGCGAGCATCCATGGCTTCATCTTTTGCATCAGCATAAGCCTTAGCATCTGCCAAGATACCACTTTCAGCATTGTTAATAGCAGCAATGCTATCTTCAACAGATTTTACACGAGCATCATTAGCAGTTTGATAAGCACTTGCATCAGCCTTGGTTTCATATGTTGCAGCAATATCTTTACCATTGGCGTCTTGAGTAGCCTTGGTTGCATGAAGGGCTTCTGCAACAGGAGTAGTGCCATCAATAATATCTTCAATATTAGCGTTAATGCCATCAATTACTTGACCATTAGAAGTCTTATAGGCTTCTAATGCAGCACTAGCATCGGTACCAGCCTTCTTTGCATCAGCAACAGCGGCATCATTGGCAGTCTTATAAGCCTCTAAAGCAGAATTGGCATCAATACCAGCCTGCTTTGCATCTGCCACCATAGAGTCAATCTGAGCATTGGTATACATGGCAGCGACAGCGGCTTCCAAAGCATCCAAATCATCTGCTACCTGCTTCATTCCAGCAGAAGTAGCAACGGAAGCAGTAGTATATTCTAATTTATTAGTAGTAGCATTCCAAGCGATAGAGGCAATAACATTACCAGCATCACCAGTCTCACTACTTGCTCTTACAATAGGTAAAGTAGATTGCTTGGCCCAATCATAAACGTCAGCGGCCTTGGCGCTAGCCCAAGGTAGATTGGCAAAAGTGCTAGTGCCGTCACCGACCTTGAATAAGATTTGAGGACGAGCATTATCACCATTTACGGCACTGCTACCAGAAGGAATGGCACAAATACCAATTTCGCCAGCCTTTAAAACAACAGAGCCGTTAGAATTCCAATTGGCTAAACTATCATACTTTAATTGAATTCTTGTTTTTAATTCTTTTTCAATAGCCATTATGAATAGCCTCCCTATATAAAATAATTATATTAAAATTTTTATGCAAAGTCAAGCCTAAAAGTAATTTAGGCTTGACCCCTATAAAAATTATAGATTAGCAGAACCGCCATTCAAGACTAGAGTGTCTCCTGCGGTTTGAGTTAATTTATTGACATTTAGACTATTAACTTCCATAATACCATTTTCATCAACAGCGACCTGATTTTCTGCATCAGAGGATTTTACGCCACCCAATGCATCGGCCATCGCGGCAGGCAATGTGTATTCATAACTGAAAGTAGCCTTTTTATCGACAATAGCAATGTCTTGACCATTGAAGTTAATGGCCTCTAAAACATTAGCTTCAGCGCCAACGGCCTCCAGAGCGGCAATACGAGTTTCAAAATCTGCGTCTGCAGTTTGTAAATTAGTAACTGCGGCGTCGTTGGAGGTTTTATAAGCCTCTAAAGCAGCCAGTACAGAAGCAGCAGATTCACCGCCAGTGGCACTCTTAACCGCATCAGCAATCTTAGCATCAGTTTCAGTCTTAGTATAGGCATCAGTGATACCATATCCTGCCAAAGTTGTAGCCTTATCAGCCTTACCACTTTCAACTGCGCTAATACGTGCAGCTAGACCTTCATCACCACCGATAGTGGTATTGATAGCCTCAATAGTAGTGTTGATATTTTCAATAGCAGTGGTATAAGTACTATTATCAACTTTAGTTTCAACAACAGCATTTACCTTTGCAATTTCTGCATCAGTATAATCATTGGCTTGAGCCAAAATACCATTTTCAGCGTCATTGATTGCAGCAATTTGTTCATTAGTTTCATCAAGTGCAGTTTGATCCGCCTTTAAAGCAACGGCCGCATTTACATCATTGATGGACTGATTAATAGCATCAATAGAAGTTTGTACATCTGCACTCTTGGCATATTCACTTAAATCAACAGTGGTGTCGCCGATAACTTCCCAGACGCCTTCAATATACATGTATTCAACATACACATCGCTGCCTTCAGCACCCTCTTTAGCCATCATGTAGATAGTATCTACATCAATATCATCAACAGGTAAAGCCAGTACAACTTCACGTTTTAAGTGACCAGCAGAGCCAATTTGTCCCTTTACATAGGCCTGAACTTCAGCTTGAGTATAAGTTTCACTCTTAGCATATACATCATCAGCATTGGCCTTACCCGCTAAAGCCAATACGACAGTATCAATCTCATCACTTAAGCCATTTTCAGCGGCTTCCGCACGAGATTTTTCAGCAGCAATAGCGGTATTTAAATCGCTAACTTTAGTATCGATTTCGCTCTTGGTATATACATTATCCAGGGCTTCATTGATAGCCTCATTAGCAGCCTCTAAATCGCCGATATTCTCCTCAACGCTTTGGAAGCGAGCCTCCATTGCAGTCTCTAGAGCACTTAACTTACCCTCTAGGGCAGCAATATCAGAAGCAAAGTCTCCGCTAGAGGTGGTAGCGGCTAACTTTAATAAGCCACGGTCAGGAGTGATGATATAAGCATTAGCAGAAGCGACGCCACCCTCTTCGGCAACCTCATAGACAGAAATAATCTGACCTACGTAAGAAGTACCGCCAAGCTCTCTTTCATCAGAACCATCACCTACGGCATATGCCTGAGCATCAGCCAAGGAACTAAATACAGCACTTCTATCAAGAGGGAATGCACCAGTTCTTTGGAAGGGGAATGCCCAGTCAAGTTTGGAGGTTTGATTCAAAACATCTAAAATATATTCAGCCATTATCATTTACCTCCTTATTATTCATTAGCAAGGGTTACAGTATAAGTATTAGCACCCAACGCAGTAGCAGGGGAATATACATATACATTGTAATTGGTAGCATAATTACCAATACTATCAGCAGTAGCATCGGCACCACCAACAGAAATAGCCTCAGTTAGAACAAACTTTTCAAAAATATCGGTTCCAAAAGCGGCTTCATCAGCAACCTTAGTTACTTTTCTGCCATCGGGAACAGCAATAATAACTTGCTTTGCGCCCTCAACAACAGTAACGCTTACTGTATTACCAGTAGCATTAGCACTGGACAAGCCACGAATATTGGCAGAATTTAACTCTACGGCACTGGTCTTAGAGCCATAAAAAGCCTTTCTATAACCAGTAATGTAATAAGTAGAAGTATCAGACTTGCCACTTGCGGCTTGAATTGGTAAATTATTGGCAGTGTCAGTGTAAGGATCGCCAAAGTTGTCAATTGGAGTTACGGTACTTTCATTCCATCCATAGGTTACTTTAATATAATGCTTAGAAGTATCAGCAACAGTAAAGGCATTTAAAGAGCCAGTTTTGCCATTCATCGCATTTGCATCAATATCAGTACTATTGGAAGAATCAGTACTTAGATATACGGTTGCAGCAGTAGAAGTTACTTCAGTGGCAGGACCATAAGAATAAGAACCTGCAGAGAAAGTGGTCTTCCAAGAAGGTGTTACAGAAGTACCAATTTCAACGGAATAATTTTTATTTCCATTATTAGTCAACTCTACAGTACCAGAGGGCAGAGTTGCTTCAGGGTTTTTTCTTTCAGCCATTAAGGAAGAAAGAACGGTCATTAGATTTTTACCCTTAGCGGATAAAGTTGCTTGGCCGTTAGTTAATTCTTGAATAGTGCCAATAGGGGCAGTAACCAAGATATCGTCGTCAAAATAGACATTTTCAGCATTGTAGTTGCCATCCATAGCAGCCCAACCCTGCTCAGTATAAACATAAGCAGTATAGGAATACTTATCATCACTAATCAATGCTTTTACAATACCAGTGTCGCCAATGGCAACGCCAGTAGTGGGCAGAGCATCATAAGAATCAACTTGAAATACTTTTGCTTCTTCGCCGCCGAAGTAATCGGTGCTACTCCAAGCAGAGCCATTACCAATTTTCATCTTGGCTTTGCCGTTAGCATCAAATTCAAGACCGACTTCGCCCTTTAACAGAGTTTGGTCAGCCCAATTTGCGCTTTCGTCATTTCTTAAAACAATTCTTGTACTAAGTGTTTTAGTTGACATTTGCGTTACCTCCATTTATAATATCTACATCTAAATCAGAGACAATTTCCTTTAAATATACATAAGATAAAGTGTCCTCATCCCATTGATAAAGAGCATTTTCCTCTACCGCCTGGTAGAGAGTGTCAGAGCGTCCGATAGAAGGAAAACCATAATGCGTCTGAGCAATATAGTAATCAGACTCTCCAAAATAATTTAATTCGCTCCATTTAGAAATTCCATCACCAATTTTCAAGCGTCCGGTATCGCCTTCAAAACCGGGCTCACCATATGCTAAAACAGGGTCAAGAGTTTTCCAGGTTGCAGCCTTACCTCTTTTTAATTGGATTGTTACTACGGCCATATGAGTACCTCCCCTTATGCATCAAGGTCTCCGCCATCATAAATTCCATCACCAGAGCCGTCATTGTCATCGCCAGAATCTGGATTATCAGGAGTTGTATTTCCATTGTCACCATTTGGAGTGTCATCAATATCTCCACCGTCTTGGCCACCACTAGAAGTGGAACCTTTACCAAATGGAGTGATTTCAACCCATTTTCTTGCGCCATTTAGCATATAATGCTTGGAATTTTCGATTACGAAAACTGTTGTGCCAGGGGTTAATCCAAAAGTACTGATAGATAGCCGATCGTCTTCGGTATCAACATTATAGTGTTTAATACCATAAGCGATTTTATCTCGATTCGCTCCAATCATTACCATAAGAAAACCTCCTTTAAGAAAAAGTTTTTTTCTCTTTATAGTATGAAAATAAATTAGGCAATATTGAAACCTTTTGCCCGATGAAATAAGAATAAGGAGAGCATATGCTCTCCTTATAATTTAGTTAAATAAGATTTTAAACAAAATCCAATATTACCTTTTTTAGAAATTACATAATACCAATCACCAGTATGACCGCCATTACATTGAACAATAGTACCGTGTCGCATGGTCTCAATCCTCGCTTTGTGCGTGCCGGCGCCCGTCCGCAAATTCAGACCCATTAAAGGCTTCACTTTATATTGACCAATAATATCATCAGAAATACTTTCGGGGTATTCTGCGGTCGGCGCTGACGGGATGCTATAAGGTTCGATGTCTGTGGCATCGACCCAGCCGCACACATCAGAACCTCCATTCTATACAGCGACTAGATGATATTGATGTTTTCCTTTTGAATAAGTTACAGTAACTTTTGCTACTCCTGGAGTGCAATTTCTACCAAACTTCATAATGGAAGTTTTATAACATTTATTACCCGTAAAAGAAACAATATCTCCAACATTATAAGCCAATTCATCTTCTTTTGGCTCTTCAATGTCGCATCCATCTTGACAGCATTTTGCGGGATTATAAATAAAACCCAAGAATTCATAACCAGAGCCTGCGCCCCAATTGCCAAAAGTTTCTTTTTTACGAGTTTTAGTCCAGAATGGGACAGATACTCCGTATCCGCTTTCAGAAGTAATAACTTCTGTTTCACTAATTACTTTTTCTACAATTGCGACATGACCCGCACCGTCAGAGCCAGATAAAGTGGGGCCGCCGCGCCAAACCATGCAAGCGCCGACTTTTGGAGTATCGCCAATTTCACATCCGCCCGCATATTGAATAAAATTCTCAGCATTGGTTGGATATAAATATTTACAACTGCCCCATTCGCCAATTTCATTAAAGCGACCATAAGCATAGCCAACGCAATTAGACAGTACATTACACCCAGAATCCGTGGGCTTTCCTTGAATGGCGTCAGAATAGCCGCCTTTTGATTTAGTATTATAGTATGGATTACCTTTTTCGGGCTTAGTCAGTCGAGGTTTGAAAGTTGCCATTATAATTCACTCCTTTTTCAAAATCCTATTTCAATTATAATAATTTATTCTATTAATGAAGGGGGTCTTAAAAAGACCCCCTAAATAATTATCTATAATAAGTAATAGTAGTATCAACTAAATCAGTAGTCATTAATAAGAACTTCATATACTTAGCAGTTTCAGGAATTGTAATCTGCTGGTTGGCCGCACTTAAAATAATAGGTGTTTTGCTAGTATAAGATTCATCATAGAAATATAGTCTGTCAGAACCATAGTATTGATTAATGGATAACATTACAGCGTCTTCTGGCAATTCAATATAATCTGCGGTTCTGATTTCTTCGCTCCACTCAACTTCAGTACCATATGGTTCATAATTAGTTAAAGAACCCATTTCCATCATATCGCCTGTAATTGTCGTAGTGATATAAGCAGTAGCGTCTGGGATATATAACATATCACGAGCTTGTTCTTCAGTTGGAATATAGTTATAAACATTTAATCTACGAATATTACCAACAAAATGATTAGTGCCTTCTGCATTACCAATATAAGTAGCTGAAACTGGGTTAGAACCAGTAGTCACACCAGTAATAGACTATAAAGTTCCATTGATATTAGTATATAATGTAGTAGCTTG
>JAEIGA010017404.1_pt1 | contig 10950 bp, 12 predicted proteins | sample 9270691 | NCBI WGS metagenome assembly JAEIGA01 (sample SAMN17057246, study PRJNA624740) | gut metagenome | biome: biome; isolation source: fecal sample | host: Bos grunniens | place: China: Xizang | collected 2019 | reverse complement strand
GGGCATACATACCCTGCTCCGTAGCCAGACCGTCGATCATGCCTGCGGCTCCCCCGCCGTTGTTTTCCGCTCCCGCAAAAACATGCATGAAGCCGCCTTTTGTATTATCCACTGCCAGATAATAGTCCATGAGTCTTGAGATGACCCATGCGCCGTCCGGCTTGATGAATCTTTCGTCTGTTCCGCAGTCGATCCCGATGGAAGATAAGGCCACGATGACCTGAGAATCACTCTCCGAGTTCTCCACGGTACTGCTGCCGTTGAGAGTGCTGTATCCACCCTCACTGTTCTGGGCGGAAGAAAGCCAGGCTAAAGCCTTGTCCACCGCCGTCGTCACATCATCCCTCTTCCCGTAATAGGAAGAAAGGGCCTGGATGGTCATACATGTGATATCGGTGTCGGGCACGGCATCCGCCGCATTCCAGGCAAGGGTCCATCCCTCCTGTCCCTCGGTGGTAAGCTGCTTGGACAGAAGGTACTCCACCAGCCCTTCTTCCGTTGTCTGTTCCGCCACTCCCTCCATCTCCGGTATCTCGTAGGAAGGATGGCACTTCAGGGCGATCAGTGCCCAGATCGGGCCGTTAAAGCCCTGTTTTTTCACTTTGCTGAAATCGGACAGGTACTCCAGCAGATTGTGGCCGCAGATATCCTCCGCATCCTTGCCGATCACCGTCATTGCCATGATCAGCTTCGAATAATCCGAGTATCTGTTTTTTGTGATCTGCCATTTGTTGTCCTTGAGAAATTTTACGGTATTCTTATAAAATGTCTCCGTATATTCCGGGGGAAGCTGCCTCCCGCTTCTGATGAGGCCGAGCACATTCCACATGCTGCTGTATTCCGGTTTCTTATCCACCGACAGGATATAGTTGCCCACATTTGTGATGGCTGTATCCACCGTCGGCTCCACCTCTCTGGAAGAGGCGGCCCTGATGGTGACAGGTGACAGGATGGATACGAGCAGAAGCATTGCCGTCAGTCCTGCGCAGACCATTCCCCGTATTTTATGACTGTTCATTTTTCCTGCTCTCATCCTCTCACCTCACTTTCTTTTTCACAGGCCGGCTTTTTCCGGTCAGCTTCGTTCCGGCTTCCGAGCAGCCTATTTCACCTTGATTTTTTTCGTTGTCGAAAATGGCCCCTTATAGGTCTTTTTTCCCACTTTCCGATAAGCTCTGATCCGGAAATATCTGACCTTCTTTGAAGGAAGCTTCTTCTTTGTATAGGTAACTGTTTTTGCCTTTTTGATCGTCGCGATCTTTTTAAATCCGGATGCCTTTTTCGTTGACATCTGAATTTCATATCCGGAAGCAGAAGAAATCTTCTTCCAGGTCAGCTTGACCTTCTTCTTTGTCGAACTGATCTTGCTGATCTTTACCTTGGCGGGGGTATACTTTTTGGCCTCCTTAAGGGTTGTGATCTTCTTTTCCGCGTCGGTCAGCCTGGACAGGACCGCTGAGGACAGATATGATTTCGCCTCTTTATTCAGCGCATTACAGGCTTTTCTCGCCGCGGACACGGCTGATTCTTGAGCCAGGGTTACCGTGCCGAGGGCATTGATCTTCGTACAGACTTTGTCCGCCTCCTGCAGGGCTTTGACCGTTGCCTCCAGGTCTTTCTGGAGCTGAAGGACCGCATCCTTCCCCTGATCCATATCGGACAGGCTTTTTACATATTTATCGTAAACGGATTTCACCTGAGTATTCAGGCTTTTGTTCCCCAGATACCCTTTGATCATGGCCAGGCTCTTTGTCCCGGAATCAATATCCCCGATCAGAGCCAGATCCCCGTCGCAGATGGTAAACTGTAGGCGGATAACGTCCTGGTCCTTCACCGTATATTTATCCATGCCGACATCCGCGAAATAATTATTGACATAATAACACCAGCCGCTCATTGACCCTTCCGCCTGGTAGGAATTAATCTGATAAAGCCCCGGATAATCCTCGTTTTCTGTTACCGGCAGTTCCCCTGAGGGGTACGCAGTTCCATATCCATAGCCTGAAAGGTTTCTTACGGCCTGCGGGACCTGTGTTTTTCCGTTATCCGCTCCGTCTATTCCCTCCAGGTACCACCCCATGTTTTTATCGTAGTGTTTCCCAATAGTATAGTTTTCCTCCTTCAGCAGGGTTTCGACTATATCAAAGACCTTTGATCCCGCTGCCGCCTTCCGTTTTGTCGGAGTCACCACATAGCCCTGTCCCAGGACAAACTTCTCCACGGAGACATATACCGTCACTTCTTCTGCTGCCAGCGCTTTCACGGAACCTGCTCCGAAGAAAACCAGCAGGCAGAAAAGCCCGGCCAGCAACCTCATTTTTCTCTTCATCTTTTTCCCCTTTCCGCCTGGATGAACCTCCGGAAGGTCTTCAGGCGCAGTATTCAGTTATCATGCAGCGGCAAAACCTAAAAACGGGAGAAGTCGGAAGAATAATTCCGGGACAGAATCCGGACGAAATAAACCGGATGATGGATGTAACCGTGCACTTCTTCCCAAAGCCTGGTTCTGCGGGTATTGTATCCTGACTCGGCATCTTCCTCCGACAGCGCCTTCCCGGATCTGATGACCCAGTGGCTCATATCTGTTATTGCTGTCTTTGTCCGCCTCACAGTAGGGGTAAGCCTGTTCCGGATTCTCACCGGATTCCAATCGAGATATTTATGAATAATACAGAGAAAAATCAAATGTTTTTCCTATCCGTATTATCTAATAAATCCCTTTATAACACAAGGTTAAATTATCAGATTTTCCAATTGAATCCAAAAAAAATGTGTGGATTTTTCCTATCTTATATCATTCTTGCCGCAATCCGGAAAAAGGCGGAAACCTTCCCCAAAATGGAAAAGTTTTTTTCTTTCCTGCATGCTATGATGTCAGTAAATCATAACATCAAATATCCATAAAACAACAAAGAAAAAGGAGGATCATCATGGACGCTGCAATCATCAAAAAAGACGCTATCCGCGCACTTGCCTATAAGATTCCTGCCGAATATCAGAAGAATACCGCTGACAATGCTGCCTACTGGGCAAAGGTAGACTTCTCCGCTTTCCCGGCATACCCGGAGGGCCTTGTGGACAAGGCTGAGATCGCAACCTGGTATCATCCGGAGAATTCCCAGGAACCCCTGGCTTATTATTTCGGAACCGTAACGGATTATGCCGGCGTACCGGAAGGATTTGAAGAGCTGAACATCCCCGGGGCTGAGTTCGCTGTGTTTACCGCATCAGAGACCGCTGACAAGGATGCAAAAGAGATCACGGCACAGAAAGTTACCGCAGCCTGGACCGCCATCTTCGCTGAGTGGTTCCCGGCACATCCCGAGATCAAGACAGATGTGACCAAGATGTACTATGAGCTCTACACCGGCGGAAAAGCTGAGATCTACATCCCGATCGTCAAATAAACCCTGAAACATGATTTTTATAAATACTCTTCCCTCAAAGGGGAAGAGTATTTTTCATTCTTATGGTATGATAGCTTAAAGGGTTTTATGAAGAGACTAAGAAAGGATACTCCATGAACTACAACTCCCTGGTCAGCAAATGTACTGAATACATAAAGTCCCATATGGCCTCCGAGATCACGGCCCAGGAGCTGGCAGACCTGTGCGGTTATTCCCTCTACCACCTGTCCAGTGTATTCCGGGCATGTTTCGGCTGCTCCATCGGAAGGTATATCACCGAGGAGAAGCTGCGTCTTGCCGCCGGCAGGATACAGGAGGGGCAGAAGATCACGGAGGTGGCTATGGATGTGGGGTTCGACACCGGTTCCGGATTTACCAAAGCCTTTCGCCGCCAGTTCGGCTGCTCTCCCAAAGAGTACCGCCGGCAGCACCCTGTCCGCCCTGAATTCGTAAAGCGTTCCGGTTATAAAGTCTACGGTTACGTGATCCCGGTGGAGGAGGATCATGAGCAGGCCGGCAAACCCGCTTTCTGGTCCCAGGTCAACTTCCGTGATCTCCCTTCCTACCCCGCAGATGCCGCCGATTATGCGGAGATCGGGGTCTGGATCAACCCGGATGCCCTCACCGGTAAGATGGAATATTTCTTCGGCTATATCACCAGTGACCCACGGCCTGCGGAAGGCTTCCGGCAGATCGTTCTTCCCGGAGGGGACTACGTGGTCTTCCGGCTTCCCTACGGGACCGGTGAAGGATCAGGCCCGGATGCCCTGCCGGTCAGGATCCAGGCTCTGTGGCAGTACATATTCGGGGACTGGTTCTCCTCCCGTCAGTCAGTACTCTTCGATGAAAAGAGACTGTGTTTTGAGAAATATGGAGCAGATCATGTGGAGATCTGCGTACCGGTTACATGAAAAAATCCTGTACCATGGATAAACACGGTACAGGATTTTTGTTTTTTTATCTTTTTTTATTTCAGTATGCCGGATTCCCTTAGCATCTCCTCGATCCTGGGATCCAGCTGTCTCTCCGGTTCCGCTATATCCCACAGATAATGGGCATCCGAATTGTGGAGCCAGGGTTTCTCTTTAAGGCCTTCATTCTTCTCTATGGTTTCTTCAGCGTACCCGATATGATAAAGTTCAAAAAACGGGAACTCCACATCTTCGGGGACAGCCCCCATGATGGCAAGCAGGCTGTTCGAGCTCCGGTCCACATGGGAGGGGAAGAAGATCCCCCCATAGCTGCTCACCAGCTCGGGAAGCTCGGAATAGGAGATGCCGCTGGCTGTGATGAGAAGCTTATCGATCTTGCCTATGGGCTCGTCATCCTCATTGACGATGATCTGGTCACCGAAGACCTCCGGTTTGTTTTTTACCGGGGGCAAAGTGGAGAAGACATAGGCGTCGAAATCCATGGCCTGTTCGAGGGTGGGGAACAGGCAGACGGCATGGATCTCCTCGGAAGTATTGATCTCCATCCCGGGGATCGCACGGACTCCGGCCCTTCTGGCGGCTTCCATAAAAGCCGGACAGTTTCTGGAGCTGTTGTGGTCGGTCAGAGCGATCACATCCAGTTCCTTGAGCATGGCCATATTCACGATGTTATTCACGGTCATATCATTATCTCCGCAGGGGGAGAGACATGAGTGAATGTGAAGATCGTAGGTCATGAGAATCTCCTTAAAGTGTATCGAAAATCATTTTCCCTGTTTCGAAAGCGGGCAGTTCGGAACAAAGCAAGGCAATATCCTGCTGCTCGGCTTTTTTGATCATTTCGGCATCCGGTTTTACCCCGTCGCACAGCACGACGCAGGCAACGTCCGCAAGGGAAGCAACCGCCACAGAGTTCAGGTTTCCCATGACGGTGATCCAGGCGCACCCTTCCGGCGCCCGTCCCATGGCAAAGCTTAAAAGGTCACAACAATATACACCGGTGATCTCACGCGTAAGCGCTTCATCTCCCGCGACGATTTCAAATCCACATCTTGCAGCTGCACTATTTACGTTCATTTGCTTACTCCATTACTTATTCTTCTTCATCTTCTGTTTCCCGATTCCTCCGGGTTCTTCCCATTCCTATCCCGGAGATCTTGGAAAGCAGGTTGGCTATGTGCTGAACCTCATCTCGAAGGACAAATACGCAGGCGTTTTCCGTGGAGTATCCGCGCACGATATCCTCCGCCAGAGAACGGCAGGAGGGGGACCCGCAGGATCCGCAGTTCAGTCCCGGCAGTTTTTCCGTAAGACGTTCCACTTCCTCCATCATGGAAAAGGCTTTCTCCATATCCGGATCCAGCTCCATGACCGGACGGTATTCCATCTCGGAACTCCATCTGTACTCTTCCGGAACGATCTCTTCCTTGATGATATTCTTATAAGGGGGCAGATATTTTCTTAAGGACATCAGTTTGACCTTGGCGATAAACGGGTTTTCCACGGTGAAGACACCGCCCACGCATCCGCCGGGGCAGGCATTCAGCTCCACAAACTTAATGTCATTAAGCTTCTCGTCCTCCATCTCGTTCAGAACCTTTATGCAGTTTTCGATCCCGTCGGCAGCAAGGTAGGAGTCCGTCAGCAAAGCGGCCCCTTCCCCGCCGGAAGAACCCCAGCTTACCCCGACACGTCCGCTGTCCGAATCCCCGCAGGTTTCCGCAGCCTTCGGAAGGACACCCACGAGCTTTGTATACACGTCCTTTATGGAGATAACTGCATCGATATTGCTTTTTTCAAGGCCGATGGGAGAGTATATGCTCGATGCCTTGGCGGTGCAGGGAGAGATAAAAACCGTCCCTATCTTATCCGCCGGAAGGCCTGTCTCTCTCATGGCTCTTTCCCGCGCGATCTTTCCCGCCAGTTCCGCCGGGGTAAGCAGCGGAAGCAGGTTATCGATCAGCTCCGGGAAACGGATCCGGATAAGCCTGGATATGGTCGGGCAGGCGGAACTGATCAGGGTCGCGTCGGAGTCGGTGTTCTTGATATATTTCCTTGTGGCGTCGGATACAAGCTCCGCGGCCTGTGCCACTTCAAACACATCATCAAATCCCAGTATACGGAGTCCTTCCACAACGATCTCCGGGCCTTCCAGGTTGTTGAACTGCGCATACAGCGACGGCGCCGGAAGCGCGATCGTATATTCATACTGGTGGAGGACATCCAGGCTCTGGCATACGGCGATCTTCGCGTGATGCGGACACACCCTTATACACTCGCCGCAGTCTATGCAGAGCGACGAGAGGATCCTGGCCTTACCCTTCTCAACCCTGATGGCGCTGGTAGGGCACCTTTTGATACAGTTGGTACAGCCGAGGCATTTATCTTTATCAAGAGTGACACTGTGAATAAAATCAGCCAAAACAACACCTCATTTCAGTTGTTTAAAATCTTCATCCTTACCGTAGTTCCGACACCCAGTTCGGTTTCAATGCTAATTTCATCTGAATTACGCTTCATATTCGGAAGACCCATCCCTGCTCCGAAGCCCAGGTTTCTCACCTGGTCAGAGGCTGTGGAGAAGCCGTCCTTCATGGCCATTTCGATATCGGGGATTCCGGGTCCGGAATCGGCGAGGGTCAGATTGATCTCATTCTGATCGACCTCTGCCGTAATATGTCCCCCGTTGGCGTGGATGACCATATTGATCTCCCCTTCATATAGGGCGATGGAAACTCTGCGGATGACTGCCGGAGGGAACCCGAGCTTTTTCATCTTCTTCTTAAGGTCCCCGGATGCTTCACCGGCACGTGTAAAGTCATCAGCCGGAACATCATAATTAAAAGTCATTTTTCTCTCCTCCGCGAATTCCGTTCTCGTACAGGAGGCCGCAGGCGCAGAACATGGTGTGCTCTGTCTTGAGAATACAGATGTCTCTGTCCTTCGCCAGTTCGATCACACTCTCCTGAGGATCCTTTCCCCTGACCAGAATGACACATTTCATGTCCATCATCTCGGCCGTCCTTACTGCCTGAGTGTTGATGAGACCGGTCAGCAGCACAGCCTGATCCTTCACAAATGCGAGCACATCGCTCATCATATCACTTCCGCAGGCGTGGGCCACCTCCTGGTCAAGAAGCTCCTCATCGCCGTACAAAAGTTCTGCATCAAGAATTCTGATAATATCCCTTACTGTCATAATATCCGGCCGCGTTTTTCCGACGCGCCTGTCTCCTTTCCGATTACTCATTTCTATGATTGGTATATATGTGTAAATATATCAAAGGAACGTCATAAAAGCAACAGAAATACAGAGGGTTGTATGCATAAATCCGCTTGACACGATGATCTGGGAAACATTAGCCGCCTTACTGATAAAATAGTAAAACAACACTACAATATTTCCGAAATATTAAAAACAATTATTGATACATTCGGGCTTGTCTGATATAGTAAAAATGGAGTCGCAGATCGTTTTTTTACAATGTTAATGTAATATCGCAACTGCAAATCAATCTATTAAGGAAGAGAGGAATGCGCTATGGCAAACTCGATAACCAAAGTACCGTTTCAAGGCACTCCGGAGCAGGAACAGGCTCTTCTTGAAGTGATCGAACGCCTTAAAGATCAGAGAGGCGCTCTTATGCCCATACTTCAGGAGGCGCAGGATATATACGGCTACCTGCCCGAAGAAGTGCAGCAGATCATCGCGAAAGGACTTAAGATACCTTTCGAAGAAGTATACGGAGTAGCAACATTCTATTCACAGTTTGCCCTTAATCCCAAGGGTAAGTACAAAGTTTCCGTATGTCTTGGAACCGCATGCTATGTAAAAGGTTCCGGAGAAGTGTACGCAAGGCTTGCGAAGGAACTCGGAATCCAGGGTGGAGAGTGTACCGCTGATATGAATTTCTCTCTGGAAGCATGCCGCTGCGTAGGTGCCTGCGGACTGGCGCCGGTCATCATGATCAACGATGATGTATATGGCCGTCTTACACCGGACGAAGTTCCGAAGATCCTGGCGAAATATAAGGAAGGTTAAGATGCAGGAGCTTTCCATGAATGTGCTTGATGTGGCTGAGAATTCCATGCGGGCACAGGCGGAGAATGTGACCATAAAGGTCATCGAGGATTCCGCTGCCGATACACTTTCCATTATTATAGAGGATGACGGCTGCGGAATGAGTGAAGAACAGGTGGCTCAGGTTACGGACCCGTTCTTCACGACAAGAACCACCAGAAAGGTAGGTCTGGGCGTACCCTTCTTTAAGATGGCGGCGGAGATGTCCGGAGGAGAATTTTCCATCTCATCGGAACCGGGAGTCGGGACGAAAACCTGCGCGACTTTCGGACTCACGAACATAGACCGCATGCCTCTGGGGGATATGGCATCCACCATCCAGCTGCTGATCTGCAGTCACGAAGATGTGAATGTCATGTACACCCATATCGTGGACGGAAAAGAATTTTTCGTCTCCACGGACCAGCTTAAGGAGGTTCTTGAGGGGGTATCACTTGAACTGCCCGAGATCAGAATGTTCATAGAGGAATATCTGAGAGAACACATCGAAGCATTGTACACTGACGAGGAGGAGTAAATAATGAAGAGCTTAGCTGAGCTTAAAGCATTAAGAGATAAAGCTCGTAATAACATGGGAATGAGGGAGGATGCTCCCGACAATACCCGTATCGTGGTAGGAATGGCTACCTGCGGTATTGCGGCAGGGGCACGCCCGGTACTTAATTCATTTGTGGAGGAAGTTGCCAAGCGGGGACTTCAGGGTGTGACCGTGGCACAGACAGGCTGCATCGGCATCTGCCAGTTCGAGCCTGTAGCGGAAGTATTCGAGCCCGGCAAGGAAAAGGTTACCTATGTCAAATTGGACGCGGAAAAAGCCAAAAGGATCATAGTCGATCATATCGTTAACGGAAATGTTGTTACCGAATACACTATCGGCGCAGTGAATGCCGCGAAATAAGGAGGAAATAATATGTATCGTTCACATGTACTTATCTGCGGCGGAACCGGATGTTCGTCATCGGGCAGCCAGAAAGTCCAGGACGCTCTTGAGCAGGAACTTAAAGCAAACGGACTTGAAAAGGAAATCGCCATAGTCCGCACGGGATGTTTCGGTCTCTGCGAGAACGGTCCTGTTATGATAGTATATCCCGAGGGATCTTTCTATTCACGGGTTACCCCCGAAGATATCCCGGAGATCGTATCCGAGCATCTGCTTAAAGGCCGTATCGTGCAGCGCCTTCTTTACAAGGATTCTGTCGATGCCGACAACAACACCATAAAGTCTCTCGACAACACTCCGTTCTATAGGAAACAGAAGAGAGTGGCGCTTCGTAACTGTGGTATCATCGACCCCGAGATCATCGATGAATATATCGCTTACGACGGCTATCAGGCTCTTGGTAAGGTACTTACCGAGATGACTCCTGAGGACGTTATCGAAACACTGAAGGCTTCCGGCCTGCGCGGCCGTGGAGGAGCCGGATTCCCCACAGGCGTGAAATGGTCCTTCGCTGCAGGACAGCCCGGTCCGGAGAAATATGTCTGCTGTAACGCCGACGAAGGTGACCCGGGTGCATTCATGGACCGTTCCGTTCTCGAGGGCGATCCCCATGTTGTCATTGAAGCCATGATCATCGCCGGTTACGCCATCGGTGCCCACCAGGGTTACATCTATGTGCGTGCCGAGTACCCCATCGCTGTAAAGCGTCTCCGCATTGCCATCGGACAGGCAAAAGAATACGGCCTGCTGGGCAAAGATATTCTGGGCTCCGGATTCGATTTCGACCTGGATATCCGTCTCGGAGCCGGCGCTTTCGTCTGCGGTGAGGAGACAGCCCTCATGACCTCCATCGAAGGTAAACGAGGCGAGCCCAGACCCAGACCTCCGTTCCCGGCAGTAAAGGGTCTGTTTGAAAAACCCACTATCCTTAACAACGTAGAAACCTATGCCAACATTCCTCAGATCATCCTGAAGGGAGCGGACTGGTTCGCTTCCATGGGAACCGAGAAATCCAAAGGAACCAAGGTTTTCGCCCTGGGCGGAAAGATCAAGAATACCGGTCTTGTTGAGATCCCCATGGGAACCACTCTCCGTGAGATCGTGGAAGAGATCGGCGGAGGCATCCCCAACGGCAAGAAGTTCAAGGCTGCACAGACCGGCGGACCTTCCGGCGGATGTATTCCTGTAGAACATTTTGACGTTCCCATCGATTACGACAATCTGATCGCCATCGGTTCCATGATGGGTTCCGGCGGTCTGATCGTCATGGATGAAGACAACTGTATGGTGGATATCGCCAAATTCTTCCTTGAGTTCACCGTTGACGAATCCTGCGGAAAATGTACACCCTGCCGTATCGGAACAAAACGTATGTATGAGATCCTTGACAAGATCACCAAAGGACAGGGTACCCTTGAGGACCTGGACAAACTGGAAGAGCGTGCGACCTACATCACAGCCAATTCTCTCTGCGGTCTCGGTCAGACGGCCCCCAACCCCGTCCTGTCCACAATGAGATATTTCAAGGATGAGTATATCGCACACGTAGTTGAGAAGAGATGTCCTGCGGGGGTATGCAAGAGCCTGCTT
>JAEIGA010017403.1_pt1 | contig 10951 bp, 5 predicted proteins | sample 9270691 | NCBI WGS metagenome assembly JAEIGA01 (sample SAMN17057246, study PRJNA624740) | gut metagenome | biome: biome; isolation source: fecal sample | host: Bos grunniens | place: China: Xizang | collected 2019 | reverse complement strand
GTCTCCTTTGCCCACTGCTCTCTGTTTGCTGCAAATGTCTTGAATGGTGCACCGTTGAGGTCAACGAGAGCCTTCTGGATAACAGGCTTCATCTCGCCGTGGCGACGCTCCATATTCATCATCATAGTGATGGGGATACCACCGGCAACCCACTCGGCTGCAGGAGCTGTTGTGTTGCGTACTGATGACATATAACCTGTCTTGCCTGCAGCGATGAGCTGTGAAGCGTTGTAACCGAGTGCGTAGCAGTAGTCGGCATCGTAGTTCGATGGTGCTGCGCAACGGCCCTCATAGCCGAAGAAGTGGTGCTGTGCGTTGAACTTGCCAACATACTTGCCCTCGGCCTTCCAAGCTGCGAGCTTGTTTGAAACCATCTCTGAGAGCAACTTCTCTGTCTCGATGAGAGATACCTGAACGTTACCGTGTGGGTCGCGGTCCATAGTCAACTGGCGTGCAACGCCTGCGGGGAGGCTTGCGTAAACGGCAGCGTTGTCGCTTGAGAGCTGGTCAATGATGTACTGACGCTGCTCCTCGGGAGCAACGGCGTTGTACTCCTCGCCCTTGTGAGCCAACAGGTCGTTGAGTTCGGCGATGAGCGCCTTCATTGCCGGAACGAACTCGATGAGACCCTCTGGAATGAGCACTGTACCGAAGTTGTTGCCCTGGGCAGCGCGGTCAGCAACAGCCTGTGCAATAGATGTTACGATGTTGTCGAGTGAAAGAGCCTTCTGCTCAACCTCCTCCGAGATGATACAGTAGTTAGGCTGTGTCTGCAAAGCACACTCAAGAGCGATGTGTGAAGCCGAACGGCCCATCAACTTGATGAAGTGCCAGTACTTCTGTGCCGAGTTACAGTCGCGCTGGATGTTGCCGATAACCTCAGAGTAAACCTTACATGCGGTGTCGAAACCGAAAGATGTCTCAATGTAAGCGTTCTTCAAGTCGCCGTCGATAGTCTTGGGACAGCCGATAACCTGAACACCAGTGTTCTTTGCTGCGTAGTACTCGGCGAGCACGCAAGCGTTAGTGTTTGAGTCGTCACCACCGATGATTACGAGAGCCTTGATGTCGAGCTGCTTGATAATCTCAAGACCCTTGTCGAACTGCTCTGTCTTCTCGAGTTTTGTGCGGCCTGAACCGATGATGTCGAAACCGCCGGTATTGCGGTACTCGTCCATGATCTCGGCTGTAATCTCCATATATTTGTGGTCAACCAGACCGCCGGGGCCCATGAGGAAACCATAGAGGCGGCTGTTTGCGTTGAGCTTCTTTACACCATCGAACAAACCGGCGATAACGTTGTGTCCACCGGGAGCCTGTCCGCCTGAAAGGATAACACCTACGTTGATTGCAGGATACTCCTGGGCTTCGCCACCCTTCTCAAATGTAACGATAGGCAAACCGTATGTGTTGGGGAACATGGCCTTGATAGCCTCCTGGTCTGCTACAGATTCTGTTGCAGCACCCTCACACAATTTCACAGTCCCGGTCAATGCCTGGGGAAGTTTAGGCTGATAAGCAGCCCTTGCTTTTTGCAATGCGCTAATTTTCATATTAAATTAAAGTTTGTTTGGTAATTCTAAATCTTCGCAAATTTCGCTTTTTTTTGTGAGAATTGAAAGCGTTTTCCTCTTTTTAATTAAAATATGTTGTTTTTATGGGTTGCTGTTGCTGATATCGACGGAAAATACTATCTTTACAATCGGATATTTGCTGTACGGGTTATTGAGATACTTCGATTCGCTCAGTATGACAAATATTAATAGTATGTCATTCTGAACGCAGTGAAGAATCTCTACGTTGCATTCATGGATGTATGGTAAAAACAAAATTCAATCAAACTAAACCGAATTATTATGGCAAGCAGAAAAAATCTTAAGAAGGTAATTACATTTGTTGTTGACGAGTTGGCAACCGAGGCGTTCTTCCTCTCATACGACGCCCAGGGCGATACCGATGCATGGGTAGCGCTGTTCAACAGAATCTTCAGCCTCAATAACGAGTATATAGCACGTGTGAACCACGTTGAGCCGGGTATGCCCGCCAAGAAGTACTTCAACGCTCTTTGCGATTCTTTCAATGCCGATGCAAAGGCATTGCTCGAGGAGATTGGCAAACTTGCAGGCAAGTAATATATATTACGCAGTTCTATGCAAAGGCACTTTTGGGCAATACTCCTTTGCCTTTTGGGAATATCGGTTTTGTCGGCACAGAGTGTCGACAAAACTGTTTCTCGTGCCTTGTCGGACTATTTCAAGAACTACACTTCGGACAGGACACAGTTCAAATACTCGGCTCTCGACCGCCGCAAGAACAACATTGTGGTGAATGCCAAGGCCAAAAAAGTTGTGATATATGTCAATGAGGCATTTGCCGGCCAGGCCTTTACCCCCGATGTCGTTGAGAAGATATATGACGATGTACGCGAAATACTGCCGAAGAAACTGCGCAAATACAAGATAGAGGTTGTCTACAAGGGGCGTACCATTGAGGAGCGCCTTCCCAACATCTATCGCAGCCGCAAAAAAGTCGACGATTCGCGCCTTTGGGGCAGTGTGCGCTATGATGGCGATGCCTGGGTAAAAGACGCAAGCCGTCCTTTTGATATCCCCTCGGGTCTCAGCGGCCGCCACCTGGCCCTGTGGCAGAGTCATGGCCGTTACTATTATGCCGACGGTGATTTCTGGAAGTGGCAGCGTCCCTTGCTCTACTGCACAACCGAGGACCTGCTCACTCAGTCGTTCGTGGTACCGTTCCTCATGCCCATGCTCAGCAATGCCGGTGCTCTTGTCTACACGCCGCGTGAACGTGACTGGCAGACACACTGTGTCATTGTCGACAACGATATGTGCAAGGGGGGCAAATCCCGTTATCACGAGAGTGAGTCGCGTGAGCAAAGATGGAATACCCGTGGCAATGGCTATGCGCCGTTGAAGGATGTCTATTACGACCTTGACGACCCTTTCTCAATGGGTTCTTCGCGCAGTGCACAGGCCACACGTAACACAAAACGTCTTTCAAAGGCACGTTGGTGCCCCGATATACCCGTGACGGGAGAGTATGCCGTCTATGTCTCCTATGATACCTACTCCAACTCTGTTCCCGATGCGGAATATACAGTACGTCACACCGGCGGTGAGACAACGTTCCATGTGAACCAGACTATGGGTGGTGGTACGTGGGTATACCTTGGAACCTTTCATTTTGACAAAGGATATGACAAGGAGCAGGGTGTGGTGCTCACCAACTACAGCCGTCACAACGGAGTTGTCAGTGCCGATGCTGTGCGCTTTGGCGGTGGAATGGGAAATGTGGCTCGTGGTCCGCAGGAGCAGTTGAGCGGTTTGCCGCGATATCTTGAAGGTGCGCGCTATAACCTGCAGACAGGCGGTTTCCCTTATGAGGTATACTCCGTATATAAAGGCGAGGCCGATTACCGCGATGACATCGTCTGTCGTCCCTCTGCCGTGAATTACCTCTCCGGCGGTTCTGTATATAACCCCGATACCACCGGCCTCTGTGTCCCTCTTGAACTCTCCTTTGGTTTTCACTCCGATGCCGGCGTGTCGGCCGAAGACAATGTGATAGGCTCATTGGGTGTTGTTACCACCGAATTCAATGGCGATACACTCGCAACAGGTCATTCGCGTCAAATGTCGCGCGACATGGTGTCATTCCTTCTAAACAGTGTGCAGGACGACCTCTCTGCGCGCTACGGCGTGCGTTGGCCGGTGCGCGGAATCCTTGACCGCAACTATGGCGAGACGCGTGTGCCGTATATCCCATCTGTCATTTTCGAATCGCTCTCGCACCAGAACTTTATGGACATGGTCTATGCTCACGACCCCGACTTCAAGTTTACCCTTGCACGCTCGGTCTACAAGGCGCTGCTCAAGCACTTGTGCTACGTGCGTGGCGACAAATATGTCGTTCAACCACTTCCGGTGAGCCATTTTGCAATCTCCATATCCAAGAACGGCAAGGAGGCAAGGCTCTCATGGCGCCCCGTTGAGGATGTGCTTGAACCTACGGCAATCCCCGAGAAATATGTCGTGTATACAAGCATTAATGGTGCCGGTTATGACAATGGCACCGTCGTTAACTCGCCCCACACAACTGTTGCAATAGAGAAGGGCGTCATGTACAGTTTTAAGATTGCCGCACTCAACGATGGAGGTTGCAGTCTGCCATCGGAGGAACTCTCCCTGTATATAGCAAAGAACGAGAAAGGCAGGGCACTTGTAGTTAACGGTTTTCATCGTCTCGGCGGTCCCGATACCATCTTTACCGACAAACGTGTTGGTTTTGACCTTGATGTCGACCCGGGCGTGCCTTATATGCGCACTCCCGAATATTGCGGTCGGCAGCTCGACTTTATGCGCGAGAATATCAAGATGGAAGATGGCTTGGGCTTGAGCGGCAGCGAATACGAGGGCCTGCTCATTGCCGGCAATACATTCAACTATCCGCGTGTCCATGGTGATGCGCTGGCGGCCAATGGAATCAGTTTTGTTTCGTGTGGCAGCGACGCTGTTATTGATGGAGTGGTGGAGTTGTCCGATTATAAGGTGGTTGACCTCGTTCTTGGTGTGGAAAAACAGGGCGGCAATGGCTCTTTGTTGCATTATAATGCTTCTTACAAGACATTTCCTGCCGGTTTGCAGGAGAAACTGCTTGCCTATTGCCACGCAGGCGGTAACCTGTTCGTCAGCGGAGCATTCATGGCAAGCGACATGCAGGGGTGTGATGCCGACAAACAATTCATACGCAATCTGCTCCATTTTGATTATGGCGGTTCGGTTACCAACCTGTCCGATGATGTTGTTACCGGCTCCGGACTGCGTCTTTCATTCTCTCGCAGAGTCAACGAGGAGTGCTATGCCGTCTCTCGCCCCGATATTCTTGTGCCGCTCGATGACGCCTTCGTCTCTTTTGTTTTTGACGGCTGCAAGGAGAGTGCCGGTGTGGCATACGCAGGCAACGGCTACCGCACACTTTCAACAAGTTTCCCTTTTGAGGCCGTTGAGTCACCGGTCCTGCGCGCCAAACTCATGGGAGCGGTAATGAGGTTTTTATTGAAGTGAAACTGAAAGGTAGAAAGCGCGACGTTTGTAAACAACAATCTTTTACCGCACTACGTGCGATAGAACCTCGGCTTTGAAGCGGCTTTGTCGTGCTTCTTTGTAAACCTCCTTTAACTACACCGGGCATCATCGATATTGCCTAAAAAAATAACGCGGACCGCATTGGTCCGCGTTATAAGTAAGTTTCTTAGAAGGGAAAATTATTCCTCATCGTAAACTTCAGTAATCTGGAATGTGTCGGGGTAATTTCCGAATGTACCCCACTTGCCGGCACCAGTAGAAACAAGCCAGTCATATGAGAAGGTGAGAGTCTGTGTTTCAGGATCGAAACCGGAATTATCCATATCTATCCCGGCATAAACCATACCGTAAGTAGGATGATTATAACCGCTAGGTGCTTTTGCTTCGCTCATCTTAAACTCCATTGTCTCAAAATTCAATTCGAAAGTCACATCATAACCCTCAAACCAACAATCTTTGAAACGGCAGAGGCCAAGTATCTCAGAGTACTCTATATAAGCCTCCCATGCGTCTTCCCAGAAGTACGATGTATAGATACCTTTAGCATATGGACGGTAGTCATTACGCATTACAACATAATGAAGTGTCGGGTTGTTGTTCTCCTCGATATATGGGTTTGTATATTTCTCATCAATAGATATTGCAAACTCATAGTTCTCGAACAAAGGCATTTCGTCATTTACCTTAATCACAACGTTCGCTGTGGCTTCACCTGCTGCGAATGTAACAGATGTTGGGATTGTAAACAAATCCTCGTGGTTATTTACAACCTTCAAATCCAAAGTCACTTCATTTTCAGTATTGGCACGGTTAATCTCCGCTACAATCTGCTTATCTGAAGGAGAGATTGTCAAACCGGTCTCTGTACCCTGAGTGAAATAATATTCCGAAGTCTCAACCGCTGCAGGCTCTGCAGGGGTATATTCAACCTCCTGAGTACAAGAAGACAAAGCAGCAATTGCCATCAAAATACCGAATCTATATTTTAAATTTTTCATATTGATACTCTTTAAAAATTAATTATTAATTACCGGGAGCGTAAACGCCAACCTCAGAAGGACACAATACAGTCTTTGTTGGGTTAGGGTTGTTCTTACCCTGGAGAGCAACATTAACCTGAACCTCGCTCTGAGGAATAACAATATTCCAAGTAGGTTTCATGCCCAGACAGTTGATCTTTGATTTGTCATTTGGCGCGTTGGTGCCCTCATAGTTCTGCATCACGCCCGGCTGAATACGTTTTGCCTGCTGGAAAGCGCAACCCTCACCCCAGAATTCTATACGCATCTGTGCAAGAACCTCCAACTGGAAATCACGCAATTCTGTATCTTCGCAAACATATTCTGCATCACGGTACGATTTCATGAAGTTCTCGAGCAAAGCCTTACCTGCATCAACACCCTGAGTGTGAGCAACAGCCTCAGCCTCAATCAAGAGCAACTCCTCGACACGCATAACAGGAACGTCTACAGCACCACCAGTGGTGTATGTCTCGGTGTCACCATTGCCACAACGGAACTTCAAAGCAAGATAGTTTGGCTGTCCGGCAAGCCACTCTGCACCATGAACACTTTCGCGTGGGTACTTCTCTCTATCTGGGTCTACGAATGACTTCTTACGGAAGTCTGTGTAAGAAATCTTGTCATAGAGTGAGCGGTCAATACATGGCTGTGTGTATGATGCATAACTCCAAGTAGACTCAGCGGCAATCCAACCAATGAAGTTACAAAGGTTACCCATGTTCTCTGCATCGTAGTGGATATACCACATCCATGCCTGGTTTGCAGTGTTGAAACCTGTCTTTACATCGTTCCACTGAGCATCTGTAACTGGTGTTGCACCCGATTCGTCAATTGCCATACGTGCATATTTCGCGGCATTCTCGTAGTCCTCGTCCCACATGTGTACCTTTGCGCGGATACCATATACGGCAGCCAGGTTGGGGAGAGTCTTGTTCTCGGGAGTATACTCCTTGAGGCAAGCCTCAGCCTTGTCTAGGTCGCTAAGGATGAACTCGATCATCTCGTCGTGAGTAGCACGTGGGTTGTTCTTTGCATCATCGTTTGTTGTCTTCTCAGTTACAAAAGGAACTGTCAAACCAAGAACTTCAGAGCAATCGGTGTAGATGTTTGCCTTTGGCTCATAGAATACAGTCAACATGTAGTAGTTGAATGCACGGCAAGCATACGCAACGCCCGCTGCACCTTTAACATTTGGTGATACATCAGGATTGTTGATGTCAACAGTCGCAATGATGTCATTCGCACTCTTGATAAATTTATAGAATGTGAACCATGTCAAGAATGCACATGCCGAAGTCTCGCCGTTGTCATAATCTGTTGCATTGAAAGGATAATACCAGTCATAACCAGCGTTATCGCTGCTGCCTGGGAACATGTCACCCAAAAGTTCTGTCTGTGCAATCATATATGCAGGGTAAGCCATGTCGGTCTCCTCTACTTGGTCGCCGTATACAAGATAGCCCTGTGCCATCTGTGAAGGGATACCTCGCAATGAAGCCTCCAGTGCGGTCGCCGAAGCACCTACCTGCTCTGCTGTCGCAGTGCCGGTTTGTGGAATGGTCTCCTCAATACAGCTTGTCAATGCAAAAGTTGACATTGCTGCTATTGAAAATATTTTTAATATTTTTTTCATATCTCTGAATATTTTTTAATTAGAACTTGATTGTTACACCACCTGAAATAGTTCTCATTGGAGAGTAGTTTGCAGCACTTGAACCACCTGTCAAAGACTGGCGTGGGTCAAATCCCTGACGCTTTGATACGTAGAACACGTTGTCGGCAGAAGCATACAGACGCAAAGAACTAACACCGATTTTCTTTGTCCAGAGTGATGGGAGTGTATAACCAATGTTGATGTTCTCAATGTTCAAGAAACTCGCATCTGTCAAGAAACGGTCTGAAGTTGCAGCAGTATACTGGTCACCGTAGACAAAACGGGGAATCTCTGATGTGTTGTTCTCAAGAGTCCATGCATCCTGCAAGTCTGCGTGGTAGTTGTATCCCAAAGAGGTTGTTGGTGATGACATGAAACGAGCGTATGAATTGTCATAACCCTTGCCACCAATCTGGAATGAGCAGTTGATGCTGAAATCAAATCCATAAGCACCAAATGAAGTACCGAAACCACCCATGAAATCAGCGATGGTAGAAGCATCTTCAATGAGGTAGTAATCAGCCTTTGACCAGTCTGTAGTAGTCTCATTCTTCACGAAGTTGCCGTTCTCATCCTTAACCATCTTGTAGTAGAGAGCCTCACCAGTCTTCTTGTCAACACCTGCATATTTCTTCAATCTCCAAGTGTACATTGAAATGCCCTCTGAGAAGAAGAAGTGTGACATGTTCTCATCAAAGAAACCTTTGTATTCAGTTCCGTCGAAACCGAACAGGCTGTCCTCCTTATTATCGGCGTGGAGCATGTCTATCTTGTTGTTAACAGTAGAGATGTTGAAGAATACATCCCAGTTCAACTTCTTCTTGTTGAAGATGTTTACATTCATCTCAAGTTCAACGCCCGAGTTTGTCATGTCACCTACGTTAGCCCACTGAGAAGTGTAACCAAGTGATGGAGCAACAGAAATGGCGAAGAGCATATCTGTAGACTTTCTGCGATAGTACTCAAGGCTACCGCTCAAGCGCTTGAAGAGTGAGAATTCTACACCAACGTTGAAGTTTGTATTCTTCTCCCAAGAGATATCCTCGGTTCCCTTGCCTGCGAAAGATGTACCAATTTTGCCACCAGAGTTAGTGATAGTGAAACGGTCTGTGTAACGGTAGTTGCCGATGTTGTCGTTACCCATCTGACCAATAGAAGCCTTAATCTTTAACTCGTCAACCCAAGAAGCCTTGAACCAGTTCTCCTTGTTGATGAGCCAACCGGCACCGGCTGACCAGAACTCGCCCCAGCGATGGTCGGGGTGGAAACGAGAAGACGCATCGTAACGGAGTGATGCAGATGCAAATGCACGCTCGGCATAGTTGTACTGCAAACGGGCAATCCAACCCTCGTTGTTATATGCATCAGATGCAGAGTATGCGCTCTGACCATCAACCACAGCACCGGCAAGTTCCTTGTTGTCAGAAGAGAAAAGATTTGATTTGCTTGCGCTCAACTCCTTAGTCTCGCTTCTGTAATACTCGTGACCCAATGTTACATCAAGGTTGTGGTCGCTTGCAAATGTGTGAGAGTAGTTCAAAATTTGCTGGAGGTTGTAGTTGTAATAACGTGACTGACCAATACTTATAGTACCGCCATTCGCTGCAAACTGACCATAGTACTGGTTGTAAACATAAGTCTGACGTGTCTCATCAAGGTTTGCGGTAGCGTTCACGTTCAAGGTAAGACCTTTGCAGAATGTGATGTTTGCAAAACCATGTGCAGTAAGAGCATTACCCTCGCTCAACTTTGTGTTGAGTTTGTTGTCCATGATAGGGTTGGCTTTGTTGATGAAAGGACGAGTAAGTCCGGCATTTGTCTTATCGCCATAGTCCATCATCTCCAAACCGTTTGCGTCAACCTTAATCTTGCCATCTGCTGTACGAATGTAAGCAGGATAAATTGGAGCCATCTGTGATGTGAATGCCCAAACATTGGCTGTTGAAGTGCTGTTACCGTTGTTGCCAAGTGAGTTGTACTCAAAGTTTGTGTAAGACAAGTTACCACCAACTTTCAACCACTTCTTTACATTGTAGTCTGCCTTCAGACGTGCGGTAAGACGTGACATGTCCGAACCGTATGTGATACCCTCGTTCTCAAGGTAAGCGATTGATGCATAGAAAGAAGATTTGTCATTTGCTGCAGCAACAGACATATTGTACTCCTGGCGCAAACCTTCACGTGTACCAACCTCTTCCCAATCATCCGGTGTCAAATAGTAGTCACCGACAACGCGGCCAAGTGTTGCGTTGGGGTTGAGTTTGCCATTTGAACCAATCATATACTCACCCTCGGGAATTGTGTATACGTTGTAGGCAAGACCACCGTTACCGGGTGCATCGCAAAGATTATTGTTGGCTTTAATCCAAGCCTGCTCGGCGCTCATTCCGTCGTTGATGTAACTGTTGTACAATGCGCCGTAGTGCATCTCGTAGTAATGACCAGGGTCTGAAATTACATTATACTTCTTCAATGCGCTGCTGTTTACACCCCACTTTGCATCGAAAGTAACCTGTGCAGAACCGGTATTACCCTTCTTTGTTGTAATCATGATGACACCGTTTGCACCACGTGAACCATACAATGCATTTGACGCAGCATCCTTCAGCACTGTCATAGACTCAACGTCCTGTGTGTTGATGTTGTTCAAGTCGCCACTGTAAGGAGCTCCATCAACAATAATCAATGGATCGTTACCGGCGTTGATAGAAGAAATACCACGAATTTTGATGCTTGCCTGCGAACCGGGGGCACCGTTTGAAGATGTCAACTGCACACCGGCAACCTTACCGGCAAGGGCATTTGTAACATTGGTTACCTGAGTGTTCTCAAGTACTTCTGCGTCAACAACCTTTGCCGAACCGGTAAATGCTGATTTTTTTGCAGTACCAAACGCAACGACCATCACCTCGTCAAGAGCCAAGCCGTCCTCTACAAGGACAATCTTCATTGGCTTGTCGCGAAGAATCTTCACCTCCTGTGTTGTCATACCAACGTATGATACACGGATAGTGGTAGCAGTTGCAGGTACATTTTCAATTGTAAAATTACCATCCATATCTGTGCCGGCACCTACAGAAGTACCAACTACGAATACAGAGGCTCCGAAAACAGGCTCTCCGTCTGCCTCCGAGTAAACTTTACCCGTGATGGTTGCGGTCTGAGCTGTT
>JAEIGA010017402.1_pt1 | contig 10951 bp, 7 predicted proteins | sample 9270691 | NCBI WGS metagenome assembly JAEIGA01 (sample SAMN17057246, study PRJNA624740) | gut metagenome | biome: biome; isolation source: fecal sample | host: Bos grunniens | place: China: Xizang | collected 2019 | reverse complement strand
TATATTGCTCAAAAAATAATTGAATGGTACTCCGTCATTGTCTTTGAGCTCATTTGTTGTCGGGTACATCAAAGCCGTTTCTTCTTGACAAAGTATCATCTGCCCATTTTCAAGCTTTTTTATTTGTTTTGCGTTACTCTTTGAAAGGATAAGCGTATTTTCTTCATAGTAGCAAATATACTCATTGTCCGATGAAATATAAAATTTCTTTAATGTGTTAAGATTCTCTGTAATTACCTTACTTTCCCCAAAATAGTCACAATACTTTAAAGTCTGTCCGTCAGCAAAAACAACACCTTCATCAGAAACCACATAATAGGGCAACTCAGTGTTCCCCTCTGTACTCAGAAGCACGTTTTCCTCACCCTTAAATAAATACAAAAGCAATCTGTTTGATGTATCTGTATACACAATCCCGCGCCTGTTGCCTAAAAGGCTAAACTCCTTTGCATTATCACATAGGGCCACTCTGTCGTTCGTTTTTATTGAATACTCATATATCATTGTGTTTCTTATATAATAAACCTTCTCATAAGCAGAATCATGTAAAGAATACGATACATTATTATCTACTGTTACAACGGAATTATCTTCTTTCATTATAAAGAGTTGATCATGACCATCAGTAAAAACAAATGGATACATAAAAGACCTTCCCAAACCGTTTTGTTCGGAATATCCTAATTCAGGAACATCACCCGGCAACAATTCAATTACCGCAATTACCATACCTACAACCACAAGTGTTATAAGCGTGATCAAAAAGCTTAATTTTTTTTCTTTTTTTATATAGGTCTTTCCAATTTTCCGTGTCACAGTATCCCCTCCGAAACACTTTATTCCTCATGCCCAACAGGCGGCTTAAACTCCATATTAATATCACTCAAATTATACGGTGTCGCCTGATACACGTAATAATTAAGCCAATTAGCATATAACAGATATGCATGACTTTTCCATTTAAAATATGGTTTTGCCGTAGGATCATCATTAGGAAAATAATTTTGCGGAACATCAATTTCAAGTCCTTTTTCTTTATCCCTCTGATATTCTATTTTTAACGTATCTCTATCATACTCAAGATGTCCCAACATAAAAATCTGTCGTCTGTCATGTGAAGCACAAATACATAATCCGGCTTCTTCTGAAGTGGCCAAAATGTCTAATTCCGGATGTTTCTCAACATCTTCCATTTTTACACCCGTATAACGTGAATGCGGTACATAAAAGCAGTCGTCAAATCCTCGTAATAGCCTTGCAACTCTATTGTGAGATTTATGCTCAAAAATGCCAAATAGCTTTTTATCCATTTGATATTTATCTATACCATAATGATAATACAATCCTGCCTGAGCACCCCAACAAATATGAAATGTTGTTGTTACGTTTTTACGAGACCATTCCATGAGTCGGCAAAGCTCCTCCCAATAGCCTACTTCCTCAAAAGGCATTTGTTCGACAGGAGCTCCTGTGATTATGAGTCCGTCAAATTTTTGATCCTTAACATCATCCAAAGTAAGATAAAAAGCATTAAGATGACTCAATGATGTGTTTTTAGATACATGCGTAGCAGGATGAAGCAAAGTAGGCTCTACCTGCAGCGGAGTGTTACTAAGCAAGCGTAAAAGCTGTGTCTCCGTAACAATTTTTGTAGGCATCAAATTCATTATTGCTATTTTTAAAGGTCTTATATCTTGATGAAAAGCCATGTTTTCATTCATTACAAACACATGTTCTTTTAAAAGTGTCTCTGCCGCCGGCAAATCATTGGGTATCTTAATAGGCATAACATTTCCCTTTCTGAATAATATGTTATCTCTTCTATTTTACACTTCTGTGGGATAATTGTCCATATCCGACATAAATATATTATGAACAAAAATTCGGAAATCGGAAAGGATAATAATTATGATATTTTCCTGTTTAATAGGTATTTTCTCATTTATACTAATGATTTTATTTGTTTTTTTTAGTTCAGATTGCATTCCTGAAACACGCAATGCCCTCTATACTTTTTTAGATTCTGTTTTTCCTACAATGTTTCCCTTTTATGTATTGTCTTCCATTCTTACTGCATGCTCCCCTTTTCAAAAAATGCTCCGCCCGTTAAAACCTATATCTCACTTTTACAAACTGCCCAATGAATCAATTTCGGCAATCCTCTTAGGTTTACTGTGCGGTTTTCCTATAGGTGCAAAAGTTACCAGTGATTTATACAGTAAAAATTTAATTACTGAAAAAGAGGGCGCTTTACTTGCTTCCTTCACAAATAACGCCGGGCCAATTTATACAATTACAATTATAGGAGGCATATTTCTTCAAAATAAAATGTATGGTTTTCTTATATGGATTTGTATAGCTTTATCCTCCTTAATTACAGGATTAATACTTTGCAAGCTTTGTCTAAATAAAGAAGGAAAGCCTATTGTAAATCACTATAATACCGAAACAAATGTTGACATAACAAAAGCTATTATGACAGGACTAAATACTGCACTTTACGTTGGTGCCGTTATAATATTCTTTGCTTCCGTAACATCTCTTTTAAAACAAATACCGTTTTTATCTGATTCTGTTTATGTTTCCCTTTATTCCTTTTTAGAATTAACAGGCGGTCTAAAGGCAATGACTGCACATATAACAAATACATTTCCGCAATTACCATCATATCTCTACTGTGCTATTATTTCTGCCACAGTAGCATGGTCAGGAATTTGTATACACTTGCAAGTCTGTGGCATATTAAAAGCTTCGGGTATCAGTTTAAGATATTATCTTATCGGAAAAATACTTTCTTCATTTATATCATTTTTTACAACGATAATATTGTTTGCTGTAATAATATAAAAAGGACACAACCTTTCGATTGTGTCCTTTTGAAAAACTTTTTAAATTCCTATTATACTGTAAGGAGTTCCCAAATTTCGTTACATTTTTGTTCAAGTGCTGCAAAACCGTCTGAGTAGCTTGCAGAACCGGAAAGATCGTTTCTTAAAATGTTAATAACTCCTTCATCTATTGCCTCAGCAACCTCAATAGGCATACGGCAGTTAACCTGACCAGGTGTAGATGCGGTATCTGCTTTATAAACAAATGCATCCCAGTTCTTTGTGCTCCAATTAGCATCATCAGGATACTTCCAAGCATCAAAGCCTTCTTCATCAACAGATTTAAGAAGCGGTACTGAACCACCATTTCCTGCATTGAAGGATTTCTGTCCCTCAGGAGCGAAGAAGAATAATGCCAAAGCAGCAGCTGCTGTTACATTCTGTGTTCTACTAAATACACCAACACCTGAAGCACCGCATCCAAAAGAAGGATTCTCAAACAAAGGCATATTTATAAGATCCCATTCAACACCCAAGTTATCATAGTTTTTACCTGCAGACTGAACTGAAGGATATACACAAGTCTTAAATACAGCTTCTTTACCTGCAAAGCCTTCTGCAGTATCGTTAACACCTGTAATCTTAGCGTAATCTTTCTTAGCTAAATCAAGTGCTTCTTTTACAGCTCTGAGAATCTTACCTTCTTCATCGATAAATGTAATCTTCTTATCTGTTGTGCTGCACCATGAATTTCTGTATGTATAAGCCTCAAAGAAAGCTGTATACACAGGTGAATAACCAAGGTTCAAGTCAATCGGATAATAATCATCACCATAAAGCTGCTCACAAAGAGCTTGGAACTCTGCCCATGTCCACTCCGGCTTAACTGATGCACTTGCACCTGCCTCAGTTACAGCTGTCTTGTTGTAAATCAAAGCCATGTGGTTATAGTCTCTGGGAACGAAATACAAACGTCCGTTAACAAGACCCAATGCATAAATACCACTGTATACATCGCTCAAATCGATATCGAACTTTTCAACAAAACCGTCAAGAGGAAGCAATGCTTTATCTGTAACTGCATATTTGTATGTATACAACTCTGCAAAATAGAATACATCACCGATATCAGCTGAAGCAATTCTTGTATCAGATGTAGCAGTGTAATCACGCTCAACCTTTACATCTTTATACTTCTTCTCAAAAGCAGAAAGAAATCTCTCTGCTGCCTCCTTAGAAGCTGAGCTTGTAGCTGCAGGCTCGTATGTGAAAGTGATTTCACCCTCAGCAACACCACTCTTCTCGGCTTCTGCGAGTTGTTCCTGTGATACCATTCCCGGTTTGCCGCAAGCAACGATAGAAAATGTCATTACAAGAGCAAGCAGAATAACTGCTGCACTTTTGATATACTTTTTCATCAAAATAACCTCCTAAAAAAATATAATTTTATTTTCTATTGCATTAAAACAACTTTATATTAACACAAGCAAACAATTTGTCAATACGCGGTTTGGCAAAAAACACCTAAAAAACCACAACTTAACAAAATATTAAAATCGCGTTAAATTTTATATGCATTTTTGATACTTATTACCAATTTGCATTTGCCGCATCTTGAATCGTCTGTAACAATTCATCAATGTGTGTCATTGTACTGTCTTGAGTATAAGCATCAAATACATCAGCTATTGCATCTTTAACCTCTAAAGACGCATTCCATGACATGAAAGAAGTTAAAACTGCAGGATAATCATTTTCTGAATAAAGTGAAAATACTGACGTATTCTTTCCTGACAATGGATATTCTCTCCAGAACTTCATACTGTTTGCTGATACTACTGCCGGAACCTTGTAGCCAACATCTCCGGCATACGCTACAGCAGCCTCTTTTACCATTGCATACAATGCAAGGCTTTTTGAAAGCTTAATTGTATTTGCTATTTCTTTAGCTTCTTCCTCAAGTTCTTCATCGCTTTTATCAAAATCTGTTGTATAATCAGAAGACTTAACAACTTCACGATTAATAACAGCAAAACCAAGAGTTTTTACACCGATATTCTTATAAACAGTGCCATCTTCTGATGCAAATCCCGGAAAATGAGCAAATTCCCAATCAAAAACAACTGCATCAGGATCATCCTCTGTATCAACTGCCAAATAATTTTGCCATTTCACAACATCAGAGTGGTCTGCAACTATAATACCGTATTTTGACAAGTCCTCACCACGAACATCTTTTGTTTGTTTGTTATCAACGTATCCTGTTCTTAAGAAATTGTCAGCAAAATACTTAAGTCCTTCAATTACATTAGGATCAGTAAGATTCAATTCTACTGTTTTGTCTGCAAAAGACACATCATTATATATACTGCCGCCAAAACTCTGTGCAAATGCACCCCAAATAGAATAGTCATTGTAATTCATAAGGATAGGTGTCTCTACACCACTTTCTCTAAGTGCACCAGCATAAGAAAGCAAGTCATCCCAAGTCCAAGAGTCTGACGGAACGGGGTTTTCTATTCCGGCTGCTTTTAATAAATCCAAATTGAGAATTACAACTTGATTTAAATATTCAACAGGACACATATATAAACGACCATCATACATAGAAGCGTCGTATGCAGCCTGCATATATACCTTTGAAGGATAGAGCTTGCCAAAATTACTGTCAGTAAAATCGGTCACACCATTTGCTTCATTGCTGATATCAACAATCCAGCCTTTTTCAACATATTCAGGAAGCTTATCTGAACTGATGAGAACTACATCGCCTATATCTCCGCTCTCAATTCTTGAATCAAGAGTGTTAAAATAATCCTCATAACCAAGTGTAGCGTCCAACTGAACATCCACACTGGGATATTGAAGTGCAAAAGACTGTGTGAACATAAACAAATCATTATCATTGTCGTTGTTCTCATCTTCGCCATACGGATCCTCTGCAGTATATTTTGCATTATATGAGGATATTATAATACTGCCTGCAAGATCCTCCGGAACAGGATTTGCCTTACCTGAGCTGCTGTCATCTTTGTCTTTGTCCTTACTACCGGAGCAACCGATAAAAGATACTGCCATAACAACAGCTAACATACATATTAAAGCAATACGCAATTTGTTAAACATAAAAAACCTCCGTTACTCAATAACACCCAGTCGTTCAATACCTGATGCCAGTTTGTTCTGTCCGGCAATATAAACAATAAGTACAGGTATCATAACAAGCAAACATCCTGCAAAAAGCATTGGTTCGGTCATAGCCTTGTCAAAATCACTTGCTTCACCGGTGTAACCCATAATTTCCGCATAATATGTCTGAATTTTTTCAAGCTTAGGCTGAAGTGTCATCATATTTTGCTTAAACATATAGGTAGGAGCCTCATAGTTATCATTCCAGTGCCATACAAAAGAGAAAATAAATACAATTGAAATGGCAGATTTAACCAAGGGCAACATAATTTGAATAAATACTCTAAAAGGTCCTGCTCCGTCTATACGAGCCGCATCATCCATGGCATCCGGAATTCTCTGGAAGAAGTACATGTAAATCAATGCAAATAAAGCACCTCTTAAGCCAAGTCCAAATATACACGGTACAAGTATTGGTGCATACGTATTTGTTAAACCAAAAGTAGCCCACATACCATAGGAAGACAAAATTGTTGTTTGAGGCGGTATCAACAATACCAAAATCAAGAATATAAACAAAAGATTTCTTCCTTTGAATTTAAATCTACCTAATGCATATCCGATTATCGCACATGAAACAGATTGTAAAAGTGCGCTTCCCAAAGACAAAATAATAGAATTCAGGAAGGAACGCGGATAAGAAAGACCAATCCAAGCATCTACAAAATTCTGATACTCAAATGACGTCGGAATCCACTCAACAGTCGGATCCATATAATCCTGATAAGACATCATGGATGTTGTCAAAATGTATATAAAAGGTAACAAAAACAAATAAGCAAGCTCAATTAATACGTAGTATAAGAAATTACGTCCGATTATGAAAGTAATCTTTTTCTTTGCCTTATATCCCAAATTTCTATATCTGTCAACAAGTCCACGTATAAAATCAGAAACTCTACCGAAAACCTTTGTCACTTTAGCCACCTCCTTGTAAATAAGATGAATATGAGAATTGTAACAAGAGCGAGAAGCATATACATCCAACTCAAGGCAGATGCCATACCGTACTCTGTTCCTTTTTCAGTCATTTCATTCATCATACTCATTACCGGGTTATTATACTTTGTAAATGAGTCAACAAGAGCATATATACAATTCAAAATAACAAAAGGTGAAATATAAGGAAGTGTTACATGCCAGAAAGATTCCCATGCTGTAGCTCCGTCAATTTCAACTACCTCATAAAGAATATCAGGAACGCTCTGCAAAGCTGCAAGGAATATCAAAATCTCAACACTACTGCTCCACATGATATCTCCGATATACTGGGTAATTGAAGAGAAAACGCCTCCTGCAGAATTTACGAGAGTACCAAATACGCTTATACTTCCTACTCCTTCTCCAAAGAGATAACTCATAATTACACCTGCAAGAATAACAGGAATGAAGAAGATTACTCTAAAATAAACTCTTCCTGCAAACTTTTGTTTAAGAAGCACTGCAACAAACAATGCAAAGAAAACTATTATCGGAACTTGCCAAAGAGAATCTAAGAAGGAATTCAGCATAACCTCACCGACTTCCGGATCCTGAACAATGTCCACATAGTTCTGAATACCATTCCACTTACTCTGTCCTTCAAAACCATAAAGGTCTGTAAGCTGAGTAATATAAAAACTGATTCTGATTGAAAGCACTAACGGAACCATAATAAAGATTATGAAACCGATTACCCATGGTAATGAGAATCCCCATCCCTCAAGAGACTTTCTTCTTTCAAAGGAAATAATACTGCCTAAAGTACGCTTATGCGCTAATTTCTTTTTTGCTTTTATCTGTTTAGCCATGCATTACTTCCCTCCCTTCTCTGAAATTTTATAGCTTTCTGCATTAATTGTAATCTTTTCGCCATTAACATCCGTAACTGTTTGTTCAGCTGCCTCATAGTTTACATAAACTCTTGTACCGTCTGAATACTCTGTACAGAAAATATCAAGGCCGTCAACTACTCTAAAATGGTCTGTAATATCAAGTTTTGCAAAAGGTTTAACTGCCTCAGCAACAGCCTTATAACGCTCTGCAATTTCATTTTTTAATGTTGAATATTCTGAACGATACAAACCATTGTAATAGGTATATCTCAATTCACTTGTCTTTTCTTCTGTAATCTCATAAGACATAAGAGAACCGTATTCTATAGAACGAAGAGTAAAGAATGCTTCATCGTCTTGATTGTTTACAGGAGCTGAATAATAGTCAACCAATCCATGATATACAATCTGCATAAAAGGAATCTCTTCATCCAAAACAAGGTGAGATGACTTTTCAATAGGCATATCAACGATTATGTCTGCATACGGAATTGCGTATGAGTTTCCGCTATATACTGCAACATCATCAAAGTTAGCACCGTATTTCTGAAGCCACTTTACATATAAGCTGATTGTCTGTACTCTAAACAAAGGATTTTCTTCGTTATAATCAGAAAATACATTGTCACCCAACTGTTGTAAATCAACATTATTAGCACCAAAATCTTTGAGTCTTTCAATCAAATCATCAATAAGCTCTTGATCGAAATATTTAGGTCCCATAACATAGAAGTCAGTTTTTCTGAACACACCTGATGTATCCTTTATATAGTAGTTAAGGTAAAAAGTATTCGCCTGTTTAACAATTGAGTTTCTAAATGTTGCACCATTAGTAGGACTACCGTAAACAATTAAAAGGTTATTATCAAGAGCAAGCGTAATATCTTTTCCTTTTGCCCAGCTGTACAAGTCTTTTAAATCACTCTTTCCGCCGTAAGAACCATCAACCTTAAGCTTTGATGTGGCATTCCAGAAGTAACCGCCTTTCTGCCAGCCTAAAAGTGAAAGACGCAAATCAGAAGCACCCATTGAATCAAGCTCATTATAAATAGAACGAACATCCTCAAAATCAGTCATGACCTTAACTTGATCAAGGACACCACCTACTTCATTTTGAGCTCCCATAAATAATTTTAAATTAAGTACTGGTGAATCACCTGAGTTTCCTGTAGCAAGTTCTACACCATAGCGTTCCTTCCATTGAGCAAGAAGATTAGAACGAACTTCTTTTGCAACATCAACATAAGAATATTCTTCTGTTTCTGATGTTGTAATCTTAGTTCTTTGCTCAACGTCACCTAATTGCTTATCCTTTACAACCATGTCGTACTGTGTACCACCGTTTGAAATCTGAAGTTTATAGAAATCACGGTAATTGTATTGGAAATAAATAGCATAGAAAGGAAGGTTTCTAATGCCGGGATTTGAAATTTTAAGCTCAGCATTTGAATCTCCTTCTTTTATGAAAGAAGTCATTATAGAGTTTGCTGCGCTGTTAATATTCTCTCCTTCACCATCAATATTCTCAACGATACCATATGCGCCAATAGAAAGAAGCAAGTTGTTATAATCCGGTGCATCGCTTACATCGAATGTCAAATCATTACCATAAAGCTTCTTTGAATACTCGTTGTAGTTTGTGATTCTTGCTGTGTCAAATTTTGTAAGAGCACCCGTACCATCCGGTGTTACAAAGTAACCCTCTTGACCGCTGCGATGAGCACCCATATAAGGAAGAACACTTAAAGACACCAAGAGAGGTCTTCTGTCTTGTTGCTCATTTTCAAGACCTTTTCTTTCGATTATACCATTTACAGGAATTCTGTAAACGAGCTCATCATTTTCGATAGTAATCTCAACAGAAAACTCTAATTCAAGTTCTTTCATCTCATAACGAAGACGAACACCGTTTTCTATGTAATAGGCAGTTTTAACATGTGCCATTTGATTTACACCAAGTGTGAATCCGCCGTCCATACCTGATTTTGTATAACCTACAAAAACAGGAGAAGTAATAAATTGACCTGTTTCTGAATTTTCAGCATACAAATCCAAATCAGAAGTTTCGCCTTCTTCAAGTGTTGTTTCATGAATAGGCTCAGGATATGAGCGGAAAATCTCACCCGTAACCAAATCCTCTAATATGAAAAGATTATCTCTGTTTGAGAAGCTTAGTTTCAATTTGTCATTCTCTGCTACAACTGTCATACCTTGATCAGTAAGCATTACACCGTTTATTCCCTTTGATTTATCAGGCGCAGCAACTTCTCTGATACCCTCTACACCATCTTTAGGGAAATTAACCTCATGTCCGTCGCCTGTGGCCACTGCAACGATGATAAAAGCAAGAATACAAACAAATACAAGAGCTACGCATCCCTTGATTATTTTTACTCTTTTTTCTCGTCTTGCTACTTGAAACAAAGGATCATTATTTTGTTTTTCTTCAACATTTTTCTTCTTAAACAAGATAAATCATCTCCTTACCAAATTGAATAATAAAGCCAAACATTTGGGCTGCAAGACCGTATACTATAAGGAACAGTAACACTACCGCAACTACGCCGACAGCGGTCAGCATAAATACAACAAATGCCTTTACAGGATGGAAACCATGTATACCTTTTATACAGAAGTACACAAGAGCAATCGTGTAAATCGTAAGTAATGTGCCAAGAATTCCGTAAATACCGGACTCATTTAATGTAAGCAAATGTGTAAGTGCTGCATACGGTAATGAAAGAAGCATCAAAGGACCATGACAGTATGCACCGCCTATAACAACGTCTCTGAATCTACCTTCACCGTACATAATCGTTGTAACACCATAATTTACTATACAAACAACACCCCAAGGTAAAAACGCAAAGAAGAAAGTCATTACCGGTTCTATTGTATCGAGTGATGCTCCACCTCTGTAAATAAAGCTTGTAGCGTATGCAGAAATAACAGAAACAATCGCATACAAAATCATTATAGCTATCATATCTAAATATGAACCCTGGTTTTCATATCTGATTTCTTCAAAGCCGTCTACAGGATGACGCATTATGTTAGTAACGCGACCAAAGAAATGCTTAATTGCAGTAAAGAAATTTTTCTTTTCCACAGGCACTCCGT
>JAEIGA010017401.1_pt1 | contig 10951 bp, 11 predicted proteins | sample 9270691 | NCBI WGS metagenome assembly JAEIGA01 (sample SAMN17057246, study PRJNA624740) | gut metagenome | biome: biome; isolation source: fecal sample | host: Bos grunniens | place: China: Xizang | collected 2019 | reverse complement strand
TCGTCGAAATAGAGGTTGCTGTTGTCGTACCCTTTTGCACAGTTCGTGTGCTTTCCGCAACATACGCCGTCTTCGCTGTCGTGTTCGTGGTGCTCTTCTGCAACCTTGTTGTTCTTGTTTATATGGCTCAAGAGTGCAAAGCCTCCCAAAATGAATAAAAATATGACGATTAAAATAATAGTATCCATTGCTCAATATTCTTCGGCCTTTGCAAAAGGCTATATTCTGTACAAAGTTATAGAATAAAATTGATAATATAAAGTTTATTCTATAATAAATAGAAATGCAGGTGTTGGACGCAACTGCATATTCTCTCTTTATGGCAGTCAATTCACTTTTAAAAAAGATGTCTGTTTTTGACAAAATGTTACTATTGTTGAGGAATTCATATATTCTGCATTTTGCTGCTTTTTTTTAACTTTTTGCTAAAAAATAGCGTTTATATTGCGTGATTTAAATATTAAATTGTATCTTCGCTCGGCTTTCATCTTGCCGAAACGTAAAAGATTGCATTGGCAAAATGACAGCGCACTTATCAAACTAATTAATAATTAAGAACTATGGATAAATTCAGTTATGGTCTCGGAATGGGAATTGGTCAGAACCTGCTCTCTATGGGTGTGGAAGGTATGAATATCGAGGATTTTGTTAAGGGTGTAAGCGATATATTGGCCGGTAACAAGCCCGCGTTGTCTCACGCCGAAGCCCAGCAGGTGGTTACAGAGCATTTCAAGAAGTTGGCCGAGGCCGAATATGAGGCTGTAAAAAAGGCCGGTGAGGAGTTCTTGACTGCAAATGCAAAGAAAGAGGGCGTTGTGGTATTGCCAAGCGGCCTGCAGTACGAAGTTATAACTGAGGGTACCGGTAAAAAACCGGGTGCTACCGACAAGGTAGAATGTCACTACGAAGGAACTCTCATCGACGGTACTGTATTCGACAGTTCAATCAAACGTGGCGAAACAGCTACTTTTGGCGTGAATCAGGTTATAAAGGGCTGGGTTGAGGCACTTCAGCTTATGCAGGAGGGTGCAAAATGGCGCCTTTACATACCGTATAATCTTGCCTACGGTGAGCGTGGCGCAGGTGAGATGATACCTCCATACAGCACATTGGTTTTTGAAGTGGAACTTATAAAGGTCCTTTAACGGGCAGGTCGAGAGTATGAAAAAAATCTGCTTTTCCCTGTTAGCAGCAGCTATGTTTGCCTCTTGCAATACCGGCGATGAGAATGGCGACAGCAGGTTCCTGAATGCTAAAGCAAACCTTTCTACCGCAAACGATTCGGTTTCGTTTGCGGTAGGTATGGTCGTGGCACAGAACCTTCCCCATAACTTGTCGGGGCTGGGGATAGACTCCACTACAATAGACGATTTTCTGCGTGGTCTATATTCGGCATTCCCCGAAGATGCGACACCCGAAGCTATAGCCTATTCAAAAGGCGTGGCTATGGCAGCTGAATTCAAGGAGATGCTCGAACTTGCCAACGAGGCTGTTTATCCTCAGCAGGAAAACAGTATAAACACGAATATGTATCTCGAAGGCATCAAGGCTGCGGCCTATAGCAGTGAAGAGACTATGGCTCCAAGTGCTGCCAAAGACTACTATTTTGAAACGACTTTCCGCTCGCGTAGCGAGGAGTTCATCAGTAACAATGTAGGCCGTCCCGGTGTGGTTTCCTTGCCCGGCGGTGTGCAGTACAAGATTGAAAGTCTGGGTACAGGCGGCGTGGCAAAGTATGACGATGCTGTAATGTTGAACTACAAAGGGACATTCCCTAACGGTGCTGTATTCGACTCTACCGGCGGAGTTCCCGAAGAACTTCGTGTTGAATCGCTTGTGCCCGGTCTTGCCCAAGTGGTTACAGCATTGCCTGCAGGCACCAAGTGTATGGTCTATGTACCGTGGAACCTTGCATACGGCAAAGAGGGAACACACGGAATACCGCCCTATAGTGCTCTGGTCTTTGATTTGGAAATTGTAGGAATTTCTCAGAGCCGCTAAGGTGTTATTTTTTGAAATACCATAAAGAAAAAACAAGATAAACTGACTAAAATGAAAAACATTGAATGCAAGGTCGATGCACTTGACCTTAAGATTTTGAGCATCATCTCCAAAGATGCAAGAATACCTTTCCGTAACGTAGCCGAACTTTGCGGCGTTTCGCGTGCCGCCATACACCTGCGCGTTCAGCATCTAATAGATATGGGTATAATATCGGGCTCGAGCTACGAAATAGATTTGCGCCGTCTTGGTTACAAGACCTGTACATATATTGGTATACGTCTGGAGCGCGGCTCTATGTACAAAGAGGTTGTAGAGCGTCTTTATGCAATACCCGAAGTGGTTGAGTGCTGTTACACGACAGGACCCTATTCTATACTTGCGAAAATGTATTCTCACGACAACGAACATCTGATGCAGCTGTTAAACGGCCGCGTGCAGGAGATTCCCGGCGTGGTGAGCACAGAGACAATGATTGTTCTTGCCCACAGCATTAGAAGAAATATGCCAATAGAATAACTGTTATTCTGCGCCGGAGCGTTCCGGCGCAGCTCTTATAGCCCCAAAGCTCTCATTGCCCTTTCGGCAACAACGGCTTTTGGGGCATTTTGAAACCTACTGTTAAAACATAATCTCAATGTCTCTCTCCAAGTTTGATTTCCGTGGCGAATACAAAACCCTCCATTCGCACTATCCTGTATGCGGCGAACGTCCCGTCATAGGCATAACAGCAAACTATCGCGATGGCAATGCCGCCCTTGCCGAGGCCTACTATACGTCGGTGCTGCGTGCCGGTGGGGTGCCTTTGATAATACCGCCATACTCTGCCCGTGAGGCTCTTGTGGAAACGCTTTCACACATAGATGCCCTTCTGCTCACCGGCGGTGCCGATATTGACCCGCGCTATATGAACGAAGAGCCCGATTACTCGCTTCTGCACACCATAAACCCCAAGCGCGACGAGCAGGAACTCCTGCTCACCCTCTTTGCAGTGGAGAGAAACCTGCCCATTCTGGGTATATGCCGTGGGGTGCAGACGCTGGCTGCTGCTCTTGGAGGCAAGGTGCACCAAGATATATATGCAGCAATGGGAACAGGGCTTCTTGCCCACGACCAAGAGCCTGTAGAACGTCATATAGCAACGCACAGTGTGAATATTGCGGCAGGGAGTATGCTTGAGAAAATATTTGGCTGTAACGGGCTGAATGTAAATAGCTTTCATCATCAGGCGGTCTCTGTGCCGCCCGAAGGTTTTGTGGTGTCGGCAACCTCTACCGACAATGTCATAGAGGCCATAGAGGCTGTAGACGGGCGCAACATAATAGGCGTGCAGTGGCATCCCGAATCGTTCATTATGAACGAAGATAGCGCTATGATGCCTCTTTTCCGCTGGCTTGTCAACGAGGCGGCGCTCTATCGCAAAGTGTCGGAAATACATAACCGTATTCTGGCAATAGATTCTCATTGCGATACCCCAATGCTCTTTTCTGCCGGTTACAGGCTCGAAGAGAACAGCGAGACTGCGCTTGTCGACCTGCATAAAATGGCTGCCGGCAGGCTCGACGTTGCTACAATGGTGGCATACATTCCGCAAGGTCCTCGCGACGCTGAATCGCTGCACGCCGCAACAGCCCTTGCCGATTCTCTTCTGCACGGCATTTCGGAGCGTGTGGAAACGGCTGGCGAAAGTGTTGTGCTGTGTAGCTCCGTGAAGGAACTTCCTCTTTGTAAGCGCGAGGGCAAGAAGGTGATTATGCGCGGAATAGAAAACGGCTATGCCATAGGCCGTGATATTTCAAACATCACCCGCTATAAAAATATGGGTGTTGTCTATATGACCTTGTGCCACAATGGCGACAACGATATATGTGATTCGGCGCGGGGCGCGGCCGAGCACGGCGGCCTCAGCGGTTTCGGCCGGCAGGTTGTGGCAGAAATGAATCGTGTGGGAATGGCTGTAGACCTCTCTCACGCTGCTGAAAGCACATTCTGGCAGGTGCTGGAATTGAGTTCGGCTCCTGTGGTCTGTTCCCATTCGTCGTGCAGGGCTTTGTGCAACCACCCGCGCAACCTCACCGACGAACAGATGCGTGCGCTGGCCGTAAAGGGCGGAGTGGTGCAGGTGACTATGTATAGCGGTTTCCTGTGCAAGGAGGGTGCGGCAACGCTCGAAGACTTCTTAAGGCATATAGACCACGCTGTTTCCGTAGCCGGAATTGATAGTGTGGGTATAGGAAGCGATTTCGACGGAGATGGGGCTGTTATCGGTTGCTCCTGTGCCGCCCAGCTTCGCAATGTAACACGCGGGCTCCTGTGCCGAGGCTATAGCGTTGCCGATATTGAAAAGCTGTGGGGCGGAAATTGGCTGCGTGTTCTAAGGGCTGTTGAAAATGCTGCTGCCGGAAATTAATGCCTTTTAAGTGCTCTTTTGCGCTGCATTGCGCACTTTTTTAAAAAATAATTGGCGGGTATTGTTGTTTATTGCCGATTTTTGCTTACCTTTGCAATCGCAATTCAGAAAAACGGAGCGGGATGTAGCTCAGCCCGGTTAGAGTACGCGTCTGGGGGGCGTGTGGTCGCTGGTTCGAATCCAGTCATCCCGACAAAAACGGTATCAGTTATGGTACCGTTTTTTGTATTTTATTGTGTCGGCGGTTATTAATAAGCCCGATAATTTGTCTTTTTCATATTTTTTTTCAAAATTTGCCAATAATTGTATAATCTATTGCTATGGAAGGAGATTATTTGCTTTTTAATTCCCGCGACGAAATGTTGCGTATTCGGCTTCAGAATATAGTCTATTTTGAATCTAACGGCAACTATACCTATATGGTCACCATAAATAAACTGCGTCCGGCTGTTCATATGAATCTCTCTAATATTGAAAAGATGATAGAGGGTAAATTGCAAGACAAACGCGGTTCTTTTATGCGTGTGGGGCGTAAATATATTATCAACAGAAATTACCTGTATATGATAAGCCCTGCGAAACAGCGTCTTGTGCTTAGTGACCAGTCGACTTTTGCCTATCAGTTGAATGTGCCTAAAGAGGCTCTCTCGAAGATGAAGAATCTGTTGGCAGAAATAATCAAGAATAAATAATTATGGATATAATTTTTGGAAGGGACCAGAATAGCGGAAGGCTTAAAGTCAGCTGCAATGGAAAGGATATGCTATGGGGTGAACCGGGCTCTGTAGACAATACAGTAAGTCGTCAGCATTGCCAGTTGACAATATCCGATAAGGGAGAAAAGACTTTGATTAACCTGAATCCCGACAACGAAACGATTCTCAACGGGCAGTTTATAGTGCGTAAAAAATTTGTGCTCGATGAAAATACCGTCATCAATTTGGGTTTCAATAATTATGTTCTCAATTTGAAGGCTGTGCTTAAGGCTATAGGCTACAAAGAGACTTATTCCATAGCCCATCTTAAAAAGATAATAGAGGATTACAGAGCTATGAAACTCAAGATGCAGATAGAAGAGAGAAAACAGAATGCTCTTCGTGGTCTCACCCCTGTGTTTATGTCACTTGCCGGTATTTTGGGTTTTGTGGATATTGATATAGCGGTAAGAATCACGTTGATGGCCTTGTCACTCTTTTTCACCTTCTTCTTTGGATATTTGGGCTTTGTGGCGGCAAGCAAGAATCCGCAGAAACACGCTCAGCTCGACAAGGAATATCACGCAAAATGTATATGCCCGAATGAAGATTGCGGGCACTTTCTCCCCGGTGAATATGACGATATGATAAAGTCGGGCGCTTGCCCCTATTGTCATTCCCGTTTTAAGGAATAAAGTGCTTCCTACCCAAATCGGGTGGTTTCGTACCCAAATCGGGCAGTTTCGTGTAAAATGAAATAAATAATTTTGTTTGGGGTGTGGCCGGTGCTACCTTTGCATCAGAACAAACAAGAATATTAACTCAAAAACAATACGACTATGAACCTCGACGAAAGAACAAGATTGGACAATGAGAGAACTTACGGTTCTGACGACAGAACTGAGTTGGATAACAATTACTCTACAAATTACGAAGATATCGTAAAATCCGATGAATATGTTGGCCCCGATTCAAAAGGCGGCAACAGATGGAAAACTGTCGCTATTGGCGGTACAGCCGGAATTCTAATGGGTGCTGCTGGAGCCTTTGCCGGAAACGCGGCTCTCAATGGTGCGGGTACTTTCTCTTCGCCTTCGTCTTCGGAAGAAGAAGATGTCATTACCATTGCCGACGATGAGGATGATCCATCATCTGTAATTAATGTGCAGGCCGAAAATGTTGTAATAAACAATGATGTTGAGCCTGAGGTTATAGCAGAACCTGTTCCGGAACCTATAGCAGAACCTGTTGTAGAGCCTGTGTATGTCTCTCCTGAAGTGAACGATGATATGTCGTTCAACGATGCCTTTGCGGCAGCCCGTGAAGAGCTTGGCCCCGGCGGTCTCTTTGTATGGCACGGCAATGTATACAATACCTACTATGCCGAAGAGTGGAATGCAATGTCTTCGGAGTCTCAGGAGGCTTTTGCCGATTCTGCATCGAACGTGAATATCCCTGTTTATCACAATGTAAATACAACAGAAGACTACATTGCATACGCTCCCGATACAGCACAGGATGATATTATGGTAGTTCCCGAGCCCGATGACGATGTGCACATCATAGGCGTTTACGAGGAGAATATCGATGGACAGAATATGTATATAGGCGAAGTTGAAATGGCCGGCGAGAATGTTGTCCTTGTAGACGGTGACCAAGACGGTCTGTTCGACGTTCTTATAGCCGATATGGACGGTGACGGTATGATAGCCGACAATGAGTACGTAGATATATCTTCAGACGGCATCTTGGTTTCAGACCTTGCCGGCGGCTCTATTATGTCTGACGGTGATACCACAGCATATAACGACACAATGGATTATGATTCTAATGGTCACTCAGATATGCCCGATTATATGAACGATGCAGACGTTTCAATGTGCTGATACTAAAATATTATGAAACGAATTTGTACATTTGCTTTCTTAATGATTCTGACAGGCCAGATACTCTTTGCCCAGAAGACCTATCTGGTTTCTGTCGGGGTCTGTGACTATCCGGGTACATCGGCCGACTTGAGAATGACTGTCGATGATGCAATAGTAATAGCAAATATATGTAGAAGTAACAGTAACGCAAGGTATACACTGCTGTTCGACAGTGATGCTACCTGTTCGGCTATAAAGCGAAGTATGTCATCGCTCTTCTCCCAAGCCGGAAGAAACGACGTGGTAATACTTTTCTTCAGCGGTCACGGAACCCCAGAAGGTCTTGTTGCCTATGATGGCATTGTAACATACGAAGAGATAAGAAACGTCTTTTCTGCCTGTGCCTGTACCAATAAGATGGTCTTTGCCGACGCCTGCTATGCGGGGCGCCTAAGGGTTTCGAGTGGCAGAGGCAATTCGCATTCCGGTGGCAGCGACCAGAATGTCCTCTTTTTCCTTTCGTCGCGTAGCGATGAAACCTCTCTCGAGGTTCCCGGAATGAGCAACGGCCTTTTTACAGCCTATCTTGAATTAGGGCTGCGAGGCGGTGCCGACAGCAACCGTAACCGCATTATAACGGCCAGAGAACTTTTCGACTTCGTGAGCAGCGGAGTGAGAACCCGTTCGGGCGATAGGCAACACCCTGTGATGTGGGGAAATTTCAGTGATAATATGCCTGTAATAAAATGGTAAATAATATGGCAGATAATATAAATGGAGTTGAGACAATAATTGTCAAGTGTCCAAATTGCGGCAAGAAACTTTTTATAAAGCTGGTAAAGAACTTTGCCGGCCAATACCTTGCTTGCCCTTCCTGTGGCAAAAAAACTCTTTTCGAAGAGTTTGAAAGAGTAGAAAAAGTAGATAACGCCGATGTACGCACAAAGTTACCCGACCAAAAGGCCGGTACCCCGGTGCTTATAGACGATACAACCGGCAGTGAGTACAAACTTAATGTTGGTGTAAACAGCGTTGGGCGCGATGCCAAGAGTTGCAATGCCGACATTAGAATAGTAACAAGTGATTTCAGCATCAGCCGTATGCACGCCTATATAAGTGTGTACCAGACACAAGCCGGCAGCGTACGTTGCGGAATATCGAACGCTGAGAATAAGTTTCCTACACTTGTCAATGGTGAAAAGGTAGAGAAAGATGATGTGATTTCTATAAAGCCCGGCGACAAGATAACAATGGCCGGCAGTGATTTTCATATAGAGATAAAATAACTTAAACAGCAATAGAGATGAACTATAAGTTAAGAGTGCTGAGTATGCACGAGATGGGACAGCGTACCAACCAAGAGGATTATATGTATCCTGCTCCCGGTATGGCAACCGACAACGACCGCTGTTTTGTGTTGTGTGACGGTATGGGCGGTCACGATTCGGGTGAGGTGGCAAGCCAAGCTGTTTGTAACGCAATGGGGAATTATGTGAAAGTGCATTCTTCCCCTGATGATGTCTTTACACCCGAACAACTCGCCGATGCCGTTTCGGCAGCCTATGATGCTCTCGATGCCCGTGACACGCACGCTGTAAAGAAGATGGGTACAACAATGACCTTTGCCTGCTTTAATGCCGGAGGTTGTCTTGTTGCACATATGGGCGATAGCCGTGTGTACCATTTGCGCCCTTCTATGGGTATCCTTTTTGAGACACGCGACCACTCGTTGGTAAATGACCTTATAAAAGTTGGCGAACTCACCGAAGAGACCGCAAAGGATTTCGGGCAGAAGAATGTAATCACACGCTGTTTGCAGCCCAATACAGAGCGTCGCAGCCGTGCCGATGTCCGTGAGATAACAGATATCCGTCCCGGCGACTATTTCTTTATGTGCAGCGATGGTGTCAATGAGGTTATGGAGAGCAAGCATATAGAAAATGTCATTCTCGACAAAAACTATAGCGACGAGGAGAAACTGCAGATAATAATCAACAGTACGGTTGAGGCGCGTGACAACCACACTGCTTTCCTCATTCACGTGCTCGATGTGAGCGGTGCAGTGCCGGTAGCTCCCGTACAGAACAGCAATGCAGAACCGGTGCACAAGCAAGCTGCTTTCACTCCCGCAGCACCTTTGCAGCAAGAGCCGCCCAAGAAATCAATGTCGGGCTTCTATATAGGTGTGGCTGTTGCGGCAGTTCTGCTTTCCGGAGTCATAGGCTATTTCCTAGCAGGGGGTGGTGACGATGATAGCAAGTCGCCGCGCAAAGAGAACGTATCGGCTGAAAGAGACCTTGTGGAAGATGTTGTCTCTTCTACCACCTCAAGACCAAACGCCACACTGGAGGAATATGTAGATGATGAGACCGCAAACTATCCTGTACCCAAACAGGTTGGTTCTAAATATGTATTTATGGACAAAAACGGCAACTATGTCTTTCAAAAGAAGTTTGACTACGCTGGACGTTTTAGTGCTTGTGGTTTGGCTTTGGTAAAGATTGGTGACAAGTATGGTTATATAGACATTAACGGTGAAACGGTGATAGAATGTGTGTATGACCAAGCCGATTCTTTTGTTAATGACCAAGCAAATGTAGAGCGCGACGGTAATGTTTATATCATCGATGTTCACGGCAAAGAGACGCTTCAAGGAGTGGCAGAGGGAGCGGCAGAGCCCGATGCGTCAACATTACAGTCAATTGCTAATGGTGTTTCTGCTTCCGCTTTGCAAGGTGCTATAGCTAATCCGGCTGATAGTGAAATACCTGTCGAAGGGCATAGAGCCGATAAACCTGTGAGACCAAACGAACAGGGTGCCGGGCAAGGTGGGCAACCTCAGAATCCAACAACTTCTGCATTAACAGATTATTTTAATGGAAATCGAACTCTAACAAACGAGACTGTGGAACAGCAGAATGCTCAGGATAGAAAAGAAGAAAATTCTGTTAACACCACAAATAATGCTAATACTGCTAACCGTGTTGGCGAAACAGGTACCACTCGCACAGAAACAGGCGTTGTTAATGTGGTTGGTGAGGATGGAAATCCAGTACAATAATTGATAACATTAAATTTTAATATGTAAGAGGCCGAGCCAAAATTTACTTTTGACCCGGCCTCAATTTTTTATATAAAGGAGTGCTGCAGCCTTTCAAACATTTCTTTTATTTTAAATATCTTTTATTCATTTTCGGGTAGATTAAAAAAACGCCCCTTTTTTTTTGAATATAATACTTATTTGTTTTATTTTGCAAATTGGTATATTATATTGTGTTATCTGCTATTAAATATTGCTTATGAAAAAGTATATACTTTCGTCGCTTTTGATTCTGCTATCTATATCGCTCTCTAATGCGCAGGAGTGGGTGGCGACACTTAACACATCACACGGCTTGCCCGGTGTCAGTGAATCTTTCTTTTCGAAAGAATACTATCGCTATACATCCCCGCAGTTTACTCCGGGAGTGGCGGTAGACCGCATTAGAATTACGGTAACAAATACTATTACAGATGAAGCCATAAATGGCAACAACAAGTTCTTTGCTTTGTCGGAACTCATTATCTACGATGGCGATGGCAACGAGGTAGATTACATTGCATACTCTAATGCCGACCATAATTCTCTTGGGTATGTCCCGGATGGCGGTGGCTTGGAGGCACTAAAAGATAACGACTTGGAGACATACTTCCATTCATTGTGGCAGGCTCCGGGCGTGCCGGAATATCACTATCTGGAACTCTCTCTTGGGCGTAGTATTGAAACGTTCAGTGTAGAATGGACTACAAGGCTGGGGACAGAGAAGAACAGCCCGACTGCAGTCGGTATTACTCTTGGAACGGAATATGACCCCGATGCAATAGCCGGTGGCTTTGAGCTTGGCGCTTCTCTTTCTACCGAAGAGGAACTGTTTGCCGAATCGCAACTGCTTGTACTTCGCGGTAATGCCGTGACATCATTTACATCGGACAATGGC
>JAEIGA010017400.1_pt1 | contig 10952 bp, 15 predicted proteins | sample 9270691 | NCBI WGS metagenome assembly JAEIGA01 (sample SAMN17057246, study PRJNA624740) | gut metagenome | biome: biome; isolation source: fecal sample | host: Bos grunniens | place: China: Xizang | collected 2019 | reverse complement strand
TTATCACTTGCTATTTTATTTATAATGTTATATATTGATAATAGAAGTTTATAACATTATATAAAGGTGGTATGCAATGGCAAGACAAAGATTTACTTTAGAAGAGTTAGAAGAAATGACAGGTGAAAATCATTATGATGTAATAGCTGATTTTTTTGAGTCATGTATTAGAACAGGTCATTTTAATTTGATGGAAAACGCAAAATATTTTATGCGTGAAAATCGTTTGGCTAAATCAGAATTTGGAAGGGTATATGATGCTTTATATGAAATCGATAGAGGTAATTATTAATGAATACAATAGAATGGATAATTAAACAAATAAATATTGCTAAATGCAATATATCTAAAGAAACTACAGATTCTGATTTATATCAATCAGATTATAATAATGCAATGAAGTTATTAAATAAGGTAAAAGAAGAAATGATTGAAGACAGAAAGCAATATTTAATCAACAATATATTATTGATTAGTCATTATTATAATAGAGTTGATTTAGAACAAAAGACTATAGAACAATTAGAAGCAATCGATTCTGCTTGTTTAAGTTAAAAAGGGGTGATTAATGTTTAAACTAGGTAAAGTGGTAATGACTAATGGTGTATACCGTGCTATGGAGTTTGGCGGATTTGATGCACTAAGTGAAATTATATCTGCTTTTAATCGTTATAAAATGTGTGATTGGGGCGATTTATCAGATTCTGATAAGCGGTTAAATGATTATGCAGTAAAAGATAATGAATATAATAGAATACTAGCTAGATATAATTTAGATGTAGGCGATATTTATATTATTACTGAAGCTGATAGGTCATGTACTACTATTTTATTTGTAGAAGAATATTAAAGCGAATGAAAAAGTTATGTAAAAATATGTAAAATTATATAACTCTATTAAAGCTAAAATGTAGTTCGTTAAAAGTTTAACGATACTACATAATATAAACACAAAATAAAATTATAATAAAATAAGAGGTGTATAACATGAGCAATTTATTTGCAAAACTAAACAAGAAAACAAAACTTTTTAATGTAGATGTGGAAAATCCACAATTTAGAAAGTTAAACGATTTTGAAGCAGAAACAAACTTATGTGTTATTGGTTGCTACATTAACAAGAAAAGTAATTTCGGAGATTCGCCTGTATTTATAGTACATGATGAAACAGACGAAATATATTTCGTGAATGTACCTAAAAGTCATATTAACACTATCAATGAAATTATTAATAATGAAGAAATGGTAGAAGCAATCAATAATTATCAATGCTGGATTAAAGTAATCAGTTACTTTAATAAACGTTTTAACAAACTTTGTTTTGATATAGAGTTTATCGAAAGCCCTATTCAAAACGATGAACCAGCGACAAACGAAAATAAAAACTTCTAATATTGTAGGCGGTCTATTGACCGCCTTTTTAAGGGGTATTAATGGCAAAAGTTAATTTTTCCATAACAGTTACTAAAAAAATAGTGCCAAAAGAAGAAATTAGAAAGTCTTTAATAGGTAGCAAAGAAATGGCAAAAGAAATGCGAAAAGTCATGCAAGCCGCTAATAGAAGAGCACAAAACATAGAAAAGGCGGGGCTTGTTAGCCCTGCTTATCAAACTTATATATCTTTACAAGGTCGTGAGGGGTCTTATAGTAAGTTTTCAATAACTGGGAAAGATATTACAAACGAAACTGACTGGGAACGTGCTAAAATGGAATATGCACAAGCAATTTCATTTATGAATAGCCCTACCAGTACCGCAAGAGGGGCAAGACAATACGTTAAAGGGCTTGCTAAAGAGTATGAAGTAGAAGAAGAAGTAGCATTAGAAATATTAAAAAAAGGAACTTCTTCCGACTTTATTGGTGATAAATTACCTGCTCTTTATTATACTTCTATGATTCATGAATATATGGATGATTATAAAACTGAAGAAAGTACACAAAGAAGTAAAACAGATGATGGAAAAAATAGAATTGAAAAAGCGTTAGATAAGAATGTAAATGATATACATGAAGAACTACACAAAACAGCTGATTTTTTAGCTGATACAATGCTGAGAGGTTTCAAGGTAGATTAAATGATAACTACAAACATATTAGAGTTTCTAAAACTTATAGACTTAAAAGAAATTGAATTAAAACGTAAGAACGGCACAAAACATAAATATTATAATTGTGCTATGAGTTTTGATATAGAAACAAGTAGTTTTTATATTGATGAAAATCATAAAATATCTACTTCAAAAGATACTGACTTGCAAAAAATCTCTAATATGTATATTTGGATGTTAGCATATAATGAACATATAATTTATGGTAGATACTGGATAGATTTTATTGCTTTAATTTCAAAACTTGCTTTAAAGTTTGGAACTAATGAAAATAAAAGACTTGTTATATATGTACATAACTTGAGTTATGAGTTTCAATACATTTATAAGTTTTTTGATTGGATTCAAGTTTTTGCAACTGATAAAAGAAAGCCGATTTATGCAGTTACTAACAAGGGTATAGAGTTTAGATGTTCTTATATGTTATCGGGTTATAACCTGGATACAGTAGCAAAAAACTTGCATACTAAGAAAATAGAAAAATTAAAAGGTAATTTAGACTATAATCTAATTAGACACAATGAAACGCCGTTATCTAATACTGAATTAGAATATTGTTTCAATGATGTTCTAATTGTTACGCAATATATAAATGAACAAATAGCAGAGCATGATAATGATATAACTTTGCTTCCTTATACAAACACGGGGCGTGTAAGAAATTATGTTAGACCGTTATGTTTAAAAGATGATGTACTAATAAAAGGCAAGCCGTATAAATATTTTATTAAAGAGTTTACAATTGATTCTCATGAATACAAACTTTTAAACTTATGTTATGCAGGTGGTTTTACTCATTCAAATGCTTATAATACAGATGTTAAAATTAATGATGTTTCAAGTTATGACTTTACAAGCAGTTATCCCGCTGTCATGCTTACGGAAAAATATCCGATGTCAAAAGGTCAACTTGTTTCGATTAGAAGCAAAGAAATGTTAAACAACTTTCTTAAAAATTATTGCTGTCTATTTACTATACAATTAACAGGCGTAACGCCTAAAATCTGTAATGATAATATATTGAGTAAATCAAAATGTTTCAACGTAGAAAACGGTATTTTCAATAATGGTAGAATAGTTTCATGTGATTCACTTACTACAGTAGTAAACGAAATTGACTTTGCTAATATTAACGACTTCTATAATTATGAAAGTATCATAATAGGTGATTTTTATGTATATGAAAAAGATTATTTACCTAAGCCGATAATAGAAGCAATCCTAACTTTATATAATGACAAAACACTTTTAAAAGGTGTACCAGGAAAAGAAAAAGAATATTTAAATGCTAAAGGCATGCTTAATAGTATTTATGGAATGTGTGTAACTAATACCATGAAAGAGGATTGTATATTTGAAAATAATGAATGGTTAGACAATCCGAACTATAACTTGAATGATAAAATAGAAAGATATAATACTGACAGAAACAGATTTTTAAATTATCATTGGGGCGTGTGGGTTACTTCTTACGCTAGAAGAAATCTTTTTACTGGAATAAAAGAAACAAAAGCTGATTATATATACAGCGATACTGATTCAATCAAAATAACTAATAAAGACAAATATACTTCATATTTTAATCAATATAATGAAGAAATAAAAAATAAATTAAGGCTAATGTGTGAACATTATCAACTTGATTTTGAACTATGCAGACCGCATAATAAATTAATAGGTATTTGGGATTATGAGGGCACTTATAAAGCGTTTAAAACTTTAGGGGCTAAAAGATATATGATAGAGAAACAAGATGGAAGTCATGAAATCACTGTAGCAGGTCTGTCAAAAAAGGCTGTTTCTTATATAGAAGAAATTGCAGAAAATCAAGATATAGATGTTTTTGAAGTATTTCAAGATTTACTATATATTCCAAAAGAGCATACTTATAAAAACACTCATACCTATATTGATAGAGAATATCTTGTAACAATTATTGATTATCTCGGTAATGAAAAAGAAGTACTTTGTAAAAGCGGGGTACATTTAGAAGCTACAGATTTTAATCTGTCTATGACAAAAATGTACCTGGATTATCTAATAAATATGAAACGAATAATATAATAAAAGGGGTTTTAAATATGTGCAAAGAAAATAAAAAATGTGTCTCTTTCTGGATAGAAAAAGAATTAATTAATGCATTCGATGAAAAATATCATGCTAAGAGTTTCTTTATTAAAGAATGTATTAAACGTGCAGTAGAGGATTTAGATTTTTATATTGAGATAACTACAGGAAAAAAACAAGATGGCAAGAAAGAAATATTATAATTTAAAATCAATACTAAGTAAAAACGCCGACTATAATATTATAATCGGCGAACGTTCCAACGGTAAAACATACGCTTGTTTAAAATATTGTATTGAACAATATTTAAATAAAGGTCATAAGTTTGTTTATATAAGACGATGGAAAGAAGATATAATTGGCAAACGTGGTGAAATGGTATTTAATGCTATAGTCAATAATAATGAAATAAAGAAAATGACAGGCGGGGAATATACACACGCAATTTTAAAAGCGGGTAAATATTATCTCGCTTATTATGATATAGAATTAAATAAGTGGGTAACAGCAAACGATTATTTTTGCAATCTTATATCTTTAAGTGATACAGAGCATGATAAAAGTTTATCATTTGCAGAAACTAAAAATATTGTATTTGATGAGTTTTTGACACGTAGATTTTATTTAAAAGATGAGTTTATTCTATTTATGAATACACTATCTACTATTATTCGTGATAGAAACGATTTAAAAATATTTATGTTAGGTAATACAGTAAATAAATATAGCCCTTATTTTGCAGAGCTTGGAATAAACATTGATAAATTGAAGCAGGGAACTATTGATTTATATCAATATGGAACCAGCGAATTAAAACTTGCAATAGAATATTGTGATGAGGGTAACAAAGAAGCGAAAGAAAGTAACAAGTATTTTGCTTTTAATAATCCTAGATTACAAATGATAACCAACGGAGTTTGGGAGCTGGATATTTATCCACACTTACCAGCAGGCTATAAGATAAAAGAAAAGAATATCATGTTTATATTTTATATATTATTTGATGGTAAAACGATTCAAGGCAACGTAATACAGCAGGATAATAATATTTTTATTTTCTTTCATTACAAAACTACAGAAATAAAAAATCCTGATGAACATATTATTTATAGTTTAGAAAATAATGTTAAAATAAATTATAGAAGAAATCCTATAAATGGTAGTACCAGGATTGAAAGCAGAATAAACATTTTATTTAAAATGAACAAAGTATTTTATCAATCAAATGAAGTAGGCGAAATAGTAAGAAATTACTTAATACAGATGACAAACACAATTTAATATATTAGAATAGAATAAAAGGGGTAAAGCATGACATTTGAACAAGCAAAGAAAAATCTTTATGATAAAAATCTATATATAAATAATTACTTAAATTATATGTTCTCTAAAACAAATGAGTTATTTATTTATGAAAATCTACCTGATAACCTGGATGTAAGCAAATTAGAATACTTCTTGCAAAAGTTTGGATTTGTCTTTTTTACCCGAAATGAAAACAGCTATCATTTTTATAATGGTAGCTTGTTTGATTATGATATTTATGACGAACCTAGAAAGATAAACGCAAATATTGAAATAAATAATAATCCAACTACAAAAACATTTGACGTTTTGAATGATGGAGTTTTAATAAAAAATGACTTCTTAAAACTAGGATTAAAGCCGATTTTTGAAAAATACGGATGTATGTTAAATGAAGCAGAAATAACTTTGTATTTACATACTATTTTGAACCGTGTATCTTATGTTATATCTTGCACGGATGACAAGACAAAAAAAGAAGCTGATACTTTTTTAAAGAAAATATATGATGGTGACTTTTCTATTATCGGTAGTAGTGCATTTTTTGAAGGTGTAGAATTAAAAGGTGTACCCGGTAGCATGAACTACACAAAAGACGATATAGAATTAACTCAATATATTCGTGCAAGTGCTTTTCATGAAATCGGCTTAAACTCTAATTTTAACATGAAACGTCAATACTTAAACAGTGCAGAAACTTCTATGAATGAAAAATCTATTAAGCCGTTTGTAGAAAATATGTTATCATGTCGACTGGAAGCGATACAAAAAATAAATGAAAAATACGGCTTAAATATAAAAGTTAGTATGTCAAGTTTATGGGATTCATTCACGCCTTTTGAACAAGGCGGGGATAAGGGAGAGAAAGAAAATGAAAAAACTATAAATGAAAATGTCGATAATATAAAGGAAGAAACAGAGGATAAACAAGGGGTTAAAAATGACAAAGAAAGCTGACTTTTTAGTAATTGCTAGTAATAGCGGGGTAAATGATAGGCTAGATTTTGAATTAACGGATGATACAGAATTGACAGATATTTACAGACAAGAAAACAGATTCTGTTTTGCTGTTATCGGATTAAACGGAAATAAAGCAAGTGAATATTTAAAGAGGTAATTAATGACAAAAGACAGAAAAGACAAACTGGAAATGATAGGTTATCTTATGCAAAGTGAAGATATACCACTTGAATTGATTGATGATTTTATTAGAATATCTAATATATTTATTAATCAAAAAAGACGGTTAGAAGATAATAGACAATTCAATTTATATCCTATGGATGAATAACAATGAATAAAGATAGATTTGATTTATTAGAAAATGAATTAAAACTTGAAAAATTAAAAAATAAAAAGTTAAAAATGATTTTAAATCAGTATGAAGAAATACTTGATTATTATCATGTTGTTATTTACGGAGAAGAAAGAAAATGAAATTAAAAGAGTTTAATAATATTCTAACTACATATAAAGAACTCTATCCCGATGAATACCAGCAACTTTATAATAATATCGATTCTGAATATCTTGATGATTTATTTCTTTCACTTCATGGAAATAAAACAGTTATTGAACTAATTCAAGAAAAGAATGATATTAATTATATAGCAAAGATGATTCATTATCAGTTTGATAAATGTTTGAAAATCAAAAATGTATATGATACTGATTATGATTTTGCAGAAACAAAGACAGAAACTTTTGAAGAAACAATTAAAACAGACGGTAATATATCAAATGTTTCTACATTAGAAAACACTGAAAATACTTTTGGTTATAATTCAGAAACCGCAGTAAAAGACAATCAGACTGTTAATAATGATAATTCAGAGACTAAACAAGATACCACTGTAACAAAAAATTACAAGAAAGTGAATAATGAAGTATCTACTAATATATTAATAGATAAAGAATTAAACAGATTGAAGAAATTAGATGATTATTATATATTGACATTCACAATATATAGTAATATTCTAACATATAATATTTACGAATAATAAAGGGGTAAGAAATGAAAGTTAATCAATTAAATGAAATCGTTCTATCAGTATATAAACAAATTACTGGAAATCAAGAACTTACTGAAATTAATACAAGTAATGTAGTAGATACAGGTAAACAAATATTTGATAATACAGATATTGATAACTATGTAAAAGCTCTTACTGATAGAATAGGCAGAAGTATTTTTGTTAATAGAAAATATCAAGGTAACGGCTTAAATGTTTTAATGGATAAATGGGAGTTTGGAAGCGTACTTCAAAAAATCGATTGTTCTTTAACAGACGATATGATAACAACAAATGAAAGCTGGAACTTGAAACATAAACAGTCATATAGTCAAGATACATTCTACCAGCCGACTGTTTCAATGAAGTTATTCAATAAGAAAACAACTTTTGAAATTGATGTTTCTTTTACTGAAATGCAGGTAAAAAGCTCTTTCAATTCTATGGAAGAATTAAACGCATTTGTATCAATGATTTTCAATGCAGTAGAAAACAGTTTAACAGTTAAAATTGACGGCTTAATTATGAGTACTATCAATCATATGACAGCAACAACTTTGCAGACTTTAGGAGCAAAAGAAAATACTTCTATTAAATGTGTAAACTTATTGCATTTATATAATACTAAGTTTGCAGATAAAAAAGTAACATTAGATACAGCTCTTACTAATGCAGACTTTTTAAAGTTTGCTTCTATGATTATTAATACATATACTGATAGAATTAGCAAAATCAGTACATTGTTTAATATTGGTGCTAAAGAAAGATTCACTCCCAAAGAAGATTTAAATGTTATCATGCTATCAGATTTTAAATCCGCTTGTACTTCATATTTAGAAGCAGATACATATCATAAAGAATTAGTTTCTTTACCTAATAGTGATACAGTGCCTTATTGGCAAGGTACAGGAACTAACTATGATTTTAATTCTGTTTCTACTATTAATGTTAAAACTGAAAAAGCTAGTTTAAATAAAAGCGGTATTCTTGCTGTTATGTTTGATAAAAATGCTGTAGCCGTATGTAATGAAGATAGAAGAGTAACAACTCATTACAATGCAAAAGGTGAGTTTTTCACAAACTTCTATAAGTTTGAATGTAGCTATATCAATGATACAAACGAAAACTTTGTAGTATTTTTCCTTGCTGATGATGTAGCAGCATGAAATTAATTTTCTTTAAAAATCTGTCATTAAACAATGTAGTTAATAAAGAGCTAACAAGCCCTTTATTGACTACTACCTTTTTTCAAAAAGATGATTTTAGTATAAGCAATCCTATACTACTATTAACTAATATTGATAGTAGTTTGATTGCTAACTATTGTTATATAGAAGATTTAAACAGATACTATTTTATTAAAGATATAGAGATTCTAAAAAGTAACTTTATTAAACTGTCTTTAGAAACTGATTATTTAATGACTTTTAAAAACTTGATTCTTTCAAGTCATGGAGTAGTAAAAGAAAGTAAAACTTTAAACGACTATAACAGTGATTATGATGTAACAGACGAAATGCAAAGTAAAATTATAGCATTCCCAAATAAAGTATTTGCTGATTCTGATTCACTTTATTTAGTGATAGCAAATTAAAAGGCGTGATTTACTATAGCTAAAATAAACTTTAATTATGCAAGTGGTATAATTACTGTTAATATTGCAGAATTGAATAATGATATAAAGGTTTATTACAGTAGTCTAAATATAAATAGCAACTGGAAAAAACCTACTTTAATTGGTACATTATCAGAATTAACAACTACTAAAAATATTAGTATGTCTACTATTTCTACTGTACCAAATCATATAGCAATTTGTTTTAAGTATGTAGACGACACACTTAATACAGATGATTATAATAATATGATAGAATTAAGTTATACTATTTCTAACACGGAAAGAAAGTATAATTTTGTTCTATTAAATGATAGTAGTAACTTGACTGGATATTTTACCTCTTATTATAACAGTCAAGTTATACCGCTATCTTTTAATACTGAAAATGTTATAATACAAGAAATAAATACCGAGCCTGAACCAGAACCTGAACCAGAACCTGAACCAGAGCCAGAACCAGAGCCTGAACCAGAACCTGAACCAGAACCTGAACCAGAGCCAGAGCAGGAAAAAATGAAAATCTATTGGCATAACGTAAGAAGTAATATAGAGTTATTTTATTCAGAGGATTTAGAAACTATTATTTCAATCGGTAAAATAAATGAACTGGATTATACAAATATTGAAATCCCTTCAAATGTTTATATTCTATTTCGTTATAATATAGATGATTATACAAATCTAAACAGTAGCAAATGTAACGGCTATTTGAATAACTTCTTTTTCGGTACAAATATTAATTATTTCTTTTATGGTAATAGTAACGGTGTAGCAAGTAAAGTAACAAGTGATTTATATTTAACTGAAAAAACTTATGCATATGTTTATTTAAATGATTCTATGCTTACATTGAATAATTGTAGTATAGATACTAGACAATTAAATATCTTTAAAACTACTTCTATTCAAATAACTTGTAATAAAAATTATTACTTCACTGAAAAGCCTATATTTACATTATTCACTAATGGTACTAATACAAGAAAAGAGTTTGATTTAAATGATACAAATGATATTGCAACTATGTCTTATGATAGTACTTTATTTAATCTTAAACCTATTAGTATAACAGCAACTACAGAAAAGCAAACTGTAATAAGTGATAAATACGGCTTAATTACATTATATAAAGCAAATGGAGACCAGCTTAAACAATTAAGCAATTTAATGCTTTATCAATTTGTCACTAATACAAGTGTAGAAATAATAGACTTGTCAAAATATATATTATCGTTTATATCAATGCCGATAGCACTAGAAACGATTGGTAATAAAGCAGTTTCTTTTAATGGTGTTGTTTCTAATGTTTATCTTGATTATATAGACGATAATATTTTATTATTAGATTTTGGTAACATAGAAATAAAAGGTTTTTACTCTAATTCTATTGACTATAAAAATACTAATCTTGAATTATACTTACCATTCATAGGCATTCAAAAACTGGATGTAAACAAATACATGAATAAAACTATCAATCTATCATATAAAATTGACCTTTTCACAGGCGATTTTTTAGCAATGATAACTATTGATAGTATTATTTATGATACATTTTCGGGTAATTGTGCAGTAAAAATACCATTTATAAATAACGTTTCAAGAACTGACATTGCTATTAAAAACTATGATTCATCTCATAACAATCTATTAGAAGACAAACAAGCTAAACTAATTGTAAGCAGTAATATAATAAATGTTAATGCTAGAACTACCAGCAATAAATATATATTATTGTCAGAGTTACAAGGCTTTAATGTTATAGATGATTTTGAACCAGCTAATACAAATATAATTAAGTCAGACCTAGACGAATTAATAAGCATATTGAAAGAGGGC
>JAEIGA010017399.1_pt1 | contig 10952 bp, 7 predicted proteins | sample 9270691 | NCBI WGS metagenome assembly JAEIGA01 (sample SAMN17057246, study PRJNA624740) | gut metagenome | biome: biome; isolation source: fecal sample | host: Bos grunniens | place: China: Xizang | collected 2019 | reverse complement strand
TAAAAAAGAGTATGCCGACGGCGAACAGCTCCGCGACTTCCTCTATGTCAAAGATGCGGTCGCCATGGTCGAATTTCTTTTCAACTGCCCGCAAGCCGCCGGATTGTACAATATCGGCAGCGGCAAAGCTGAAAGCTGGAACAAACTGGTCAACGCCGCATTCGCAGCACTTGGCAAACCATGCAATATCAGATACATCGATATGCCGGAATCCCTGCGCGACCGCTACCAGTATTACACCTGCGCCGAAATCGGCAAACTCCGTGCCCTCGGCTATGACCGGGAGATCATGACTCTGGAAGATGCCGTAAAGGATTATCTGGTCAACTATCTGGAAAAGGGTTTATATCTGGGCGATGAATAAACCCCGCACCCAAGCTCACGGCATCGCCGGAAAAGTGCTGGAAAATGCGCTTCTGATCATCAACCGGTGTGACAAAGGCGAAATCACCCTCGACGATGCAGTTGACCATCTGCCGGAGGATTGCCGCCGGATCATTGAACATCTGCTCTTCACCTTTTACCGGCAGCGCAAAGCTGTCGGCAGATGCCTGAATAAATTCATCAAACGTCCGCCGTCAACAGAGATCATTAATCTGTTGACGCTGGCGGCGATCCAGTGCCGTTTCCAAAGCGGCATCGCCCCGGAATCAGCGGTAAATGTGGCGGTCGATTTTGCCAAAACACGTCATGCGGACAAGTTTGTCAACGCTGTACTGCGGAATTTTCTGCGCAGTGAATTTGTTCCGGCACAAAATGCCGCCGACATTCTCCCGGGGGCGATATTCCGCCGTTGGCAGAAACGTTTCAGCAGAGATGAATTAACAGAACTTGCCGGACTCTTTCAGCAGGAGGCAGATTTCACCTACCGCATCCTCCCCGGCGCAGAAGCAATTGAAAACAGCACCCCCATCGAAGCATGGGGAGATTTCCGTTTTGCATCAGCTCCGGCGGCAGCAGTCATCAACAGCGAAGTCTTGAAGTCAGGCGGATACTATATTCAGGATCCGGCAACCAGTTTTGCGGTTTCTCTTGCTGCCGAAGATGCAAAATCTGCCGCCAAAGTTCTTGATCTCTGCGCCGCCCCCGGAGGAAAAACGTTGATGCTCGGCGAATTGTGCCGCCCCGAGTGTGCCATCACCGCCGCCGATATCAGTTCCGGCCGTCAGGATCGTACCCGGGAAAATTTTGCTTTGCGTTCCCGTAACTATCAGGTCGTTGTCGCCGCTCCGGAAAATCTTTACGGTAAATATGATATCATTATGGCTGATATGCCCTGTTCCAATACCGGCGTTTTCCGCAAACGTCCCGATGCCCTCTGGCGCTTCGATGAAAAACATCTGCGCGAAATCGTCGAAATCCAACACAATATTCTGGAATCCGCCGTCAAACTGCTCGCCCCCAACGGCATTATTATTGTCAGTACCTGCAGTATTGAACCAGAAGAAAATGCGCAGCTTGTCGATTTTCTGCTTTCTGCAAATCCCGCTTTAAACTGCGAAATCCAACAAACCATCCTCCCCGCTCCCTCCCACGACGGCGCCTTTGCCGCCCGCCTCCGGCTGGTGATTTGATTTTTGGGGGAAGGGGAAAACTTTTTTCACGGGAAAAAAGTTTTCCCCTTCCCCCAAACCCCCAACCCCTTTTAAAAAAGCGGGGTGTCTGAATGGAGGGATTCGTCGTTTCCGGTGGTGCGGAGTATGATGGTATGCCGTGTGCCCGGCGCCGACAACAAAATAGAGTATCTTGCTAAAAAGATAGCACTGTTTGTGGTTTGGTATTTTGAGTGGGAGGTTGTGGGAGTGCGTGGGAAATTTTGAGAGGATTTGAGTGGGGCGTTGGTTGGTATGCAATGCGCTCATCGCCGACAACAAAACAGAGTGGATTTACTCTCAAAATCTCTCAATACCTCTCAAAAATTCCCAAAAACTCCCATGAGCAACACTTGCTCCACCAGTCTTCATCTCGGCAAATGCCGAGATTTCGCCTCGGTAAACCTTGGGCATTGCATTTGCGGCAGCACAACCGCCGTCAGGCGGAATCAGCAAATACCCCTCGCCGGTCGGGCGGTCAGCCCGACAGATCGGCGCCGCTCCAACCAACGTCATTTGCAAAATCGTCCGATCCAAACGGCGGGATGATCGTGGGATGATGGCGCCGGAATGTGCGGGGCGAGGTGAACTTATGTTCCCGAGCTTCCCCGCATATTGCAAGCCAGCGCCCATGAGCGCCCGCCGCCCGTTATTGCAAAACAACGGTTGCCACAACCGGGAAGTGGTCGCTGGATGACAACCCGTTTTTGAAGTCATCTATGACCTGGAACGTTTTGACTTTTACCGCATCGCGGTTGACAAAAATATAGTCGATCGGAGCTCTGCCCGGCTGATAGGACCAATCAGGTTTATATCCGTTAAATGTGCCATTCGGGCCGGGCTGGACTTTTTCAGCGATGCTGCGGGCATCGGTCAAAAAAGAGCTGACAGTTTTGATCGGTTCTGCAGTCGGCCGGGAGTTGAAATCCCCGGTGAGAATGAGCGGCATATCTTTGGGAAACTGGGATAACTCTTTGATGATGAGCTTTGCTCCGTTGAGTTTTGCATCTGCGCTGCGATGATCGAGATGAGTATTGGCGAACAGAAAGATTTTTCCGGTTGCTTTATGCTTGAAAATTCCGTAAGTGCAAATCCGGGGGCAGGCAGTGTTCCAGCTTCTGGATGCGGGAACATTGGGGGTTTCGGAAAGCCAGAACGTACGGGTGTTGAGCAATTCGAGCGATTCCGGATTGTAAAAAATGGCGGAAAATTCTGCCCGGTGAGTATATTCTCTGGCTTCACCGGTGACTTTGTAACCGAGGGCAGTCAAATTTTTGATATGCCATCTCTGTACTTCCTGAGTGCCGAATATGTCCAGCTTTTCCTGCTGGATGACAGTGGCGGCACGGGGAGCACGGCTTGGCCAGTCATTAGGGGCTTTGTCGGCATTGGTCCGCAGATTGTAGGAAGCAATTTTGAGTTGCAGCGGTGCGGCAGTAAGGTGAAATAACGGCAGAAATGCCAAGACGAATTTTATCAATTTCATAATGTTTTTTCTTTCTTGAAAGTTTTATCGGTAACGACCTGGACATTGCCTTTACCGCTGAGTTCTTCGGTGCGGAGATTGCCTTCGATGATGTCGCTGTACTGGATCCTGCCGTCCCGCTTCAAGTAGGGTCGGTTGGGCGCGTTGGCGGTGATGGTTATCTCGCCGGTTTTGACGGTATAAACGGCGCTGTCGCCGCCGGCGCAGGAGAGCATACCTTTTTTATCTTTATTGGTCAACAGAACATCATTTTTGCAGATGATGCGTTCGAGGTCAACGCCGTCGGAGAGGGCGATTCGGGAAGGTGCGGTATTTTCGGTCGGCTCCAATGCGAAGGGGTCGGCATCGGGATCATCTTCCGGTTTGACCGGAGCAGCTGCGGCCGCCGGCTGAACTTGTGCGGGTGCGGTTCCGGTGTAGACATACATATCCCGGCAGGCGAGGGTATTGTTTTCCTCCTCGATGCTGACATTTTTATGAAATTCGGACCGGTTTTTCAGCAGGTCGCTCAAGGCGTGTTCGGCCTGGAGCAGCCGTTTGCGGTTTTTATCTTTCTTTCCGGCGCCGGGGAAACTGGAAGCGACAACTTTTCCGTCGCAGGTGATGCTGGTCAATTGGACATTGTTGGCGGCGAACATTCCCGGGGTGACGGCGGTGTTGGGGGGCAGTTCACGGAAGTTGAGTGTTAGCAGATCGGTAGACAGATCGCTCTGCTGATCTTTCATTATCACATTGCCGGAAGCGATGACCTTATTCAAAGTTTTTTCTCCGGCGGAACGGCCGCCCAGCGCCACGCCTCCGGATGCAGCGGGTTTTCCGGATTTTTGAGCGTATGCGGAGTCGGCAAGGAAGAGGTCGAGCCGTTTGCATTCCAATGTATCGCCTTTGTGAAGCAATCTGACTTTATCGTAAAAGACCAGTTTGTTGGCGGTGTAATCCAGTTCCGCCCGCTGTGCATTCAGGGTACTCGGTTTTTCGGCGGCGGATTTTTTTGGTTTACTGACGATATAAACTTTTCCGTCGCAGAATATCCGGTCGAGTTCCTGAGTTCCGCTTACCGGAGAAAACTCTTTGTTTTTGCTGTTTTTCTTTGCGGTGGTGGAATTTTTGAGGAACACCCGCATCCGGTCGCACTTCAAAACGGCATCATTGTCGGTGACGGTGACCTTGCCGCTGAAAGTATTCAGATTGGCATTGCCGTCAAAGTCTGCCCGGTCGGAATCAATGGTGCGGGCGGAGACTTGATTGCCGTTGATGGTGGCGAATTCGGTGATCCGGCAGTTGCCTTTGACAAAAGCCATGCGGGAGAAACGCAGCAATTCGATGGTTTTGCCGGTGATGGTGTAGTTTTCCTGCGTGAGCTGCGGCAGTTCGTCTTCGCCGGAAAGGATGATCCGTCCGCTGTCAAACTCATATTCCAGATGTTCGCAATGGGCGTATTGGCGGACCTGCTTTTCGGCAGGGCTGTCCGGGCGCCGTTCGAGATGGACGTCGCCGTTGGCGAGGATCCGGGAGATCCCTTTGAGCATGGAGCTGCTGTCGGTGGCATCTTTTGCGACATTGCGTTTCGCCGCCGGATTGATCGTATTGTTTCCGGATTTGAGAAAGATCGTGAGGCGGTCGCAGGTCAGGACGGTGGTGCCGTCGACGACCTTGACATTACCGATAAGCATGATTTCGTTGTGGAGCATATCCAGACGGAGCGAGTCTCCGCTGGCGGAAACGGTCTGATATTGTTTGGGCAGCGGGAGTTTGCCGGAGAGGATCTCCCGCGGATCGCTGTCATCCCGGCGGGCGACGATCTGGACATCGGAGCGGATCTCGATCTCTTTTTTGTTCAGATCGGAACGGAATCCGATACCGTCGAGGTCAAATGCCGGAGTCCGCATCATGACTTCGCTGCTGCCCTGCACCACATTGTTTTTGCGGTCAAAGGAGCACTCTTCGGTAAAGAGTACCGCTTCGCTGCTGCTGTGCCGTTTTTTCCAGAAAGACAAAACTTTGTTCAGCGGCGAATTCAGCTGATAGATGTTGACCTGCCAGCCGTCGGGGATATTGTCGACATTGGCATTTTTGAGCAGGCGGTCGATCAGGGTGTTTTTGCCGGTTATCACATCTCCGTTGCGTTTGCCCCGGTCGGCAAAGACGACAAAGTCCAGCGCGCCTTTCTGATAAACGGGGATCTTTACATGCCCCAGTTCAAAATTGCGGATGGTTTCTGTAGCGGCCACCGTGGTGACCGTCAGCAACGAAACTGTAACGGCGAGATGTGATAAAAACTTTTTCATTGACGGTAACGCTCCATTACCTGATCGAGCAGACCTTGTTCCTGAAATACTTTGAAAATGACTTCCTGTGCAACTCCTCTGCCGCCTTTGGCATGAGTGCGCCACGGAGAAACTTCATCCAGTATCGAAACCGCATCGGCGGGGACGACGGCGATACCGGCACGGCGCAGCACCGGCATATCGATAACATCATCTCCGGCATAGAGGGTCTCCTCCGGAGAGAGGTTGTATTTTGCCAGCAGCTCTTCGTAGGATTCTACCTTGCTTTTGCTGAAAACGACGTCGGAAATCATCACTTCATCCGCAAATTTCTTATTGTTGGGATCATTGCGTCCGGTGAGCAAGGCGGTTTTCAGTCCGGCTCTGGCGGCGAGTTTCAGCCAATGGTGATCCCGGATGTTGAAAAATTTCCCGGTGGTGCCGTCGGCGTTGTAGCTGTATGAACCGTCGGTCAGGGTGCCGTCAACATCAAAGATCAGCAGTTTGATCTTCCGGAAGTCACTTGTTGAGATCATGGATCGCTTTCACCTGAATCAGGGTTTCACGCACCTGGGCAAAGTCCAGAGAATTAGGGCCGTCCGACCATGCTTCGGCGGGGCGGGGGTGGACTTCGGTGAAGAGGGCGTCGATACCGACGGCGGCAGCGGCTCTTGCCAGCGGCAGAACGAATTCTTTGCGGCCGCCGGAAGCGTTTCCGAGACCGCCGGGAAGCTGCACGGAGTGGGTCGCATCAAAGACCACCGGCACACCGAAACTGCGCATGGTGACCAATCCCCGCATATCCACGACCAGATTGTGATAACCGAAACTGGAACCGCGTTCGCAGAGCATGATTTTATCATTGCCGGTGGAACGGACCTTGTCAACGACGCCGGCCATATCTTCCGGAGCCATGAACTGTCCTTTTTTGATATTCACCGGCAGACCGGTTTTTCCGCAGGCGACCAGCAGGTCGGTCTGGCGGCAGAGGAATGCCGGGATCTGAAGCAGATCGACCACTTCGGCGGCGCGGGCGACTTCGGCACTTTCGTGGACATCGGTCACCACGGGGACGTTGAAGTGTTCTTTGACCGATTTGAGAATGGCCAGACCTTTGTCGATGCCGAGACCGCGTTTGGAAGAGATGCTGGAGCGGTTCGCTTTGTCATAGGAGGCTTTGAAAACGTACTGAATATCCAATTCGGCGCAGAGTCCGATGAGATATTCGGCGATCTCCAGACAGAGTTTCTCCGATTCTGCGACGCAGGGGCCGCCGAGAAGTACCAGTTTGCCATTTCCGGCAACGACAGATTTTCCGATTTTGATTTCCATGATCGATTGCTCTTAAGATATGTGTTATTATATTTATTGGTATATATGCGATATGAGTACGGAATTATTTGGTTCCGTTGGTTTGTTTCAGCAGATCGTTGACGTATTTTGCCGTATCCAGACGGTTTTCTTTGGAGAAACTTTCGCCGTTGGCGAGGCGGTCAGCCGCTTTGAAAAGGGTGGTGACGGCGCGATTGATCTGTTTGACCTCTTCGGGAGTGAGTTTGTCGCCTTCATTTTTCATGTAGCGGGCAAAACGGTTGAGAGCGTTGGAAATAAGCCGCTTTTCCAGCAGGATGATCTCATCTTCCTGTTTGGCGGCGTTGAGTCCGGTGATGGAATCGCAGCGTTTCCGTGCCTGGTCAAAGGTGACGAGCAATTCGTTGCGGGCGGCCTCTTCGCTCATGAGATTTTCGTTGCGCATCAAAAGCGGGATGCTGGTCGCAAGGACGATCTCCCCGGCGATGATGAAAAAGAACAGGGCAACTGCCATGAATGCCACATAATTGCGGCGGTAGTTGGCGGTAAACTGGAGTTTTCGGTCAGACACTCTTTTTCTCTCCCGGGATCAAATTTTTCCAGACATTTTCCTATACATATATGAAATATAGCACCAATACCGTAAAAATACCAGTTTTTTCTATATCTTCGGTTGAAAAATTGTGATTTTGGAGGTCTATTATAATGTTACAATAGTTTATCGATGCCGAAAAACAAAATATAAGGAACAAATGTTATGGCTGAAATTACCTGGAGTTTGATGCACCCGACCCCGCTTAATGTCGATTACATGAAGCTGGTAGTGAAAAACGCTCCCAAGTACCGGGTCGACAGTTTCGAAATCTGTGCCGACTGCCACACCAACCTCGGTGGTATGGACGGATTGACCGATTATGCCGATTTTCCGGTCACCCACAAGTCGATCGACCTCGCCGGAATCGAGGCCAACCGCAAGAAACTTAAAGAGGTTCTCGCAGTTGCCCACTCCATCGGCAAGCCGGTCTACTACTGGCACCGTGAAGCGATGGTTCCTGCCGGTCTGCTGACCGACCGTCCGGATCTGCTGGATTCCAATGGCGAATTCGACCTGCTGGGCAAGGCTTACGAAGATCTGCTGCGTTACAAGATCGACAGCAGCTTCAAGAGCGTTCCCGAACTGGACGGTCTGGTGCTGACCCTGACCGAAGCGACCTACTCGGTCATCCATAACTCCAATAAAGAAAAATATCCGCCGAAAAAAGTGGTCGAACACATGGTCCGGATCTTCGCTTCTGAACTGGCGGCCCGCGGCAAACGTTTTATCCTCCGCTCTTTCGGTTCCATCGCCCAGGATTATGAAGACATCATCGGCGGTGCCCGCGGCGCGGCTCTGGAATACGGTTTTGAAATCGAAACCAAGATCACTCCTTACGACTTCGACCCCTTCCTGCCGGTCAACCCCTTCCTGCACAGCGTCCCCGGTGCCACGCTCGGCGCTGAATGCGACTGCCTGGGTGAATTCCTCGGTGCCGGTAAACTTCCGGCTGAAAACGTTGAAAACATCGTCAAGTATGTCCGTTCCGGACAGGCCGCCGGTGTGAACCGTTACGCCATCCGTCTGGATCGCGTCGGCAACAACATCTTTGAAAACTACGAGATCAACCTCTACGCTTATGCCCGGGCGATCGACGATCCGGATGTGACCGCCGAAACCATCCGCAAAGAGTGGCTGGCTGAACACGCTCCGGAATCTGCCCGCGAAGCCTTCCTGAAACTCGGTCTGGACGGCTTCAAAATGGTCGAAAAGAACAACTTTATCGACGGCCACGTCATCTTCCATACCTTCCCGCTGCAGAAGAGCCTGAAATATTTCAAGGCGGCCTTTGTTCCCGCCTTCTTCAAGAACGGCGTCAATCTGAAAAACGGCGAAGGTGTCTGGTCGGTCCTTTATCAGAAGGATACTCCGGGACGCGAAGCGATCATCCGGGAAAAAGAAGAAGCGGTCGCTATCGCCGATCAGGGCCTGGCTCTGCTGATGTCCCTGCCGCGCGAAGCCGGTTGGGAAGCTGAATACGAGTGGCGCGAACGTCTGTGGAAAAATGCGGTTCGCATCACCCGTGCTTTCCGTGAATATATGCGCTGTGTTGCGGCGTACTTTGATTCCATGGAGCAGGATGATGCCGAGGGCAAACTGCTTCACGAGGTCGCCGAAAGCGTGAGAAAGAATCTTCAGGAGATTGCCGATTATCCGCTCGAACAGGAGATCGTCAACAAGCCGGTCTTTGTCAACGGTCTTGAGCAGACCCTCTTCCGCGGTAAAAAGACGGTCGATGAAGTCTATCTCCAGCCGACATACGTTATCAGCCAGATCCTCGAAGAGGAATACAAAGCTGAATACGCCGCCCGCAAAGAATTCGGCAAAGATGCCTGCGACTGCATCCTCTGCGGCGGTATGATCGACGAATGGCGCGTCGCCCGCTATATGCACTCCGCTCATGCGTCTGTTGAAAACGGTTATCCCTTCCGCTGGTCCGGCAATACTGTATTCCCCAACGGCTTCCTCGATATGGAACTGTCCCGTCCGGCCGGTGCCTGCGAGTTGTTGATCTGGGGCGACACCGTCGAAACCTCCGACTTCATCTGCACCGTTGACGGTCAGAATCGTCAGCAGTACAGCTTTGATGAAAAAGGCTGCTGCCGCATCCAGCTTCCTGCCGGCGGTGAAACTGTCAAGGTTCGGGTCGAAAAGGCTCCGGGCGCATTTTATCCCCGCTTCCGCGCAGTCGCGGTCAAGGGATGAGATCATGATTTCGGGTGGTTCCGGAGGTGAAAAATCCCGGAATCACCCGCTTTTTCTTCGGTAAAATAAGAAATATTGAAGAAATTTTGAAAAAAAATGCCAATTCCATTTGCAAAATCACAAACTGACGTGTATATTAGGTGATGTTCCACGTGCGATATGTGAAACACACGGCATCGTGAGTGGATTTAAAAAATTGCCCGGGTGGCGGAATTGGCAGACGCGTATGGTTGAGGTCCATATGGAGCGATCCTTGGGGGTTCAAGTCCCCCCTCGGGTACCACTTTTGTGATATGCCTGCATAGCTCAGTCGGTAGAGCACATCCTTGGTAAGGATGAGGTCTCCGGTTCAAGTCCGGATGCAGGCTCCATTATTTATATGTGAGTATCTGGTAAGGTAACCAAAGAAAACTTGTCAGGAGGACAAAATGGCTAAAGAAAAATTCGAAAGAACAAAGCCGCACTGCAACATCGGTACCATCGGTCACGTTGACCATGGTAAAACCACTTTGACCGCTGCTATCACCATGTGCATGGGAAAGAAATTCGGCGGCGAAGTTCGTAACTACGACGAAATCGACAACGCTCCGGAAGAAAAGGCTCGTGGAATCACCATCAACACCTCTCACGTTGAATACGAATCCGCTGCCCGTCACTATGCTCACGTTGACTGCCCGGGACACGCTGACTATGTTAAGAACATGATCACCGGTGCTGCTCAGATGGACGGTGCGATCCTCGTTATCGCCGCCACCGACGGTCCGATGGCTCAGACCTACGAACACGTGCTGCTCGCCCGTCAGGTCGGCGTGCCCGCCATCGTGGTCTTCATGAACAAAGTCGACCAGCTCGATGACCCCGAACTGCTCGAACTCGTCGAAATGGAAATCCGCGACCTGCTCAACAAGTATGATTTCCCCGGCGATGACACCCCGATCGTTCCCGGTTCCGCTCTCAAAGCTGTCGAAGCTGAAGGTAACCCCGACAACCCCGACACCAAGCCGATCTTCGACCTGATGGACGCTGTCGACAGCTTCATCCCGCAGCCCGCCCGCGCCACCGACAAACCCTTTATCATGCCGATCGAAGACGTGTTCAGCATTGAAGGTCGTGGTACCGTGGTCACCGGTCGTGTTGAAGCCGGTATCATCAAAGTTGGTGACGAAGTCGAAATCGTCGGTATCAAAGATACCACCAAGACCACCGTTACCGGCGTTGAAATGTTCCGTAAGCTGCTCGATCAGGGTGAAGCCGGTGACAACATCGGTTGCTTGCTCCGCGGCACCAAGAAAGAAGATGTCTCCCGTGGTCAGGTTCTTGCCAAACCCGGCAGCATCACTCCGCACACCAAGTTCAAAGGCGAAATCTACGTCTTGAGCAAAGAAGAAGGCGGACGTCATACTCCGTTCTTCAACAACTATCGTCCCCAGTTCTACTTCCGTCCCACCGACGTCACCGGTACCATTACCCTGGCTGACGGCGTTGAAATGGTGATG
>JAEIGA010017398.1_pt1 | contig 10953 bp, 12 predicted proteins | sample 9270691 | NCBI WGS metagenome assembly JAEIGA01 (sample SAMN17057246, study PRJNA624740) | gut metagenome | biome: biome; isolation source: fecal sample | host: Bos grunniens | place: China: Xizang | collected 2019 | reverse complement strand
TATTTGGCTATGTGTAAAATGGACGGCTTAACCTGTACTCTACACTATGTAGATGGCAAGCTAGTATCGGCAGAAACTCGCGGTAATGGAGAAGAAGGAGAAGATGTGCTACATAACGCCCAGGTAATTAAATCTATTCCAAAAGTAATAAACTATAAAGAAGATTTAATTATTGACGGTGAAATTATTTGTGATTATCACAATTTTAAACATTTTGAAAATGATTACAAAAATCCTCGTAATTTCGCCGCAGGAAGTATTCGTCTACTGGATAACAAAGAATGTTCCCAACGTCGCTTAACCTTTGTGGCTTGGGAGGTAATTGAAGGATTAAATGAATTTGATTTATTGAGTGAAAAATTAAATGTAATTGAAAAATATGGTTTTACTATTGTTCCTTTTATGAATAGTAAAAGACTCTTTCCTGAGATTAACGAAGAACTTGTTGAATGGCTCAAAACAGCGGCTAAGCTTAGAGACTTCCCAATAGATGGTATGGTGTTTAAATTTGACAATGTAGCATATGGCAAATCACTCGGACAAACTGCTCATCATTTCAAAAATGCTATGGCTTATAAGTTTTATGATGAAACTTATGAAACTAACTTGATTGATATCGAATGGACTATGGGTAGAACTGGTGTTTTAACACCTGTCGCTATTTTTAATCCAATAGACATCGATGGCTCAGAAGTAAGCCGAGCAAGTTTACATAATATTAGTATTATGATAGAATTGCTTGGTATTCCTTATAAAAACCAAAAGTTAGAAATTTTTAAAGCCAATATGATTATTCCTCAGGTTTACAGTGCGGAAAAGGCACACGATGCTTATGAATATGAATATGAATATTTTGATATTCCGATGAAATGTCCGATTTGCGGTGAGCTCACTCATAGAGAGTGTGAGCTGGATACATGGACTCTTAAATGTATCAACGCCGCCTGCGAAGGTAAGCTTGTAAATCAATTAGACCACTTTTGCGGTAAAAAAGGCCTAGACATTAAGGGCCTTTCTATTGCGACACTTGAAAAACTTATTGACTGGGGTTGGATATCCGAACCAGCTGACTTGTTTGAACTTCACACTCACGCAAAAGATTGGGCTAATAAATCTGGATTTGGAGAACGTTCAGTTCAAAAAATCTTGACCGCAATCGAAGAAAGCAAATCCGCAACATTAGACTCTTTTATTTCCGCTATTGGAATTCCTCTCATTGGTCAAAATGTAGCGAAAGATTTAGTTTCACATATTAAATCTTATGAAGATTTGCGAGATAAAGCAAAATCTCGTTTCGATTTTTCTACTATTCCCGGCTTTGCGGGTAGTAAGTGTGCGGCCTTGTGGAACTTTGACTTCACCAAAGCCGACAAAGCATATGCTTATCTTAAATGTGAAAAGCCGCAAGAAGAAGAAAAGTTAGATAATAATTTAGCTAATAAAGTTATTGTTATTACAGGTAAATTATCATTATTTAAAAATCGTGAAGAACTAACTCAACAAATTAGAGCTCACGGAGGTAAAGTTTCAAGTTCAGTTTCTAAGGCTACCTCATATTTGATAAACAACGATAACAATTCTCAAACAGCTAAAAACCTAACCGCTATTAAGTTAGGCGTTCCGATTCTTACAGAGGAGACTTTTGTCAGACAGTTCTTGACAAATTAAAAAAATTTTGTTAAAATATAATTGTAAAGATTAAGGATGAAAATTTTATTATGAAACAGAAAGAGTTAAAAACACTCGCAAAGAAAATCGCAAAGTTAGAAATTGAGATGTAGAATTGTACCGACCCCGATAAATAGTCTTAGCTCGAAAACGAGATAATGGTTTTATCTGGTAAGGTTAAAAACATCGGTGATATGATAGCTATTGACGATTTGGTTCAAGAATATTTAGCGAAAAATTTGACTTTTTAAAAATTTTTTGATATAATATTTACATAAGCTAAACGCTTATAAAAAATCTAAAAAAAATAATTTATTAAAAGGAGACAAAAAATCATGGCAATGAAAGAAAATTCAAAGAAAGTACTCAATTATCTTAAAGAAATCAACGGAGCTAATGTAACATCTGCTGACGTAGCAGCTGAGCTTGGTCTTGAAAAGAGACAGGTAGATGGTATCTTCACATCAGCTATCCAGAGAAAAGGTCTTGGCCTTCGTACACCAGCAGAAATCGAACTTGAAGACGGTTCACACAAAGCTGTTAAGTTCCTTTCTCTTACAGACGCAGGTATGGCTTTCGATCCTGACGCAGACGAAGACGCAGAATAATTAATAGCGTAATGTAATAGAGGGTAGGAAACTACCCTCTTTTTTACTACTATGATAGAAATAATTATTGGTTTATTAATTGGTTTAATAGTGGGTGGTATATGTATTTATTTCTGTCTGCGTAGCAAATTAAAAACCACCCAATAGTTAGATCAAGAAATTATTCAACAAAATAATGAGCTTGAAGAAAAGTAGAAGAATTTAAATTCTTTACTTGGTAATTTGGGCGTTCAATATGCGGAAAAGAAAAGTGAAGTTAGCTCACTTAATTTTCAAATCGACGCATTAGATAAATAGCTAACAGATAAAAAAGAAATGTATAGAGAACTTGAAGGTTCTCAAATTGAATTGCTTCAAGAGCGTTTGAGCTCGGCTGCTGATAAGTTGAGCCAAGAAATGGAACAAAATCGTGAAGACTATAAACAAGAATATTTACAAGCACAAAAAGAATGTGTTGAATCATTTGAAGAGCAAATTAGTTTTTGGGCGAGTAAATTAAATTTAGTTAAAAGTGAGTATGATAAATTCCAAAAGATAGTAGAAGCTGCTACGGCAGAATATATCCGCTCTTACGAAGAAAAAGAAAAAGAAAAATTCTATCAACTAAATATTCCAGAAGAAGATTTAGAGGAGATAAAGAAATTGCGCGAAGTGGCTAAACACCTGCGCGATAGCGAACCTTTAAACAAAGTAATTTGGAAAGTTTATTATGAAAATTCTTATACTGATTTAATCGGTAGGGTATTGGGTAAACAACCCCATACCGGCATATATAAAATTACTAACTTAACAAATGGTATGTGTTATGTAGGTCAAGCTGCTAATGTGGCAGACCGTTGGAAACAACATATCAAACGCGGTATCGGTGCTGATCCACCAACCCGCAACAAACTCTATCCAGCTATGTTAGCTATTGGAGTAGAAAATTTTTCTTTTGAATTAATTGAAGAATGTTCGAGAGAAGAATTAAATGAAAAAGAACAGTTTTGGCAAGAATATTTTAAAGCCAAAGAGTTCGGATACAGCATAAAATAAAGGAGTAAACTTATGTATAGAATAATTGACGGACGCGGAACAGGTAAAACAAGTAGATTACTACTTTTGGCAAAAGAAAATAATAGTGTTGTTGTTTGCGACAACCCAGATCAAATGAGAAATCACGCTTATAGGTATGGTTTGACAGGTATAGATTATATCTCATATGCCGACTATATTAGCTACTTAGGAGGTTATCGTCCAGAGAACTTAATGGACAGAACTTTCCTTATCGATGAAATGGAGTTATTTTTAAAAGCGATGTGCCAAAAAGTCATTGGCTATACAATGAGTTTGGAATAATAATATGAAAGTAAAATTAACAAGAGTGACCGAAAATCCAGTAGATGCTATTGAAGAAGCAGCGAGCAACTGCTATGATAGTGAGACTACTGGCGGAAAAATTATGAAGGCGTGCTACAAGTCAGGCCACCACTCAGTATTAGAGTTTGCGGATTTTACCTTCCATATTGAAGGAGTTAGTCGTGCTCTATTGGCACAGCTAACCCGCCATAGACATTGTAGCTTCGCAGTTCGCAGTCAAAGATACTGCGACGAAGATGGATTCGGATATGTAATTCCGCATTCTATTAAAAATAAAGGCAATGTAGTTTTAACCAACTATATGAATATGATGGACCAAATTCAAGAATGGTATCACTATTTACAAGAAGCTGGTATTCCAAACGAGGATGCTCGTTATGTTCTTCCTAATTCTTGTGCTACTATACTTGAAGTAAAAATGAATGGTCGCGAGTTAATTCATTTTTTTAATGAACGAGCATGTACTCGTGCCCAATGGGAAATTAGAGAAATGTGTGGTTTAATGAAAAAAGAAATTAAAGAATATAATGAACAATGCGAAATGTTCTCCAATTTCCTTGTCCCTAAATGTGAAAAATATGGCAAAGAGTTCGCTTTTTGTCCTGAACATAAATCTTGTGGACGCTACCAAACCCTAAAAAACTTGATAGAAAACCAATAAGTTGCCACGGGTTGACAAATTTAAATAAATATGTTATAATATAAGTATAAAATAAAGAAAGTGAGATTTTTACAATGAAAGAAGATTTTATTAAGTTTTTAGAAGAATTAATGGCGAAAGCAAACATCACCGAGGATGATATTCCCGAAAACGTTATGGCTTATATTAACGCAATTAAGGACGGCTCCAAAGGTGAAAAACCTATTTTAACTGATAATGGTAAGCTTGTTCTCGATTATCTTCAAAAGAATCCTGACCCTCAGAAGGCGAGAGATATCGCAGACGGTATGTGTATTTCTTCACGCACCGTATCTGGTACACTTCGCAAGCTTGTGAACGATGGTTTCTGCGAAAAGATCGGACAAGACCCAGTAATTTATGCTATTACAGAAAAAGGCAAAGATTTTATTATTGATTAAGAAAAGGAGAAAGAAAAATGAAAAAGAATTTTATTAACAGAACACACGTAGAAGGATACCTTTATCAGCATACTTTGGAAGAAAAGGTGACCGGTCCTAATTCAAAGAACCCCGGCACAAAATATATTTCAGGTAATATTGATATTGCTACTGATGACGAAATGCTTAACATTGTTTCAGTTCATTATAGCTATTCTACACCAACAACTTCAACAGGTAAAGCAAATACAAGTTACGCTATTCTCGCAGACATTATTAGCGGCAAATATGGCACAGTAATGGCTAATGGTGCCGACCAGGCAGTTAAGCTTCGTATTGACTCAGCTTTTGATCTTAACGAGTTCTATTCAGACAAGAATGGTACAGAGGAGCTTGTTTCAGTTAAGCGTAATGAGGGCGGTTTCATCCACCTTACAAACGAACTTAACGCAGATGTAAATGCTCGTAATACATTCGATTGTGATATGATTATTACAGGTGTTAAAGAAGTAGAAGCAGATGAAGAAAAGAACCTTCCTGCTAAGGCAGTGATTAAAGGTTGTATCTTCTCATTTAGAAACGCTATGCTTCCAGTTGAATTCTCAGCAACAGCACCTGGTGCTATCAACTACTTCCTTGGCCTTGAAGCTTCTTCAAGTAATCCTGTATTTACAAGAATCAAGGGTAACCAGATTTCTAATACAATTACAAGAACTATCGAAGAAGAGTCAGCATTCGGCGAAGCATCAGTTCGTACAGTTTCTACAACTCGTAAAGATAGTGTAGTAAACTGGGCAGCTAAGGATACTTATGTATGGGATGATGAAAGTACTATCACAGTAGCTGAATTCAAAAAGATTATCAGCGAACGTGAAGTATATCTTGCTACTCTTAAACAGAATAGTGATGAATACAAAGCTAAAAAAGCTCAGGCGGGTAACGCACTTGCTCCTGCGGCGGCAGCAGCACCTTCAAGTACAGAATTTAATTTCTAATTAAATTATCGGAGATAAAGGAGATAAATAAAAATGGCTATTAACTTACTTAACGTTCAACCCCATAAGGTAAGTAGAGACCTTTCAGGTTATATTACCTATATTTATGGAGCTCCTAAAACCGGTAAAACAACATTAGCTACCCAAATGGAGGGTAGCTTGTTGTTAGCGTTTGAGCCCGGCTATCATGCCTTACCCGGCGTAATGGCTCAGGACGTTACTACTTGGGGCGAAATGAAACAGGTATATCGTGAACTTAAAAGACCAGAAGTTCAAGCGGTATATAAAGCAGTTATTGTAGATACTATTGATATTGCCGCAGATAAATGTAAGAAATACATTTGTCAGCAAAATGATATTGAAGACCTTGGCGACCTTGGTTATGGTAAAGGTTGGACCAAGTTTAAAGACGAATTTAATGAAGTATTCAGAGGACTTACTCAATTAGGTTATGCCGTATTTTTCATCGGCCACCACAAAGAAGCAACAGTTACTGATCCAGCTACCGGTGCGGAAAAGATGATTATTCGTCCCGCCCTTTCAAACGCAACTCGCGAGGTTATTGCTGGTATGTCAGATATTTATGGCTACGCACATCAAGTTAGAAAAGATGAAATGTCTATTCTTACTTTGAGAGATAGTTCTGGTATTGTTGAATGTGGTTGTAGATTTAAATACATTCCTAATGAAATTACATTGAGTTATAACAACCTTGTTGATGCTATTCAAAATGCTATCGACAAAGAAGCAGCAGAACTTGAAGGAAAGTTTATTACTAATGAGAGAACAGTTGCTCCAACAGAAACTAACTATGATTTCAGCGCTCTTATGAGTGAATTCCAGGAAATTGTAGGTAAGCTTATGGAACGCGACTCAGCAGTAAATGGTCCAAAGATTACAGCTATCATTGATAAATATTTAGGTAAAGGTAAAAAGATTGCGGAAGCTAAACCAGAACAAGCAGAATTCATTTACCTAATCGTTACAGAAATTAAAGATACTCTTATGTAATTCACAGGCCCAGGGATCATGTCTCTGGGCTTGACTTTTATAAAAAATTATGTTATAATATATATGTAAGAAAATTATGAAGAAGGTGTTCGTAAATGGCTCATAAGGTAAAATGTTTATATTGTGGTCTTACCTTTGATAGAGATAAGACTCCCTGCGAGCAAGTGGGTGCGAAACGATACGCACATATAGAATGCTTTAAACAAGTAAAAGAAAAATCTGAAAAAGAAAAACGAGACAAAGACGCATTAGAAAATTATATTAAACAGTTATTTGGTATTGAGAGTATAAGTGTTAGAATACAAAAGCAGATTAATTCTTACATAAAAGATTATGGATATAGTTATTCGGGCATTTTAAAAGCACTTATTTACTTCTTTGATATTAAACAAAATTCGTTAGATAAGGCTAATGGCGGAATAGGTATTGTACCTTATGTTTATCAAGATGCCTATAATCATTATTATAATCTTTGGTTAACTAATCAAAAAAATCAACAAAAGTTAATAACTAATGATTATATTCCAACGGTAAAAGTAATTAAAATACCTGTGCCGCAAAAGAAAGTTAAGAAGCGTGAACGTTTCTCGTTTTTAGATGAAGAGGTGTCCGATGGCAAGTAAATATACAGATATTACCGCAATCACACAGGTAATAGGTTCAGTTTATAATAATCCAGCTCTTTTGGATTACACAGACAAATACAGTATTAATGAAGAAGACTTTCCCGATGAATTTCATAAAATAGCATTTGGTGCGATTTATAAATTACACGAACAAAATATGTATAAAATCACACTTGAAAATATTATGGACTTTTTAAGTACTCGCCCAAAGAGTTTGGCTATTTTTGAAAAACAAAAAGGTGAGGAATGGTTCTTACAAGCTTCGAAAAACGCTCTCAATAACGGATTTGATTATTACTATAATCGTTTAAAAAAATTTACATTGTTAAGAGCATATGATTCTATTGGTTTAAATTTAGATGATATATATGACCCAGACAATATTTTTGATACAAAGAAAAAAGAAGTCCAAGAAGAGTGGTTGGATAATACGCCAATAGAAAATATAGCAGATATTATAGATAATAAAATCTTATCTATTAGATTACAGTATGTTGATGACGAGTTTGGTGAAGCCACCCAGGCCGGCGAAGGTATGCTCGATTTGATTGATAAATATAAAAAATGTCCCGAAGTAGGAGTTCCTATGTACGGACCACTTATCAATACTATTACTCGTGGAGCGAGATTAAAAAAGTTTTATCTTCGTTCTGCTCCAACAGGTGTAGGTAAAACAAGAACTATGATTGCGGACGCGGTATATATCGCTTGTAATCAATTCTATGACGAGCAATTTGGTTGGATTAAAAACGGTGTAGCCGAACCTGTGTTATATATCACAACTGAGCAGGAACTTGATGAAGTTCAAACTATGATGTTGGCTTTCTTGGCAAATGTAAATGAAGACCATATTTTGAACGGAAGCTATGAAGGCGATGAAGAAGACAGGGTTCGCAAAGCGGCTCAAATCATCGCAGAAAGTCCTTTGTATATTGAGGAATTACCCGATTTCTCATTACAGGACATTGAAAATAAAATTAAGAAAAATATTCGAGACCACGATATTAAATACGTGTTCCACGATTATATACACACTAGCTTGAAAATCCTTGAAGAAATTACCAAAAGGTCAGGTGGTGTTAAGCTTCGTGAAGATAATATTTTGTTTATGTTATCTATTCGTTTGAAAGATATTTGTAATCAATATGGTATCTTTATTATGTCAGCAACCCAGCTTAATGGTGATTATGTAGAAGCCAAAACTCCCGACCAGAACCTACTTCGTGGCGCGAAGAGTATTGCGGATAAGGTAGACTATGGTTCAGTTCTTCTTCCAGTTAAGGCAGAAGATTTGGAAGCTTTGGAAGGAATTTTAAGCACAAACACTTTTGAAACACCTATTATTAAACTTTCTATTTATAAGAATAGACGAGGTAGGTATAAAGGAGTTTATTTATGGTGTAAGGGCAACCTTGGTACTTGTAGACTTCAACCTATGTTTTGTACTACTTATGAGTATGAAATTTTAAGTATAGAAGATATTAAAATCATATTAGAAGACAATGAATCAGCTTTTGAATAAGGAGAAATGTAAAATGAATAAGAAGTTTGACCCAACAGTAATGAATAAGATGAATGGATTTGCGAACGGCCCCGATTTTGAGTATAGTATGAGCCAGGCTATGGCCGATGAACTCTGGGCACATCGCAAGAACGATGAAAAGAAAATGGGAAAACAAGAGTTTTTCTGTTATTACGTAAATTCTCAACTTGGTCTTTGTGGAAATTGTATTGGAGTTAAGATTTTAAAATGATTTCTTTTGACAAAAAGGAAATTAAGGAATCTTTAAATTTAGATAATATTTTTGAACTTCTACAAGAATGGGGCGGAGATCCAGAATATACAAGTTTTGGCATTCTCTCCGCTACCATTTGCCATAATAGACCAGGAGAAGGCAGTAAGAAATTATATTTCTATGAAAATAGTAATCTATTCAGATGTTATACCGGTTGCGACGATACATTTGATATTTTTGAATTAGCCATAAAAGTTATGGATATTCAAAATAATATTCAATTTGATTTAAATGATGCGGTGCGATTTGTCGCTCAGCATTTCGGTATGTCGGGATCGATAGTAGAAGGCGAGGAAAAACTTCAAGATTGGGCGGTTTTTGAAAAATATAACCGTATTCAAAGTTTTGAGTCAAAAGATTATTCGGTTGTTTTAAAAGAATATGATGCTTCTATTTTGGATAGATTAAATTATAATGTTAAAATTCAACCTTGGTTAGACGAGGGTATGACACAAGAAGTGCTGGAAGCGGCACGTATTGGATTCTTCCCCGGAACAGACCAAATTACCATTCCGCATTATGACGCGAATGGTAGGTTCATAGGATTACGTGGGCGAGCTTTATGTTCGCAAGAAGCCGAGCAATTCGGCAAATATCGACCTATGATAATCAACAAACAGTTATATAATCACCCGTTAGGTATGAATTTATATAATTTAGATAAAGTAAAAGATAATATTAAAGTTTTACAAAAAGCAATAATATACGAAAGCGAAAAAAGCACATTATTACACGCTTCTTATTTTGGTTTAGACAATAATATTTCAGTAGCGTGTTGTGGTAGTAATATCTCGGTTTATCAAATACAAATGTTGATAGATGCGGGAGCCCAAGAAATAATAGTTGCTTTTGATCGCCAGTTCAAAGAAGTAGGAGACGATGAATTTAAGCACTTAACTAAAAACCTTAAAAAAATACATAATAAGTATAAGAATGTAGTAAACATTTCCTTTATTTTTGACAAGGAAAAAATAACTGATTACAAGAGTGCTCCTATCGACCATGGACCAGATATTTTTTTAGAATTGTTTAAAAATAGAATTTTATTATGAAAGGTAAAAGGTGATTAAATGAATTGTAATAAAAATCAAGTAAAATAGTGTGAGGTGTCTTTATTTTGAGATTTGAATTATATCAGCCTCGTAATCCCGAATACTCGATAGTTCAGCAAGTACTAAACAATCGAGGTATCGCGATTAAAGACATTAAACACTATTTATATACAAGTGAAGATGACATTTATGACTATAATCTTTTGGATAATCTCCAAGAGGGAGCCAAGATGTTAGCTTCACACATCGCGAAAGGTAGTAAAGTTTTAGTTTAGGTTGACTCTGATGCGGACGGTCTAACGTCTGCCGCCGCGTTAATCAATTATTTAAACTTTCTCTTTCCTAACTTTACGCAAACAAATATCTCTTATAGACTTCACACGGAAAAATAGCACGGATTAATACCATCAACAATTCCCAGTGATATTAATCTAGTCATCGCTCCGGATTCTAGTAGTAATGACTACGAAGTTCATAAAGAACTAAAAGAAAAAGGAGTAGATGTTCTTGTTATCGATCACCATAATGCTGAAAAAGTTTCACCACACGCTTGTGTTATTAACAATCAACTAAGCGATTATCCTAATAAGCAATTATCGGGTGTGGGAGTAGTTTACAAATTTTGTTGTTATTTAGATGACTTATTAGGAGTAAGCTATGCTAATGAAATTTTGGATCTGGTAGCATTAGGCATGATCGCCGATATGATGGATTTACGAGAATTTGAAACTAAGCATTTAATTGGCTTAGGATTAAATAACATTCGAAATCCTTATTTC